>Ga0209343_10003062_pt1 | contig 21210 bp, 22 predicted proteins | sample RifCSPlowO2_02_FD_184026 | JGI IMG/M metagenome (GOLD analysis project Ga0209343, IMG submission 184026) | Groundwater microbial communities from Rifle, Colorado - Rifle CSP2_plank lowO2_0.2 (SPAdes) (version 2) | ecosystem: Environmental > Aquatic > Deep subsurface > Groundwater | place... | reverse complement strand
GTCACGCAAGCGCATGCGACGAGCATCGAAACGATACGTGCGATATAAGTCACGGTTTTCCTCCTTATCGATCTAAATTATCTCCGGGCTTTGATCCCGGCCTCACCCGTGCGGGCCACGCTCGAAATCGCCCGACCGACCTCGATGCCGGTCGCCTTCACCGCTTTGCTCGAGTAGAATCAATAGGGTCAGACTCGATTGATCGTGGTTTTCTGGCGATACGCGTCTGATTTATGGTCTCCGCCCCTCGCCTTCGGTGCCATGCGGCGCTTGAGCCGCGGTTGGAGCTTACGCTTAAACCGGCCGCCCCCCAACGCCCAAGCCTTACTGGTGGCCTCGCGGATCGCATCGAGCGTCTTGTCCGCGATCCGCGTCCTGAACAGTTGCCGGTACGCCCCCTGCCGTTTTACCTCTTGCGTTTTCTTTCCGGACGGCTCTCTTCAATTCCCAGGACTCGCCGTGCGTCTTCCTGGAGTTCCCGCAACTGTTTGCGATCTTTTAGATCGCACTCTACCAAGTGCTGCAGCAGACGTTTCATCTTGATGGTATTTGGGCGCTTAATCATGATTCGGTTGCTCTAACTTTGTCAGGAGGAAAAGGAAAAGCTTTATTCTAAACGATACTGCTTATTGGAGAGCATTCAAACTCGATTGTCCCACGCAAACTTTTCAAGATTTTATAGCTCTGGTGATAGAGGAAAAATCGCCGTCGGTCGGCATGACGAACAGGCAGCGCCCGCCGCTTCGCGATGCCCACACCGCGCCGACCGCACGCTTTTCCTCCGCGTCTTCAGCCGTGTAGCGATCCTTGCCTTTGTATTCCACCGCGAGCACATGACCGTCGGCGAGCTGGCAGATAAAATCGGGGTAGAACCAATCCGTGGAAGTTTGCAGCCGGAACGACGAAAACTTTCGCACCAGGTTTCGCATCCAGAACTTCACTTCCGGCAGCCCGTCGAGGAACTGCGCGCACTTGAATTCCTCCGTCTGCTCGCCGCCCAGGGTTTTTTCATGCAGTTCGCCCGGCTTCGGGCCGAAGTAGTGCTTGTTGAACTGGAAGCCACCCTCGTAGAGCCAGCTCGGCTCGTAGTTCATCGTCCTGAAGTTGATCGCGCGCTCGGCGCTGACGGCGAGGGTCGAATCCGGCAACAGGAATTGCCGGAATGCCGCCTTTTGCTCGCTGTCACGGTGTTGTTGGATGCGTGCCTCGATCTCGTCGCGCAGGCGGAAACGGTCGAGCGCGAGCACGTTCAAGTCGGTGATGCCGTGCTTCGCCATCAGTCCGCGGATGACCTTGCGCAGAAACTCCGCCGATTCGCCGGCCGGAATGTCCAGATGATCGATATGCCCGTCGAGCCACACCACCAGGCTCTCCAACGTCCAGTCGCCGGCATCGCCAAGCGCCAGTACATGCTGGTGCAGGGCGCCGACAAAATCGGCTTCTTTCGGCTCCAGGGCAACCCTGGTTTGCACCTCGCCTTTTGCTCCGACGTCGACATATCCAGCTTCCGCGACGGGTCTGACCAGCGGGTTGTAGAATTTGGAAAGCGCGGCGTCCTTCTCACTGAGCTTCCACGGATGCTCGAGCAGGAAAGTGCTCTCGAACTCGAAAAGCTCCTTATTCTCCTGCACGCACAGCAGCGGCACGATGAAGTCGAGTTGCTGCTCATAAGGCGAGGGCACGCGCGTTTTCCCGCTGCCGCCGAACGCTTTCTCCGCTTCGCGCACGAGTTCAACCATTGCTTCTACTTTGGCCTTGGCCTCGGGCGTCTTCACGCAACTCGTCAGCTTCTTGGTTTCGGCCGTGTCGAGCGGCACAAAGACCGTGATTTCGCCCTTGGCGGTGTCGATACGCACCTTCCCGGCCAGCGCAGCGACCTGTACTTGCGCCACAGCGGCGTCGATTTCCTTGCCCGGCTCGAATTGCACCGTTTTCGGCTGAGCGCCCAGCGGCAATGTGCCCTGCGTCACCGGGATGATGATGCGCTCCGCTTCCGCGGCGGTGAAGCCGTTACTCTCCAGTGCCTCGCGCAATTCGTTCAGCACTTCGGGCAGCGAATCCGATACCGAGAACGCATAGGCGCAGTTGAGGTCGGGGTGCTGCTTGGCTCGCGCCTGGGGCAGCCGCAAGATGCGCCCGACGATCTGCTCGATTGCCGTGGCCGAGCGCGTTTCCCTGAGGCTGCACAGCACGTAAGCGAACGGGCAATCCCATCCCTCGCGCAGTTTCTGGACGGTGATGATGACGCGCACCGCGCACTTCGGCGACGCGATGTCGGTGACGCTCTTCAACTCGTCGAGCGTGCCGACGGAAATCTTGACCTCGTCCTTCGCAACGCCGAAGTCGCTCACGAGCCGGTCGCGCAGCGGCTCGCACCCATTCACGCGCTCCGCCTGCAAGAGCAGGATCGGACGCAGGTACTCGCCGGTCTTCTGCGCCTCCGCCGCCGCGAGCTTTTCGAGGTCGGTGCGCAGCGTGACCGCCTCGGCGAGCAATTGATCGCGCTGACTCGGGTGCCGCGTAATGACGCGCAGCGGCAGCTTCACCATCTCCGCCGCTTTCAGTTCCGCCGCCGAGACGTGATGCAGCACATTGGACGGTGTGCCTTTGCGCGCCGGGGTAGCGGTGAATTCGATGATGCACGACGGCAGCACGGCGCCAAGCGTGGAGAAAGAAAGATCGGTGCGCGCGTTATGCGCCTCGTCCACGATGACGATCGGCCGGCGCAGCCGCAGCATATTTACGAGCGAGGGCTTCGGCTTGCCGTCTGCCCCCGGCAGTAAATCGGCAAGCCGATCGGCCGGCACGTTGAGCAAGTGCTCCGCGAACGCGCCGTTCTGGTCGTAGACCTTGCGTCCCGTCGTGTCCTCGACGCGGAACGCCTGTATCGTCGCGACGATGACGACCGTTTGCCCTTCGACCGTCGCACGCGAGAGGCGCAGCGCTTCCTCGATGGTCACGACCTCCACCGCGCCGCACGCCAGTTCCAGCGCGCGGCGGTAGGGATGGCGCGGATCGCGCAGCGCGTCTGCGGTCTGGTCGAGGATGGTAGCCTTCTGCTACGCGCCGCACACGTTCGGCAGTGACTTCTCTTGCAATCTTCGGCTCGATTTCCACGAGGATGAAGCGGCGAGGTTTCTGATCCGGCGTGGCTTGATTGAGCTTCAAAACTGCGTGGCCGGTTGTGCCTGAGCCAGCGAAGGAATCGAGGATCAGATCGCCGGGATTGGTGGCAATTTGCAGCACGCGCTCGATCAGGCGCGTCGGCTTTGGTGTAATGAAAACTTCCTCGGATGATTCAAACTCAAGAACGGCGAGAAGCTCCTTCTTCGCTTCCTGCGTATGGCCGACTTCGCTATGCAGCCAAAGCGTTTGCGGTATCACCCCATCCTTAACGTCACTGAGAAATCGCTTCAAACGGGGCATATTATCGCCCTTCGGTCCCCAATAAATACGGCCATCTCTATCTAACTCGAGGAATTTATCCTTGGATACGCGCCAATACATTCCAGATCCCGGTCCCGGAATTACTCTGCCTGACGGACAGGTAATCGGATAGGTGCCCTCCGAGTAGTAGTTTCGCGCTTGCAAATCACCCGACGTCCAAGGGCCACGCGGATCTCTGTCAAGATTCTTGTAGCGATTCTTGGCCTCGTCGCTTCGCGGCACAAGATTCGGTTGCCATACGTTGGCATTCCGAGCAAAGACGACGACATAATCGTGATCCTCCGAGAAATGCCGAGCAGTGTTCTTCGGCGCAAAAACCTTTTGCCAAAGGACCGTCGCAATAAAGTTTGTCTCTCCGAAGATTTCATCCATTACGTAACGGAGCGTTTGAACTTCATTGTCGTCTATGCTGATAAAGATTGCGCCGTCTTCACGGAGGAATTGCTGGAGCAACGCGAGACGCGGGTACATCATGCACAGCCAGCGGTCGTGCCGGTCGAGCGTCTCACCCTCCTTGCCGACGGTCTTGCCGAGCCATTCTCGGACGACTGGGCTGTTGACGTTGTCGTTGTAGGCCCAGCCTTCGTTGCCGGTATTGTACGGCGGGTCGATGTAGATGCACTTCACCTGTCCGGCGTAATAGGGCAGCAGCGCCTTCAGCGCGACGAGATTGTCGCCCTGCACGATCAGATTGCCGTCGCCCGGCTGGCCGCAGGCGAGATCGGGTACGTCCCTGAGCAGATGAAAGGGAACTTGCAGGTGGTGGTTCACCACCGCCTCCTTCCCGATCCAGTTCAGCGTCGGCATGGCGCGTTCAGACGGAGGACGCGGGCGGGTGCGCGCCGAGCTTCCTGGCCTGCCTGACAAGCTCATCGTCGAACGTGGCGAACCGTTCCGCCCTGGCGCTCAGCGCGAGATGGAGCGCGTCGGCGAGGTCCATGCCCTGTGCAGCCCAGCGCAGCGCCTGAAACACGGCATCCGGCGTCTGAAGACGCACGGCACGCAACGTGAAAAGGTCGTGCAAACGCGCGACGACCTCCCCGCCCGGAATCTTCTTCATGCGCAACACCCAGGCGAGTTCGAGCACCACGGTAACGGGAATCCAGAATTCGGCCTTTGCGTCCTCGATCAACGCGCGCGCCGCCCTGGCCTGATCCGCCTCGTCCGCCAGCAGATAACGGGCGAGGACGTTCGTGTGGAGCGCGATCACGGGCGCTTGCGGCGGGCGCGCTTGCCGTAGGCCCGGGTGCGCGCGTCGTCTTCCGCCACAGCTTGAAGGATGTCCTTGTCATCGCCGCGCCCGGAGCCGCGACCCGTGGCGTAGCGCGCGAAACAGCCTGCGAGCCGCCGCACCTGCTCGACGTGGTCGGTCGGCTTGACGGTGACTTTGAAGGCCTTGCCGGGCAGCAACTCGACACCCAGTTCAGTGCCGCTGCGGATATCGAGCGCCTCACGCACCGCTTTGGGAATGATCATCTGCCCCTTGCTCGACGCCTTGATTGACTCCATGACCTGTTCCGGTAAGACAATAATGTAAGACGATACTCCGGGACGCGGGTCTGGTCAACGGCGCATGGCGGTCACGGCTTCGCCAGGCCCAGCACGGTGTACAGTGTCTTCATCTCCGCATACTCGGTCTGCCAGTGCTTGAGTGTGTCAGCACTGTCCTTGTAGCCATGGTCCGACAGGCTGCGCTCGAATTCTTTCAGCCACTCCGTGTCCTTGACGACGCGCGCTGCCACGCCGTCCCAGAAAGCGATTTGCGCCGGGCTCATGCCTTTCGGCGCCACGAGTGCGCGCCAGACGTCGACGGCGCTCTTTACGCCCAGTTCGCTCCACGTCGGCACTTCCGCGAGTTCGCCCTGCAGCCGCCGTGGCGCTCCCACGGCAACCACTCTGAACGTCACAGGAATTGGCGCCGACAGCGCTCTTATGATGGGCTCGTCCAATGAGCGCCCTATGGATTCCCGCCTGCGCGGGAATGACATCCACGGAAAAGTCGGAAGCACCAAGATAAAGGGGCGCTCTTCCCCAGCGCCAATCTACGTTCCTCCAGGTAAGCTTGGGATGTCTTTGCGTATTAGTCATCCCAGGGATTGATACAGGCCACGCCACAACGTTCGAAGTCTCCGACGTTGCGGGTAACTACGGCAAGGCCATGCACCAAGGCCGTCGCCGCGATGAGACTGTCGATCACCGGTAGCGGCTTGCCTCGCTTTTCGGATTCGCCAACGAGCGTGCCCCAACGCGTGGCCGTCTGAATATCAATCGGAAGCAGCCTCCGGCCGAACCGCGTGATGAGATCGACGCGGACCCATGATTGCAGTTTGCTCCGGCGCGCCGAAGCGGGCAGCCTGGCGATCCCCTTCTCAATCTCGCCGATCGTTATCACGCTGAGATGGAGCGATGCCTCATTCTGCTTGTCGATCCAGTCGAGGACGGGACCATGAGGACTTTTCCTGACCAGCTCCGAGATGACGCTGGTGTCAAGGAGCAGGCTCACAGGTCGATCTCTCTGCCGGTATCCTTGCTGCGCGTGAGGGCCAAGTCAACCCCGACCAACGGGGACTTGCGGAAGAAATCGACCAGCTTGCCTTTAGGCCGGGATAGATTGCCATAGTCCTTAGCCGAGACGACGACCGCCGCATCCGATCCGTGCAGGGTGATGACCTGTGGTCCCTCGCGTTGCGCTCTGCGTACGACCTCGGAGAGCCGGTTCTTGGCTTGCTGAAGCTGCCACTTGGTCGTTGACATGAGAAGTTCCAATTCTGGCTAGTCTGGCCATTTTACGCTGGCCGGCCGGAAGAAGAAAGTCTGTCTGCTCTCCCCTTCGACTGAAGAGAGGAAAGCGAAGTCACTGTCGTCATATAAAACAATAAATAAAACAATGTGTTATGTGAATTACACGGCGTGAGTCGCAGCACACGAAGAGCCGAAGGAGCTGGAATCCGGCTTCCACCGGAGTAATGGCGTTGCGGCAGGAATAGCGGAGGAAACAGTGTGTCCAACCACCCCGGCGCTAACACGCCACCCCTCCTTCACAAGGAGGGGAAAATTATTTTGTTATGCGCTTAAGCGTTCGGCGTTGCGCTTGCGGAACGCGGCGAGCACCGCCCGCACGTAGGGCTAAGTGGTCGGGTCTTGCCAACACCCGCTCATTCGAGCTTCCGCCCCGGGGCACTACGCGACTTCCGTGCATGTTCTGATTTCCGCCGCGCGGGTTAGAATTATCGAGCATTGCGTAACCGCGTTACACTGCTCGACCCTCTCTTTCCCTCCCTTTGCGTCTTTGCGTTGAAATTCTTCACCAAATTTCTCAACACTGAACTGATAAGAGACTAAAGTGGATTTTATGTTTCAAGCTCCGCTCTTCCTGATCTCCTCAAAATCCCGATACAGCAGCGAGTAATCCTCCTCGATCATCCCCCGCGTTACGGCTTTTTCGAGAAAGGCGAAGGTGCGCTCACCGAGCTCGACGTCAGCGCCACACTCGCGGGCAAGACGGACGGCGAGCCCGACGTCCTTCCAGGGATTGTAGATACGCGCCTGGGCGTTCCACGAACCGTTGAGGATATTGTTCGGAAAGCGGTGGCGGCTGGCATAGCTGAAGGCGCTCGAGACGTTGAAGACGTCGATCATGTCGGCTACGCGCATCCCCATCCGTTCGGCAAGGCGGGCGCCTTCGCAGGTGGCGAGGAAGATGGTGTGAAGCACCATGTTGTGGATGAGCTTCATGGCATGGCCCGAGCCAAGAGTGCCGAGATGGAAGATGTTTCCCACAAAGGGGGCGAGGTATCGCTTGATCCGCGTGAGGACCTTTGCATCGCCCCCGACCATAAGGGTGAGATTTCCTTTGAGGATGCCGGCCGGGCCGCCGCTCATGCCGGCGTCGATGTAGTGAATGCCCCGACGGGCGGCACGCCGGGCGAGCTTGCGTGTTTCTACAGGATCGGAGGTGGTGAGGTCGCAGATGACGAGGCCCTTCCTGGCATTCTGAAGGACGCCGTCTTTTCCATTGAGGCAATCCGCTATTTCCTTCGAGGACGGTACGACGAAGAAGAGGACGGAACATTCCCGGGCCATCTCGCCGGGCGTCGCAATGCGTATGTTGTCTTTGTTTTCGAAGGGCTTGCGGCAGGCAGGGACAGTGTCCCAGACCATGACGGGGAACTCTGATTGCATGAGTCGCTGCGCGACCGGGCCGCCCATCCTGCCAAGGCCGACGACGCCGAGCGAGTTTCGTTTCATAGGGGACAGACCACAATGGCACTACCTTAAGGCAGATTGAGCGGAATGATGACGCAACATGCGCTGTCATTCCCGAGAAGCTTGTCCTCGAATGCTTTAATCGGGGATCGGGAATCCATAGGATGGTTCACGCAAGATGATGCGCCGTATGGGTTCCCGTTTTCACGGGAACGACACACCTTCTGAGCCGTGATCTCGGTAAGTGGTCTGTCCCCTACTTTGCCTCTTTCAATATCCCGGCTTTGCTCATGATCTCCCGCACGGCGGTTCTGCGCTTGTCATACGCAGCGACCACCTTGTCGGGGGGAATGTAATCCCAGCGGGCATTTCTCTCACCGACGAATTTGACGAACTCGGGATCCTTTACCGCCTTCTCAATGGCGTTAGCCAAGATCGTTACGATTTCTTTCGGCAACTTGGGCGGTCCCATCACGAAATTGCTCGACTCCCAGCTCACGTCGTATCCCAGTTCTTTCACGGTGGGAATCTTGTCATACGGTGCGGGCGCCCGCCCTTCGCCGAGGGTCGCCAGGAATTTGACCTGTCCACTCTCGATCATGCTCTTTGCTGAAGCAAGGGCCGCAACTCCCAGTTCGGCGTGTCCGCCTGCCACCTGGGCAACGACCAGGGCGCCGGCGCCCGGCTGCGGAATCGTATTGACGTTGATGCCTGTTCCACCGATGAAGGCCGTGGCGGCGACCCACCAGCTCTGCCCGACCCCCGCCGTTGACATGTTCAGTTTTCCGGGATTGGCCTTCGCATGGGCAATGGCTTCCTGGATGGTGTTGAATTTGACCGGGCTCTTGGTGGAGGCGATGACAATGGGGAAAAAGGTTGCATAGGCGCCCAGCTGGGTAAAATCATGATAGTCGAGCGGCGAGACGCCTTGCAGTTTGTTGGTGATAATCGTCGCCGATCCCCAACCGAGTGTATATCCATCGGGCTTTGCGCCGTGAAGTTCGCGATAGCCGATGGAGCTGCCTCCCCCGGGTTTGTTCACGATCACTATGGGCTGGCCCAACATCTGGGAAACCCTTTGCATGATCGGACGGACGAGGACGTCTCCGTCGCCTCCGGCTTCAACCGCAACGATGAATACAATCGGTTTCACCGGGTACTTCTCCGCGGCCTGCACCACCCCCAAACTGAAGAAGCCCAAACACCAAAAAACGCTCGAGATGGCAATGAATAGTCTTTTCATGTTCCTCTCCTTTTTTCTGATTGGATTGGATTTCAGTTGAGACATCTTTCGAACAAGAAGGCAAACACCATTTTGAGGGTCCTCGTTCGATGAATGATCTCACCTCCTTTCGGCGCTGTCTAGAACTGAACTTGGTCTCTGAACTTGGTCTCTTGCAATGATGTTGTAGGCCCCGGGAGATTTGTCTTTCATGGCGCGCCCTTTGAGAAGCTTGTTAAGCCTATTTAGAGCAATTTATCCTCTTCTATTTTCAGCGCATACTTCTTGCCCAAAGCGGCAGCCATGAATTTATAAGCCAGGAATGCCGCTGCCAAAGCCAGCAAAGTGATGGACAGCGGCCGATCCACGACAAGAGATACGTCTCCCTTGAACATCAACAACGTCTGGCGAAGACTGTTTTCCGTTGTCGGACCCAACACGACTCCGATGATAAAAGGAGCGATCGGATATTTCCATTTACGCAGGAATAATCCAACGACACCTGCGGCGATCATCACCCACACATCGAAGAGAGAATTTCTCACGCTATAGACGCCGACCAGGCAGATCACGCTGATAATGGGCAACAGGATCTGGGGACGGATCACGGCAATCCTTGCGAAAGCCCCAACGAGCGGCAGGTTGAGGATCAGGAGCATGAGATTGCCCAGATACATTGCTGCAATGAACGTCCAGAAGACATCCGGGTTAGTTGTGAAAAGCATGGGGCCTGGTTCCACGTTATGCATCCTGAGCCCCGCCAGCATAATGGCGCTCGGCGCCGCAAACGGGATCCCCAGGGTGAGCAGGGGGACCATCGAACCCATCACCGCGCTGTTGTTGGCAGACTCCGGCGCGACTACGCCTTCCACGGCGCCGTGTCCGAATCGCTCTGGGGTCTTGGATATTCTTTTTTCAAGAGCATACGCGACGAACGTGGAAATCACCGTGCAGGGCCCCGGCAGCAACCCCACGAAAAACCCCAGGATCGAACCGCGCAGCATCGGACTGACGGAGCGCCTGATTTCGTCCTTGTTGGGATAGAGCTCTTTCAGGCGGACTTTTCTGACCACCGGTTTCACGTATTTTTCAATGGCAATGCTCAAAATTTCAGAGATGCCAAAAAGACCCACGGCGATGGGCAGGAAATCGATGCCGAGCATCAGCTTTTCCGAACCAAAGGTGAAACGGGGATAGCTATCCATGGGATTGATGCCGATGGTGCTGAGAAAGAGTCCCAAGGCAATCATCAGCGCCCCCTTGAGCGGCGCCTCGGCCGAGAGATTGGATAGCAGGACAAAGGCGAGGATCATGAAGCAAAGGAACTCGGGCGGACCGAAGGAGAGCGCGGCATTCCCCAAGAGGGGCGCAAAGAACTGCAGCCCGAGTATCCCGATGGTGCCTGCAACGAAAGATCCAACTGCCACCAGCGCCAAGGCTGCCCCTGCCCGCCCTTGCTTGCACATCTGGTAACCGTCGATGCACGTCACCACGCTCGCCGCTTCTCCCGGAATGTTGACCAGAATCGAGGTGGTCGAGCCTCCATACATGGCGCCGTACCAAACCCCCGTCATCATGATCAAACCGGTCGTCGGCCCATACGGCAAGGTGAAGGGCAGCATCAGTACCATCGTCGCCGTTGGCCCTAAACCCGGCAGAACGCCGACGAGGGTGCCTACCAAAGCTCCGATGAAACAGGCAACGAGATTTACCATCGTGAGGGAATTAATAAACCCATTAAACAGAAGACCTAACCCCTCCATAGTCGCTCTCCTATCCCAGAATCCCTCGCGGCAAGTCGATATACAGCCAGTAATCGAACAGCAGATAGATAAACAGAGCCGTCCCACCGGACACAGCCAACGGCTTCCACCACCCCTCCAGCTTCATGACCTTGCAAAAGGCATAGGTGGCGAGAAGCGTAACGACGACATAACCCAGGAGCGGCATCGCAACAATCCAGAGACAGAATGTCAGGGTCATGAAGACGACCGTCTTGGCGCACCCTTTGTCGAGGATGGATCTACTGGTGTCGGACCTCAATTCCGATATGAGGATGAAAAGAGAAAAAACGGAAATCGCCACGCCGATGAAGAAGGGATATAAACCCGGCCCTGGACGCCCGAGACTCCCAAAACCGTACCCCCAGGATATGATGCTGATGACTAAACCCAGAACGAGCAGAAAAAAAACAAACAATGTTTCGAGCCTGAACTTAGGCGCTTTCTCCATGTCCGCTACCTTTTGGTAAAGTCCAAGATCTGCTGTAATCAGGCCTGCGGATGAATCCCTCCGCCCCACACGGCAAGCTTCTTTCCGCAGGCCGCCTGCGATTCAAGGAAAGCGGGAAATCGCTCAGCCTGCAACTTTCATGAGCTCGGCAGCAACAATCGGCCCGAGCCGCTGCTGCCGCGACTTGACGCGCGGGCGTATCAGCGGCGCCCAGCGCCCGATCTCGGACGCCGCCTTCCACTCCGGGGTAGCGGGAAGGTCGGGCCGCGCGAGCAGATACAGCGCGGAATAGACGAGCCATCCCGCCGCGTTCGGCGTCGCGTCTTTGAACCGTATGATCCCGAGTACACCGTCGACACGCAGCAGGTTGGGTATGTGCTCGGCATCGTAGATCTCGTTGAATTCCGGCTCGTCTTCGGGCGCGATCTCGAAAGTCACCATGTAAAAATAACGCGCCGCTCCCGGATTGGTGCTCTTCACCGCCATGAAAGTCATGCCTCCATCTGAATGACAGGGTTCACTTTTTCCTTCGCGTCCTTTAACGGGAGCTTGATTTCCGCTTTGATCAGGTTTCAGGCCTTTTCGGGCGTAGACGTCAGCTCGATCAACCGCATGACCTCTGCGGCGGCGCGCTGGGCTTCCTCGCGGGTGAGCTTCTCCGCGGCGTCGGCGTCGCGCTTCTTGATCGCGGCGAGCACCGCGCGCAGACCTTTGACGCTCTCCTTCGAGCGCTGCGCCGAGCGCTGCGGATGGGAGAGGCCGAGCGCCCGCCAACGCCAGATACGCGCGTGCAACGTGTTCAACATCGAGGACAGGGTTTCGCTGCCGGCGCCCGCGAACAGCACGTCGTAGAAACGGTTCTTCGTCTCCAGCACTTCCTGCGCATCGCCACGCTCGTAGGCGGCGGCCACGACATCGAGCGCCTGCGCGAGTTGCTTCGACTGAGCGCCGCCGGCGTTCTCGACGAAGAGCCGCGCGGCCAATCCTTCGAGCACGGCGCGGATGTTGTAGAGATCCTTTGCTTCCGCCAGCGACAGCTCGCGCACCACCGGTCCCTTGTTGGGGATGATCGCGATGAGCCCCTCGGACTCGAGCTGGCGCAAGGCTTCGCGCACCACGGTGCGCGACACGCCCATCATTTCGGTGAGTTCGCGCTCGGTGAGCCGGGCGCCGGGGGCAAGCCGCCCGTCGATGATCGCCTGGCGCAGCGCGTCCAGGACCTGCTGCCGCAGCGGCGCGGCAAGCCTTTGAACTTCAAGGGTCGGCAGAGGGTCCATGATCCGGGTTGACTGATTCGTAATACCGTAATACGATATTACGATTCATCCGTTTTAGCAACTACCCTCTCAGGAGCATTCCCATGAGCAGCCCCGTCAAAGTTGGCATCGTCGGCCTCGGCCGCTGGGCGAAGGTTCTGACCCGTGCCGCAGTCAAGTCGGACAAGATCAAGATCATCGCCGGATACAGCCGTTCCGAGGAAAAGCGCGCCGCGTTCGAGAAGGAACTGGGCGTAGCCGCCGTGCCTGACATGAAGGCGATGCTGTCGAACCCTGAGATCAAGGGCGTGATCCTCACCGTGCCCAACGAGCAGCACCTGCCGATGGCGGAACAGGTCGCGAAAGCCGGCAAGCATGTCTACACCGAGAAGCCGATCGCCCAGACCCTGGAAGACGGGCTGAAGATCGCCGCGCTCGAGAAACAGCATGGCGTGACCGTCACCGTCGGCCACAGCGCGCGGCTGATGGCGGGCATTCGCATCATCAAGGAAAGAATCGACCAGGGCGAGCTGGGCCGCGTCGCCTTCATGGAAGCGAATTTCTCCAACGAGCGCGCGCTCGAGCTCACGCCCAAGACCTGGCGCTGGTACAAGGACCGTGCGCCCGGCGGCTGCCTGTCGCAGCTCGCGATCCACCAGTTCGACGTGCTGCACCTGCTGGGCGGTGAAATTAGCGAAGTCTCGTCGATGGCCTCCAAGCTCTCGCCGGTCGGCGCGGAAGTCGACGACCAGTCGATGACGCTGATCAAATTCGCCGACGGCAAAGTGGGCTACGTCGGTTCGTGCTGGACCTCGCCCGGGGTTTTCGCGGTGCGCGTGTTCGGTTTCAAGGGCCTCATGCACTACGAGATCGATTTCGGCACCTGGGACACCCCGCACCGGCTGCACGAACATTCGGTGCTCTACATCCAGCGCGGCAAGGACGGCTACGCCAAGCGCGAGGAAATCAAGCTGCCCGAGAGCGACATGTTCCGCGCCGAGCTCGAGATGTTTGCCGAGTGCTGCCGCACCGGCAAACCGGGCGAGCTTACCGCCCACAACGGCAACGTCGCGGTGGCGGTGGTCTACGCGGCGCTAAAATCGCTCGACAGGAAAGGCCAGTGCGTGCGCATCGCCGACGTCATGGAAGAAACCCGCGCCAGGATCGGCACCCAGGCGCGCGCGGCTTAATGAAACCCATCCCCACCCTTGCCCTCCCGTTCCCTCATCCCCGACCCTTCTCCCGGAAGGAGAAGGGAGGCTCGAGCTTCCTCTCTCCCTCTGGGAGAGAGGTCAGGAGTGAGGGCTGGAAGGGGAGGGCAAAATTTCTCACCTTCCCCCTCAGGGGGAAGGCTGGGATAAAAAAAGAACTCCCTCCCCCGCTCGGGCGGGGGAGGGTTGGGGTGGGGGTAGGGAGTAACTCGGAACACGCACGCTATGTCACTCAACCAGGTAACACTCAGTAGAGGTTCCTCGCATGTCATCTTTGCCCACACGCTATTTCATCGACCTCACCCAGCCCGAGATCGCGGCGCAGTTCCGGAAAAACCCGCTGGTGATTCTGCCGGCCGGCAGCGTCGAGCAGCACGGGCCGCATCTGCCGACCGGCACCGACATTTATGCGTCGAACGTGATCGGACACGCGGTGGCCGAGCGCATGGACGGACTGGTTCTGCCCGGCGGGCCGCTCGGTGTCACGCCGATGCACATGCCGTTCGAAGGCACGATCACGCTCACGCCCGAGACCTACATGCGGGTGGTGACCGAGACCTGCGTTTCCACCGCCAGGCACGGCGCGAAGTACCTGCTGATCCTCAACTGGCACGAAGGCAACATCCCATCACTCGCCATCGCGGCTGAATCGCTGCACCGCGATCACGGCATGACGGTGTTGACGGTCCAGGCGTGCTACGTTGCGGCCGAACTCTACGGCCACGAGTGCGGCGGACTGACGCACGGCGGGGAGATCGAGGCGCTGGCGGTACTCGCCTATCGCCCCGACCTCGTGTACCTCGACCGCATTGAATATTCCTCGGATCATTCGCAGGGCCGTAAATGGGACAAGCTGCGCAGGACGCGGAGCTTCCAGCCGGTGCTGCGCGACATCAAGACGATCGCGCCGACCGGCTGGTACGGCGCGCCGGAGCACGCGACCGTCGACAAAGGCCTGCGCATGCTCAACGACATCGCCGATGCGATCGCCAGGGAAGCAACGGAAATTTTCCACATGCTCGACGAGGCGCAGGGCGGCACCGCTGAAATCAAACACCTGAAGGTTGCGAGCTGATGGCACGGAGCATGAATCGCAAAGAACTCGGCATCGCGGTGGTGGGAGCGGGACGCATCGGCACCCTGCGCGCGCGCCTTGCCGCCAAACACCCCTCTGTCGGCTTTCTCGCGGTATCCGATCTCGATCCGGCACGCGCGCGCGCGCTTGCCGAGCAGACCGGCGCCGACTTCCACTCCGGCGACAATTTCGAAGCGATCGCGCGCCCCGAGGTCGACGCCGTGTTCGTTAGCACCCCCGAAGGCGAGCATGCCGCTTCAGTGTGCAGGGCGCTGGAGCTCGGCAAGCCGGTGCTGGTGGAAAAGCCGATCGCGCTCACGCTCAAGGATGCCGACACTATTCTTGACACGCTCGAGCGGACCAAAGGCAGTCTTCGCATCGGCTACAGCCGACGCTTCAAGGAATGCTTCCTGCGCGCCAAGGAACAGATGATCCACGGCCGGCTCGGCAAGGTGGTTGGCGGCACCGCGCGCGTTTACAACTCGCGGGCGCAGGCGTTCGCCATACTCAAACGCGATCCGCATGCGACACCGGTGCTCGACGTGCTCACTTATTATGTCGATCTCATGTGCTGGTTTCTCGAAGGCAATCCGCCGGTTGAAGTCGTGGCGCGCGGCCAGACCGGGATTTTCAAGGAGGCCGGCTACGGCGCGCACGATGTGACCTGGGCCATCGTCACGCTGGCCGACGGCGCCGTTATCAACCTCGGGGTGAGCTACGCGCTGCCCGCACGCTACCCGACGCTGGGACAGTCGGATCGCGTGGAGCTGCTGGGAACCGAAGGCACGATGATCATCGACGACGACCACATGGATCATCTGCTCTACTCGGAGAAAGGCATTCCGCACGCCTACGTGCCCGACCATCAGGTCAACATGGCCTTCCTCGGCAGCAACACCGCGGGCGATTGGGCGGTCGGGGACTTCTGGGGACCGCTCGGCAACGAGACCCGCGCCTGGCTCGATCACCTCGCCACCGGCAGCCCCACCGCGCACACCACGCCGGAGCAGGCGCGCATCAACCTGGAAACCACGATCGCCATCGAGCGCGCCGTTGCGACCGGCAAACCGGTCAGGCTGCCGCTCGAAACCTAACGATGAACGATGAACGTGGGTGCCAACGGTTTCCGTTCCGCATTCATCATTCCGCATTCATCGTTGACCCTCTATCCCGGTGGCCAGCGCATCGGCCGGCCGGCAAGGATGTGTAGGTGCAGATGGAGCACGCTCTGGCCCGCGCCGGCGCCGTTGTTCACCACGACGCGATACGCGTCCTGCACGCCCAACTGGCGCGCGACTTTGTTGGCCGCGAGCAGCAGGTGGCCGAGCAGCGCCTGATCCTCGGGCTGCGCATCGGCGAGCCGGGCGATCTCCTTCTTGGGGATCAGCAGCACATGAATCGGCGCCTGCGGATTGATGTCGCGAAATGCGAGGCACGAATCGTCTTCGTAAACGATGTCGGCGGGAATCTCGCGCCTGATGATTCTACCGAAAATCGTCGTCACAGCATTTTTCTCCGTGCCGTTCCGGTTCCTCACCTGGGAGCCATGTCTTTCAGATTGTGCGCCGTCCAGCCGAGCAATTCCTCGATCAGCGCATCGCTCGCTTCGCCGAGTGCTCTGACCGCGCCCGCGGCATTCGGCTCCGCGGGACGCTCCACGCCGAACGTGCGCTGTGCGTGCAGCGTGTGGCTCGCCAGATCGACGAGCGTCGCGCGCACGCGCACCGCGACCCTGCTCTGACTGAGCGCGTCGAACGACTGGCTGAAATCCTCGAGCTCGACGCGCAACGCATAGTCCGCGCGCGCACCATCGCCTGCGCCCACGATCCCGCTCGCCACCGCAGACCGGCTACGCAGCCGCTGCGTCAACAGCGCGGAAGGCGTCGCGGCCCAACGGCTGTTGGCATAGGTCTGCAGCCGGGCCGCATCAACGTAATTGAGGCGATAGGCGATGCCCTGGCCGTCCAGCCACGTGGGCGCAACGATCGCGGGGATCAGCAGCGCCATCCGGATCCCGGGGTTCATCTGCGAATACGGGCGGGGTGGTCCGAGGTCGTAGCTCGCCGGCGGCTCGCGCGCCTGCTGTCCGAGCGTGCACGCCACGAGCAGGGCCGCAAACCCCAGCGCCGCGGCAAGCTTTGCCGTGTTCAGGTGTCCGTCGCTGATGCTGTGAACGTTTCGCATGGGTCTCAAGGCCTGTTTCCGCGACGTGAATCGAAATCCGGCTCGCCGGGTCCGGGATGCCCCGCGGGTTTCCCGAACACGAGGCTTGAGGGATTCTGATCGAGCTCCGCCAGCAGCCGATCCAGGTTGCGCGACGTGCGGGAGAGTTCGTCGAGCAGCGAATTGATCATTGGCAGCGTCTCCGCCAGCGCCGTACTCGACAGCGCCTGCGCCGCCGCGCCGGCGTTTTCGACGCCCTTTGCGACGCGCTCGACAGCTTCGGCACGCTGCCGCAAATCGGCCACCAGCCGGTTCAGGTCAGCCATCAACATTTCTGCGCGCACGAACGCTTTGCGCGCATCGTCGAGCAGGCCCGGAGCGTTCCTTATGGTCGGCTCCAGCCCTGCGACGAGCTCGCCGATGCGTCTCGTCTCGCTCTCCAAGCTCGCCAGCGTCCGCACCATCTGCCCCTGATTTTCATCGGAGAGCAACGCACTAAGCCTGCGCACCACCTGTGTCACGTCCGACACCAGGTCCTTGCTGGCTCCCGTGATGTCGTCGAGAAAGGACTGGCGCACCGGAATGCGGATCTCGTCGGGGTGCGTGACCGGCTGCGGCCGCGAACCGTCGTCGTCCAGCATTACGTAGGCAAGGCCCGTGATGCCCTGTGAACCGAGTTGGGCATAGGTGCCCTTGGTAACCGGCGTGTCACTGCGCACCGCCACCCGGATCAGAATCAGTCGGGAATCGCTGGCGCCGAACTCGATTGCCTCAACCTTGCCGACGTCAATGCCCCGGAAGCGTACCGGCGCCTGGAGGTTGAGGCCCGTCACGGGAAACCGCGACTCCAGGACATACGTGTCTTGCGCTTCGGTCCTGCCGCTGAACCACATCGCCGCGACGATGACGCTCGCGCCGAGCACAAGAGTAAACAGCCCCGCGGCTAACGCGTACGCTTTGTTTTCCATGTCTCAGGCACTCCCCGTTGGCGCAGGCGCCGCGCTGGTGTCGCCGATGCCCAGAGTATTCCATACCGTCTCCAATGCGCGCCGGCCGCGCTCTCCAAGGAAGAAATTGACGATGAAGGGATGCCGGCTGCGCACCACTTCGCGCAACGTTCCGAGCACCACCAGCTTGCCGTCAAACAGCACCGCGATGCGGCTGGACAGCGCGACCAGTGTGTCAAGGTCGTGCGTCACCATGACAACGGTGAGCGAGAGTTCACGCCGCAACTCTTCAATCAACTTGACGAAGCTCTCGCTGCGATCGGGGTCAAGGCCCGCCGTCGGCTCGTCGAGGAACAGCAGTTCGGGCTCGAGCGCTAGCGCGCGGGCAAGCGCCACACGCTTCACCATTCCGCCTGACAGCTTGGCCGGAACCTTGCGGGCGTGACGCGCTCCGATCCCGACCATTTCGAGCTTCATCAGCACCAGATCGCGAATGATATCCTCGTCCAGCGTGCGCAGTTCACGCAGCGGCAGCGCCACGTTGTCGAAGACCGTAAGCGCTGAGAACAACGCACCCTCCTGGAACAAAACGCCCCAGCGGTTTCTGAGCCGCTGCAACACGGCGGGATTGCGCCCGTGCAGATTCTCGCCCAGCACGCGCACCTCGCCCCGGCAGGGTGTCTCCAAACCGAGCATCTGCCGCAGCAGCGTGGTCTTGCCGCTCCCGGAGCCACCCACCAGTGAGAGGATCTCGCCGCGCTCCACGCTGAGATCGATGCCCTGGTGCACCATGGTCGAGCCGAACCGGGTAAACAACCCTTTGACCTCCACCACGGATTCCATCAGCCGAAACTCCCCACATCAGAAAACATCACCGCGAACACGGCATCGACGATGATCACGACGGTGATCGCCGCGACAACCGAAGCCGTCGTGCCTTGCCCCAGACTCTCGGTATTGGGCTCTATACGCAGTCCGAAATGGCACGCTACCAGCGCAATCAGTATCCCGAAAACGACGCTCTTGCCGAGTCCGAGCCATAAATTGGCGATCGGGACCGCGTCCGGCAGGCGCGCCAGGAAAAAGCGCAAGGGGAGGCCGAGTTCCGCATGTGCGGCGACCATGCCGCCCAGGATCGCCACCGCATCGGTCCACAACACGATGAGCGGAAGCGAAATGGCCAGCGCCACCATCTTGGGCAGAACGAGTCTCGTGGCATGAGGAATCCCCATCACTGTCATCGCGTCGAGTTCTTCGGTCACACGCATGACGCCGAGTTGCGCCGTGATCGCCGATCCCGAGCGTCCCGCAATAAGCACTGCGGCGAGCACGGGCCCCAGTTCGCGAATCACCGATACACCAAGCAGGTTGATGATATAGATGTCGGCGCCGAACTGCTTGAGTTGCTGAGCCGACAGATACGAAAGGACAACACCCACCAAGAAGCCCACCAGCGCGGTGATGCCCAGAGCCTGTGCGCCGGTATGGTAGATATTGGCCGAGATTTCAAGCCAGGGAATGCGACGCGGGCGGCGGGCGAGCCCTGCCGCGTCGATCGCCACGCGGCCGAGTAGCCCTACCGCCGCAACCAGGTGAGCGAGCAGCGCCAGCATACTCGAACCGACGCGTCGCACGGGTACACGCCAGTCACGGCTACGGGGCCTGTGCCCACCGCGGGCCAGCCCACCCATATGCGCAAACAGCGCGGCGTGCTCCGGGCGCAGTTCGAGTTCATCCATGTGGTGTCGGCCCCACGCCCGCCACAGCAGGATGGCTCCAGCATGATCGAGCGCGGATACCATCCGCAAGTCCCAGTGCGTGATGCCCCGGCAAGCCGCCAGACGCTGCGTCAACTGCGGGAGCCGAGGCCCCAGCGAACGCAAATTCCAGGCACCGGTCAGCTCGACGCACGGCGTGCCGTCAAGGGTGGACGTTTCGCGCAAATCCGGAGCAGCCCCGGGGGATATGGCAGCTGACATATTTTGATCGTCCAAGCGCAGCGGCAGGGCGCGCGTTTCCCGTTTATAGCTCCCTGATTGGGAAACGTTTTTTAATGCTATAACCGTGCCGGGGATAAGTCAAAAATCTAGCAGCCTGTCGGGCTAAGTCCGACAAACTGCTAGGGACTCGCTAAATATATTGCGGCGCAGTAAATATTTGTGCCAGAACCCTTGACATGCTGGTTTTAGCCCTTATAATCGTAATTGTGCGGTGCAGCAATATCGATCGTCCGTCTGAGTCAACGCTTTTGTTTTTAAAGGAGATTTACCATGTATCAAACGCCTGAACAACTTATCGCTCTAAACAAGGCCAATCTGGAAGTTGCAATGCGTTTCGCGGGTGTCGCAATTGAAGGCGCCGAGCGCATGCTCGACCTGCAGCTCAAAGCCGCCAAGACCGCGTTTGCCGACAGCATCGAGAGCGCCAAAGCGCTGGCTTCGGTCAAGGACTTGCAGCAATTGGCCGCGCTGAAAGACAACGTGGCGCAGCCGAGCATCGAGAAAGCAACGGCGTACGCGAAGAGCGTGTATGACGTCGCTGCCGCGACCCAAGCTGAGATCGGCAAGCTGGTGGAACAGCAAGTCTCGGATTACAACAAACAAGTCGTGACCGTGCTCGACAAGCTGGTGAAGACCGCCCCGGCGGGTTCGGAAGTCGGAATCGCGGCGCTCAAGTCGGGGATCGCCGCGGCGAACTCCGCTTACGACAACCTGTCGAAAGTCGCCAAGCAGTTTACCGAAGCGTCCCAGTCGAACTTCGAAGCGGTTGCCAAGCAAGCGGTTGCCGGCGCGAAGAAGGCCAAGAAAGCCGCCTAAGCGTCATTCAAGCAAGACCGGCAAGAAGCCCCGGGGAGAAATCCTGGGGCTTTTTCTTGTACGTTCGAAGGATGAATGCGGAACGATGAGTATACCGAGTCGTTCCTTATCATTCTGCACTCGTTATTCATCATTCCGCATTTCGATACTCCGCCCAGTTGAAACCGAGCGCGCTCACCCCCTGCTTGAGGCTGGCGACCGCGGACACCACCTCTCCCGGATCGCCGCGCACCCCGAGCTCGATGTGGCGATCATCGGGCTCCATGCGCGGCAGACTGAACACCTTGGCCCGCGGAAAACGCGCCTGGCACTCGTTCATGAGATCGATCAGCTGGCTTTCGCCCGCCCCGCGCACGATGATCGACGATTCGGCGACGCTGCCCGGCTTGAACAAGTCGCTGTGCCGGGTGTCGAGCACCCACGCCATCATCGGCCATGCCATCTCCGGGAAGCCGGGCAGAAAATAATGCCGGTCGAGACTGAACCCCGGGATGCGGTTATAGGGATTCGGAACGATCGCGCTCCCCACCGGAAACTCGCCCATTGCGAGCCGTCTCGGCGTCGTATCGGCGCCAAAACGGCCGCGGATTTCCGCCTCGGCCTCGGGGTGCAGTGCCAGTCCGACGCCGGCGGCG
>Ga0209343_10003060_pt1 | contig 21230 bp, 19 predicted proteins | sample RifCSPlowO2_02_FD_184026 | JGI IMG/M metagenome (GOLD analysis project Ga0209343, IMG submission 184026) | Groundwater microbial communities from Rifle, Colorado - Rifle CSP2_plank lowO2_0.2 (SPAdes) (version 2) | ecosystem: Environmental > Aquatic > Deep subsurface > Groundwater | place... | reverse complement strand
TAATCATGGCGGCAGCCACTTGGTTATTCTGGACGCTGGGAACCATCAGCTTTACCTGGACGATGGGTATGCTGGCTCTGCGCAAAGCAGACATCGGTGATTTCTTCAGCGAATTTATTCGCTTCACCCTGTTCTTTGGCTTCTTCTACTGGCTGCTGCAGAACGGCCCGTATTTTGCGGAAACCATCATCAGCTCTTTGCGTCAGATCGGCGATAGCGCTGCCGGCACGGCCGGTCTGTCGCCCTCGGGCGTGGTCGACATTGGTTTCATGATCTGGAAGCAGGCCGTTTCCAACCTATCTGGCTGGAGCCCGATAGACAGCTTTGTCGGCATGGTGCTCAGCGCGGGCATTATGTTGGCGCTCGCTACCATCGCCGTGAACATGCTGCTGCTTCTGATCTCTGGCTGGATCTTGATGTACGCCGGCATCTTCTTTCTGGGTTTTGGTGGCTCCAGGTGGACATCAGACATGGCCATCAACTATTTCAAAACCGTTCTCGGCTTGGCCGTTGAACTGCTGGTGATGATCCTGCTGGTCGGGGTCGGTAACAATTTGCTGACCAGCTTCTACGCCAAAATGAACAAGGCCACACTCAACTTTGAAGAGCTCGGAGTAATGCTGGTGTTCTGCTTAGCGCTGCTGACCCTTACCGGGCAAGTTCCGAAAATGGTAGCTGGCATTATCAGTGGCGGAGGTGGTGGCGGAGGTGCTAGTGGCTTCGGTGCAGGAGCTATTGCAGGAGCCGCCCTTGGGGCAGCAGGCACAGCTGCGGGTGCTGCAAGCATGGCCGGCTCAGCCGTTATGAGCGGCGCTCAGAATATCTCTGGTGGCGCATCTGCGATCAAAGCTGCCATTCAAAAGGCGCAAGGTTCGGCCGATGGCAGTTCTGGTATGCCATCTCTAGGCGCTGGCTCATCAGAAAAAGGGGCAGATTCAGGCTCATCACTCCAGGCGGCCATGGGCATCGATTCCAGCAGCCAATCTGGCGGCATGATGCAAAAGGCCGCCAGCATGGCAGCGGGAGCGGCTTCGGAATTAGCCAAAGGTGCAGGCAGCCTGATCAAAGAAAAGGCCAGCGAGGCCGCCAGCAACTTTCAGGAGAAAGCCAGCCAGACTATCGGTGGTCAGCTCGCATCAACCATCGAAGGAGAGCCTTCTTTTGAAGGGGACAGCCTGTCAGCAGCGGGGCAGGGCGACAGCGACATGGATGACGAGATAGCCGCGTTCGTGAACCGTGATCGCAACTCGGCCACCTGAAAACTTTAGCGGCTAAAATCGAGCCACCTGAATTTAGCCGCTAAATTAGTCAATGCCACGACTGAAAAGGAAGACGCATGAGCACGCACGAAATCACAGAGCCCTTGTTCATCACAGAGGAGATCGAGGCAGAAATGATCGCTGCCGGGTACGTTATTGAGGTGCCCAAGCTCATTACTTTGCCGCACGATTACAACAATGCACTGGAGCCAGAAGAGCGCAACGTAAACCCTCCTGCCAGTGCCGAATAACGCCAAACCCAATCCGTGCTTGCGGTCTAACTGAAATGGACGACGAACTGGCCAGGCTCGTGAATCATGATCCCGGATCAGCTGCCTGAATATTTTAGCGGCTAAAAATCAACGTCATTCCAGATGATGTTGCAGGGAACCGCGCCGATTCGGTAGATGGCCCTCAGGCAATAGGAACCCGCCTCAGCGAAGAGGGCTTTTGACCGGACAGAAACGTTCCTAGAGTGCGCTGCTCTGGTCTGCTCAGCCCAAGCTGAATGTTGTCACGGATAGCATCAGCAACCGCTTGCTCCATCAGGGTGCTGGCACGCTCGCGTCCGATGGCGTCAATCAGTGATTTCATGAGCCCTGCCTGCGCATCAAGCTTCGGAAATTTAGCGGCTAAAACTAGCAGTGCCAATTTCGATCAGAGTGCCACACGAACTTTAGCCGCTAAAATCCCAAGCATCCATGGAAGAACCTGCGTGACGAATCCAATAAGTAATCACCCAGAGGCCAAGACCTGGGGCTACATCGACAAACGTGACCGCGCTTACGAGGCCGGCATCTGGGTAGGCGTCGAGCCCTGTTACAGCGAAGAGCAAGGCAAGGCCCGTGCTTGGGAGTTAGAGCAAGCTGATCCCAAGCACGAATACTCTGCCGAACCATTCCTGGAGCTACCGATATGGATAAGTCGAAAACCACTGAGCCCGTGAGGCGTCTCACAGATCAAGAAATAGCCGACCTGCGCGCAGATATGCAGCAGGCGGCTGAGTGGACACGTAAAGAGCTGGCCCGCCGACGCCAAGACAAAGCCACCGCCCCCCTCTCTGAAAGTCAGACTTCAAGCGCCACATGCCCTAACGCAGTCGGTGCGGGAGACACTGCTGTCACTCAACCATAAGCCTCGTATTGGTCTATTGAGTGGCTCAGTGCCATGGCCAAACTCGGCTCACCTTGGTTAAGCTGCCGTAACTAACGCGTAATACGACCAAGCTTGGCGTAATGAGTGGAACGCAACCGAAGGATCGACCATGGCGGCCAGCAGTAACTTTGCCTTTCTCCAGGAGCACGACCCCGTATTCCTGCAACTTGCGAACTCAGCCGAGCAGGTCTTCGCCAGCGATCCCAACACCACACTGATCAAACTGCGCCAACTCGGCGAGGCACTGGCTCAGGACTTGGCCAGCCGCGCCGGCATCGAGTTCGATGCCACCACCACGCAGTCCGACCTGCTCTACAAACTCAGCCGCGAGATCCAGCTGGATCAGAATATCCGCAGCCTGTTCCACACCCTGCGCGTCGAGGGTAACAAAGCCACCCATGAGTTCCGCACGCAGCACCGTGAGGCCATGGATGGGCTGAAGGTCGCCCGCGCTCTGGCCATCTGGTATCACCAGTCATTTGGCAAGAACGCTCATGCGTTCAAACCCGGCCCCTTCGTCACCCCCGCAGATCCCAGCGCGCCGCTGCGCGATCTGCAAAGCCAGATCGAACAGCTCAAGACGCAGCTCAGCGAGTCCAGCCAGCAACTGGAGAGTAACCAGAAGTTGGCCGATCTGCTCAAGCAGGAAGCAGAAGAATACGCCGTGCTTGCCGAGCAGATGGATGCCGAATCACGCAGCCATAAGCAGCTAGCAGCCGAACACGAAGCCGCATTGCAAAAGCTGCGCAGCGAGCACGAACAAAGCCTCAAAGCCTTGCAGCAGCAACTGGCTGCCCAGCCACAAGCCAGCCAACAGGTCGCCAAGCTGACTCAGCAGGCCAGCAGCAGCTTCGATCTATCCGAAGACCTGACCCGCATCTTGATCGATCAGCAGTTGATCGACGCCGGCTGGGAGGCCGACTCCCTCGACCTCACCTACGGCAAGGGAGCGCGCCCGGAGAAGGGCAAGAACAAGGCCATCGCCGAGTGGCCCACCAGCAGCCCCAAAGCTTGCGCCGACTACGTGCTGTTCGCTGGCCTCACGCCTATCGCCATCGTTGAAGCCAAGCGCAAGCGTATCAACATCGCCGACCGAATTCCCCAGGCCGAGCGCTATGCCCGTGAGTTCAACCTCAGTGCGGAGCATCAGCAGCCCTGGCTACTAGCCGGCCAAGATCAGCCCTGGAACGATGGCCAGGGTGGTCACTTCCGCGTGCCCTTTGCCTTCGCCTGCAACGGCCGGCCATTTATCAAGCAACTCGCAGAACAGTCCGGCACCTGGTTCCGCGACCTACGCAGCCCGGCCAACACACGGCGGCCGCTGCAAGACTTCCACAAACCCGATGACCTGCTCGACTTACTCAAACGCAGCCAGGCAGATGCCGAGGCCAAGCTCCAGGCCGAAGGCTTTACCTATCTCAAACTGCGCGACTACCAAGAGAAGGCCATCCAGGCCGTGGAACAGGCCCTGGCCAACAATCAGCGTGACTGCCTGCTGGCCATGGCAACCGGCACCGGTAAAACCCGCACCATCATTGGCCTGATGTACCGATTCCTGAAAGTCGAACGCTTCAAGCGCATCCTGTTTCTGGTTGACCGCAGCGCCCTCGGCCAGCAAGCCATTGACTCGTTCAACGACACCACGCTTGAGCAGAATCACACCCTGGCGCAGATCTACGACATCAAAGAGCTGGGCGACATGGCCGCCGAGGCGGAAACCCGCATCCAGGTCGCCACCGTACAAGCCATGGTCAGCCGCATCTTCCGCTCGGACAACCCGCCGCCCGTGGGAGAGTTCGACTGCATCATCGTTGACGAGGCCCACCGCGGTTACACCCTCGACCAAGAAATGACCGAAGGCGAGTTGGCCGTGCGTGACCACAGCCAGTACCTCTCGCAATACCGCCGCGTACTCGACCACTTCGACGCCTGCCGCATCGGCCTCACCGCCACCCCGGCCAAGCACACCAGCGAAATTTTCGGCAAACCGGTATTCACCTACAGCTACCGCGAGGCCGTGGCCGACGACTGGCTGGTGGATCACGAACCACCAATCCGCTACGAAACCCAGCTCAGCAAGCACGGTATCCGCTTTGAGAAAGGCGAGTCGGTCAGCGTCATCAATACCCAGACCGGCGAAGTCGACGTAGCCGAGCTGGAAGATGAACTCAGCTTCAACATCGAGTCGTTCAATCGCCGCGTGATCACCCCGGCCTTTGACAAGGTTATCTGTGATGAGCTGGCCAAGGAGCTGGACCCATTTGGCGAAGAGAAGACCATGATCTTCTGCGTCAATCAGGCCCATGCCGAGCGAGTCAAGAACCTGCTCGACGAAGCGTTCAAAGGGGCTTACGGCGAGCAATATAACGAAGCGGCCGTGCGCATCATCACCGGGCAAAGCGACAAGGTTGAGCAGCTGATTCGCCGCTACAAGAACGAGCCAAACCCCAATATCGCCATCACCGTCGACCTGCTCACCACAGGTATCGACGTACCGAAAATCTGCAACCTGGTGTTTATGCGCCGGGTGCGCTCGCGCATCCTCTATGAGCAGATGAAAGGTCGCGCCACCCGCCGCTGCGACGACATCGGCAAAACCGTATTCCGCATCTACGACCCCGTCGATCTTTACGCCAGCCTGGAAGCGGTCGACACCATGAAGCCCCTGGTGAAGAACCCCAATATCAGCCTGGAACAACTGGTCAGCGAACTCACCAGCGGAGCCAGCCATGATGCCCCTGGAAGCCAGGACGACAGCAGCCACGCCCATGACGTGCTCGACCAACTGAGCCAGCGCGTCATGCGTATTCTGCGCAAGGCCCAGCACAAGGCCGAGGACAAACCCACGCTGAAGAAAAAGCTCGATGAGCTGCAAGACGTGTGGGGCGTTGAGCCGGCCCAATTACATAAACACCTGCACGACCTTGGCCCGCAACAAGCGGCCAACTTTGTCCGCCAGCACAGCCAGTTGCTCAACCAACTCGCCGCCGTCAGCGCCCTGCTCGGCTCGGAGAACTACCCGGTTATTTCCACCCACAGCGATGAACTGCTGGTGCGCGAGCAGAACTACGGACAAAACCAGAAGCCGGCTGACTACCTGGAAAGCTTCAACGACTTTATTCGCAACCAACTCAACCAGTCCGCAGCCCTTGGCGTGGTGGTCAACCGCCCCAAGGATCTGACCCGCGAGCAACTGCGCGAAGTCCGTCTGCTGCTCGACCAGCACGGCTTCAGCGAAGCCAGCCTGAAAAGCGCCTGGCGCAACCAGACCAACCAGGAAATCGCCGCCAGCATCATCGGCTACATCCGCCAGGCGGCCATCGGCGAAGCCTTGCTGCCCTTCGACCAGCGCGTGGCCAAGGCCATGCAGGCCATCTACGCCCAGCAACCCTGGACGCCAGTGCAACGCAAATGGCTGGAGCGCCTAGCCAAGCAACTGGTGCACGAAGTGGTCATCGACCCGCAGCAGGTCAATGACGCTTTCCGCAACGATGGCGGCCTCAAGGCGCTGGATCGCAACCTGGGTGGCAACCTGGATCGGGTATTGGAAGCCCTGAATGACAACCTCTGGACGGCAGCAAGTTAAGCGCTGAAAACCCAGTGGGTGCCACTTTGACTGTCCTCTGTCCTAGGACAGAGGACAGTCACTAACAAACCGTCGAGCCGAACGCCATCTCTTAAACATTAAAAGACGGCAAATAACACCTTGCGTTAGCCACCACAAAAGACAAGAATCGACAAAATTTCGTTAGAAGCCAAAGAATATGATCAAGTCCATACGTCTCTCGAACTTCTACAGCTTTGCTAGCGAAACCGAAGTCGACTTCACCCTCGGCAAGAAACCCACGCCCTCCGGTTTCGATATCGATCTAGCTGATGGCAGCCGACTGAACAAAATCATAGCGGTGGTTGGGGCCAATGGTTCAGGCAAGACACAGCTCATCAAGCCGCTAGCGTTTCTCAGTTGGTTTGTATGTGATTCGTTTCTGGAGAACGCCCCAGACAATGCAATTTTTTACCAGCCTCATCGCCTGCACGCATCTGAAGAGACACTCATTGAAGTCGACTTCCTGCTGGACAACGTCGAACATCGCTACCAGCTCGCCCTTCAGTCAGGGCTGGTGATCCGAGAGGTTCTGCTTCAACGAACCAGCAGCCAGTTCAGTTATTTGTTCCGTCGCGAGCGGAATGGCGATGGCTTCAGCTTCAAACAAAAAGGCTTCCCCTTCCCCAAGGCACAGGCCGAAAGCATTCGTGCTAACGCGTCGCTGCTAGCCGCCGCACACAGCTACGACATTCGCGAAGCACGGCCTTTCATCGAGTATTTCGAGCGGGTGACCAGCAACGTCAATGCCATGGGCCGGAGCCATTTCCAGCATGGGGAGGTGTTTATCGCAGCGAGGGATTATGAGCAAGCGCCGCAGCTCAAGGTGCGTATGGTGGAAGCCATGCGCGAGTTTGACCTTGGCCTTAGCGACATCACCATTCGTCAGCGCGAAATCACGCGTGAAGATGGCAGCGCAAGTACGCTGCATGAGCCCTTCGGGCTGCACCGCAACAACGCTGGCCAAGAGTTCGAGCTGAACTTCTTCGACGAATCCAGTGGCACCCAGTCCACGTTCGTTCTGCTGGGGAAGATCCTGCACGCCCTGGAGTTTGGCGGTATCGCCGTTATCGATGAAATCGACAACGACCTGCATCCGCACCTAATGCCACGCATTCTCGACTGGTTCCGTTTCGAACACAGCAATCCGCATCAGGCCCAATTGATCTTCACCTGTCACACACCGGAGTTGCTCAACCATCTGCAAAAGCATCAGGTCTACCTCTGCGAGAAGCGTGACCAGTGCTCAGAAGCCTGGCGATTGGATGAAGTTCAGGGCCTACGAGCCGACGACAACCTTTATGCCAAATACATGGCGGGTGCCCTAGGTGGAGTGCCAGACCTATGAAGCGAGCAGTGCGCAAGGGACCGCGCAACCTCATGCGCAGCACACTCCTGGTGGTAGGTGAAGGTGCGGATGACCGAGCCTTCATAACCCACATGAAACAGCTCTACTGCCCACGCGACAGTGGCATGAGCGTTAAGGTTGAAGCGGGTGATGGCGGCTCACCGGGCAACGTCATCACCCACGCCATTCGCAAGTACCAGGGCAAGGACTATGACCGACGCCTGTTCGTGCTAGATGCCGACCTCCCACCTGACGAAGCTGACTACAAACGCGCCACCAAAGAGGGCTATGAAATCATTCTTTGGCAGCCACAATGTCTTGAAGGTGCTTTGCTTGACAGCTTGGGCGAGCCGGTGGGGGAACACGAAAGCAGTCAAGAGCTCAAGGCTCGCCTGCATCCTCGCTTGGATGGCAGGCACACTGACGCCTCAGCCTACGCAACGCTCTTCACCCGGCAGATACTGGACACCGGACGAAATGCCACCGTCACTCAGGTACGCAAAGCATTAAAGCCACCTGCTAGCAACTAAGGCCCACATGGCCATCCTTGAAAAGCCTCACTTCGGCCACTACCCTCGGCAGCAACATACCCGCCATGCCTCTGACTGCCCCGGCAGCCAAGCACAAATCGTGCGGGTTTTTTATTTCAGCTAGGAAGCCCATGACCAACTCCGACATCGTCCAGAAACTCTGGAACCTCTGCGACATCCTCAAGGATGACGGCATCAACTACAGCGACTACGTCACCGAACTGGTCTTGCTGCTCTTCAGCAAAATGGAATACGAGCAGGTTCAGAGCAACGCCAGCTTCGCCCACAAACTGCCCGCAGGTGCACGCTGGTCAGACCTGGCGGATAAATCCGGCCTTACCCTGCTCAACCACTACCGACAAATGCTGCTGGATCTGGGCAAGAGCAACGATCCCTTGATTGCCGCCATCTATGCCGATGCGCAAACCAGCATCCGAGAGCCACGCCACCTCGAACAGCTGATCAAAAGCCTCGACTCCATCGACTGGTTCAGCGCGCAGAAAGATGGCCTGGGTGATCTCTACGAAGGCCTACTGGAAAAGAACGCCACTGAAACCAAATCCGGTGCCGGCCAGTACTTCACCCCACGCCCGCTGATCGACAGCATCATCAACTGCCTCAAGCCTCAACCTGGTGAAACCATTCAAGACCCGGCCGCTGGCACTGCCGGCTTTTTGATTGCCGCCGATGCGTACATCAAGAGCCACACCGACGACCACTACGACCTCGACGCCAAGGCCCAGACCTTCCAGCGCAACCGTGCTTTTGTCGGCATCGAACTGGTGCCCGGCACCCGCCGCCTAGCGCTGATGAACACCCTGCTGCACGGCATGGAAGGCGACGCAGAAGGCGTGGTGCATCTGGGCAACGCCCTCGGCCAAACCGGCGCCAACCTGCCCAAAGTCGATGTGATTCTCTCCAACCCGCCGTTCGGAACCGCCAAAGGCGGCGGCGGCCCGACCCGCGACGACCTCACCTACAAGACCAGCAACAAGCAATTGGCTTTTTTGCAGCACATTTACCGTGGCCTCAAACCCGGTGGCCGCGCCGCCGTGGTACTGCCGGACAACGTGTTGTTTGAAGCCGGTGTCGGCACCGAGGTGCGCCGCGACCTGCTGGACAAGTGCAACCTGCACACCATCCTGCGCCTGCCCACCGGCATTTTTTATGCCCAGGGCGTGAAGACCAATGTGCTGTTCTTCCAAAAGGGCACCCAGGCCAATCCGCGTCAGGAACAAGGCTGCACCCAGCGCGTGTGGGTGTACGACCTACGCAGCAATATGCCCAGCTTCGGCAAACGCACACCCTTCGGTGCCAGCCATCTGCAACCCTTTGAGCAGGCCTATGGCGCGGATGCCAACGGTAATAGCCCGCGAGCCGAGAATGTCGAGGGGATAGGTGAGCTCAGCCGTTTTCGCGTGTTTAGCCGCGAGCAAATCAAAGAGCGTGGCGACTCGCTGGATATCAGCTGGCTCAAGGATGCCGACAGTCTGGACGCTGCCGATTTGCCCGCGCCGGAAGTGCTGGCCGGTGAGGCTATGGCTGAACTGACCGAAGCCCTTCATGAGCTGGAAGAGTTGATGAAGGCGCTGGGCGCAGGCGATGAAGTGGCAGCGCAGAAGCAGTTGATGGCGGAAGTGATGGGCTTGGCGGTGGTTGAGGGGAATGGGGAATGAGTGGCGAACTGCCTGCTGGCTGGGTAAGCGCTCAACTTGAGAACTTAACCGACGATGTCAGCTATGGATACACAGCGTCTTCGACCCAAGAAAGAGCAGGCCCTCACCTGCTACGGATAACAGACATTCAAGAAAACAAGGTCAATTGGCCTGCCGTTCCTTTCTGCGTGATTGATGAAAGTAAAAAAGACAAATATCTCCTGCAAAAAGGTGATCTTGTCTTTGCCAGAACCGGCGCCACCGTTGGAAAAAGCTTCCTTATTCGGAATGAAATACCTGAGTCTGTATTTGCGTCATATTTGATAAGAGTTCGCTGCACCACTAACGAAATAACCAGCTATTTAAGCCACTACTTTAACTCCGGCGAATACTGGGAGCAGATAACTGATTGCAGTTCAGGCATTGGCCAGCCGAACGTAAATGGTTCAAAGCTTAAAGAGCTAACAATTCCTATTCCACCACTCGCCGAACAAACCCGCATCACCCAAAAACTCGATGAACTGCTGGCCCAAGTCGACACCCTCAAAGCCCGCATCGACGCCATCCCCGCTCTGCTCAAGCGCTTCCGCCAATCCGTCCTCGCCGCCGCCGTTTCCGGGCGATTGACGGAGGAGTGGCGGGAAGCCAGATGTTTGCCTGAAACATCAGTTGATCTTCTTGCGCACACAAAGACAGAGAAACTGAGCTGGGTTGTAGAGAACAGCGATCACAATGAAGCGAAGCGTGTTTTCAAAAGAGCGTCTGGGTTTGATGCAGGAAGTCTTGAAGCTCAGTCTCTGCCAGATGGCTGGTGTTGGGCCAGCTTGGAAGATGTTGTTCTTCTGGTCGTTGACTGCCACAACAAAACAGCCCCTTACCAAGAGGCTGGTGTGGCATTGGTTCGCACTACGAATATTCGGGACGGTGCTTTTTCATGGGAAGACCTGCGGCACGTTAGCGAGGAAACATACACTTACTGGTCACGCCGCTGTGTGCCGGAGCCAGGGGATATTGTTTTCACGCGCGAGGCTCCGATGGGAGAGGCGGCAATCATCCCTCCTTCAACAAAACTCTGTCTTGGGCAGCGCACAATGCTTTTCCGCTGTGTGAATGGAGGAACCTCTGCCGGGTATCTGCTTCTGGCCCTGTTAGACCCCGTTTTCAAGACTCGCTCAGAGGAAATAGCCGTTGGGACAGGTGTTAAACACTTCAGGGTTGGCGATGTTAGTGACCTGAAAATTCCTGTCGCACCAAAGGAAGAACAAACCGAAATCGTCCGCCGCATCGAACAGCTCTTCGCCTTCGCCGACCAACTGGAAGCCAAGGTCGCCTCGGCCAGAAGCCGCATCGACCACCTGACCCAAAGCATCCTGGCCAAAGCCTTCCGCGGCGAGCTGGTCCCCCAAGACCCCAACGACGAACCGGCCAGCGTGCTGCTGAAACGCATCAAAGCCCAACGCGCCGCCGCGCCCAAGACTAAGCGCGGCAGAAAGGCCTCGGTATAAATACGCTATTCACCCGCTAACGCAGGAGCTGCCGCATGAACCCCAAGGACTGGATTGATTTGCTGCAGAGCCTGTTTGCCTGGCTCAATGAACGGCGCAACCCGGTACGCCAGCAGGCAGCACGCGTGCTGGCGACCTTTGAAGCCCATGGCGTGGCCCGCACTGAGATCAATGCTCTGCTGCCGGAGGCGCTACAGCTTTCGGCTTACCAGTGGTCGGGGGCCGATCAGCTCAAGCTGGCCTTGCGTCAAGCACATCTGGATTGGCTCAATCAGCAATTCGCGCTGGAAGACGGCTGGCTAACCGGGAAAAGCGACTCAGCCCATCAGCACCCCTTCAGCTACAAAGCGCCGGAACTGCTACATCAATGGTTTCAGGAGCACCGCACGCCTAAGGCCGACTTCGAGTTCAAACTGCATCTGCTAACACCTGACACCCACGAAATCGGACCGGACTCAGCAGGCTATTACGCTCTGGTTCTGGAGCAAATGGGCGAAGGCCTCTCAGCCTGTCGACGCTTTTACCACCTCACCGAAGGTGGCCACTTCGAGCACGGGCCAAGCCTGATTCATCTGCTACAGGTGTTGGCGATTGCCCATCACCACGGTGCCATCATGCGCCGCTCGCAGCTGGATGCGGCTTCCTTGTATCAGCTGAGCCATCATAAAGGGCTTATCCCCAACTGGCTGGACAGGTGCCGCCCTCACCCCCTGGAAGCCGACCATGAGTTGTGGCCGCACTACTCCGGGCACTCCCCCTGGCTTGACGAACTGCGCGCAGATGCTGAGCAGGGTCTGCGCCGTGCCGGGCTGACCGAGGTGATTGAACAGCTGCATACGGATACCCAACGTTTTTCACGCCAGCCCAGCAGCGCCCAATTGGCGACGCCCCTACCCCGCTGATGGCAAGGAGGCTTTATGCCGACTCCAGACTTCAAACAGTTACCGCACTAACAGTCACAAATCGGCGAGGTAGTAAGCGAGCAGGGGATTCACTGCATCTACAGCATCGTGCGCTGTACGCCTTTTGCCTAAAGCCAATGGGGACATCATTCCCTCTGCACCGCCATTAGGCGCATGATCACATCAGCCAACTTGTAGCCCAAGAGCTACATTTTTCGGCATCACATCTGTTCTTGACGCCCAAGGGCTACAAATGACCTCTCTCCTCGATGTTTCCGAGATGCTGAAACAGGCTCGCGGGAACGCGAAGCTCAGCCAACAAGCGCTTGCCAGCCGTGCTGGCGTCTCGCGCACCGCGGTGGCACGCATGGAAACACTGGCCAAAGGCGATATGAGCGTGTCGGTGCTGATTCGACTGCTGGAAGCAGCCGGCTATGACCTGAAGCTGATCAAGGCAGGACACCAACGCACGATTGAAGACATCCTCAACGAGCAGCGCTCAGGAGAGTGAGAAAACGGCTTCTAGCTGTCCCGTGCTAGTAACCGTCGGCAGGTTCGCCATCAATCGAATACTGCATGGATTTCGTCCAGCGTGGGCATGACTGCGGGTACGACGCTGAGTTCACAGTCGAGAGCTGCCAGCACTCGCGCATAAGCCATCATACCCACCGACGGATCACCCTTTTCGATAGCGATGACTTTCTGCCGGGTGAGGCAAGCCAGGGAAGCGAGAGCAGCCTGGGTCAGCCCACGATTGAGGCGACGCTGCCGAAGCTGCTGGCCGAGACGCTGCGTGATTAGGGAATAGTCCATATCATGTATACGTTACAAAATAGAGTAAATGTAACGTATACATGACCACATCACAAATCAACGCAGCGGCTGATCCTCACGCCTGAAAACGGCCAGGAGGCTTGTGAGCCGAATAGCCGGAACAATCGGCTCAAGCAATGCGCCGACTGTTTGCCAAGTACGGTTTGATGTAAGCATTGGGGCCTCGGCCCAAATGCTTACACATTTGAGTTTCAAGTTAGCCCAACACTGACAGCGTGATCATCTTGCGTTATATCAATTTTCAAATTCAATTTATTTTGATACACGCCTATCCGCTTCTTCGCTCTCTCTATAACATCGCTAAAGTGCAATATTTCGAAATACGTCTCGCCAAGGGGCTGCCTAGATTGCGGATCAATCAACGGGCTAGATTGAAACCAGCCTTTGCCCAATGGAAATGGGGTCCACTGAGTCAGTCGCAATGGATTTACAGTATCACCTATCAGATAGCCGTAAAATTTCTTTAACTTTCCGCCTGACTTTGCTGCCAGCAAGTGCGAGTACTCCGCTAGATCCCCAATATGCTCATCCATCGAAACGCCTGGAGATTTGAATTCAACAATAATCGCCGAGCCTTCTTTGCTGAAGAGAGCTATATCTGGCCGTTTCCCTGAGTTTTCAGACGACCGCTTTGCAAGCAGCTCTTTGAAGCTCTCATCAACATCGCTTTCGAATAGTTTCTCATCACCGCCCCAAGATATATTGGCCAGCGGAACATCAGACGAAATATAGTCATAATAATGATACTCTTCGCTTAAGAGCCAAATATCATGATCCGCACATTCATTGCTATCTTTTCGCATGGGAAAGAAGATACTATGAATAAGCCTTTCATCTTTCCGCCTAGTGTCTCTCGATAGATTCTGCACGGCAAGACTCTTTTTGCATGCCAAATCAAGAACCTGAACTATCGCCGCTCTCCGAACAACAAGCTGAGACAAATTAGCCATATCAAAGTTCTTGAGCGAAGACGTATACTTCCAAGAAATCTCATTTATTTTCTCTCTGAACTCTTCAGAGTCTGGCTCTGCCTTGATTATTTCTTCTTTTAAGCTGAATAACTCTGCAGTTTCGTTAATAACTCGCTCTTGATACTTCTTTAATACGCGCTCAGCAACTGTCTTAGCAGACTCACCATATACCACGCGCGTAGATGTATCCTGAAGCATCGCCTCACTAATACCGAACTGATTTATTATCTCGCTTATGACCTCTTCTTTATTCCAATCAGCAGGAACTACCATTTTTGAGATAACTTCATCTATCGCTTCATAGATCGAGCCGTAAGATAGCTTCTCATTCAAGAACATATCTTCATATGGTATCTCGGCAGGGATATTATCAAAGTCGTCTCGCTGCTCATTGACATGCTCATCCAGATAATCACTTTCTATTAAAACAATATGATGGAAACCGCTCACGGGACTATTTTGCTCAGTGCGAGTTCTTAGATACCTGGATGTAATGTCCTGCACGGGCGTTGATTTTGCACAAAATGCGATAGAGTTTTTGGGCAAATCATATGACTTTGCGTCGATTCGGTAGTGAGATATCTTGAACTCTTGATACCCTCCGACTGGATCGCCAGTTCGAGGGTCTCGCTCCGCTACTTTGACAACCTGCTCGCTTGTAACGCTTGGCAAATCAGATCTTTTCAGAAGAGAGACTTGATCCAGGCCTGCCCAATGGCTAGTCTTAAAAGATATCTCAAAATCACCGAGATAATTTTCGAGACCAATTAACCTCTGCAGAAATGCCATTAACATCTGCTTTCTCAACATAGCCGCTGAGAACACATTGCTTAACTGCTCTCCTCGAACAACCCCAGTGCGGATGAAGCCCCGTAATGTATCAAGGCGAATTGTGGTTCCGATATTATTCTCATCTCCTGGAGATTCTTTAAAATCATCGACATCAATTTGCTTCTTAGGCTCTGAATAGGTCATGCTACGTCGAATAACATCGCGACCTTGCTTACAGGTACTATCTATAGAGAGGTTTGAGAAGTGATGAAAAAACTGAACTCGACCCGATCCTTTGCATTTTCCGATCCCGAATATTGAGAGATCGTCTTTATAAGATGTATCTTTTGTCAGGAACGCCTTGAGCTGATCCCCTCCCAACCCGCACCCATTGTCTCGACATATAACTTCCACCTCTTCCATATCTTCAAGCATGTCAACAGGAGAAAAGTTAACTTCAATTTGAATCAATAGACATGGCACTTCCGCCTCTACATTCTTACGAATGAGATACGCGTCAACGGAGTTTGAAATCAACTCTTCAAAAACGACGTATGGATTGGAGCTGAGCTTAGTATTTTTAATGCTCCCTCTAATATCTAACGTCATTTTTACCTCAAATCTTTTGGTTAATTTTAGCCATTCACAAGATGCAAAGAATAAACTAACAATGCTCTTGCGTCTCCGCTTGGCGGATCGCGAAGCTCTAGGTTCACTATTCGCTCATGCCTGACAGAACTGGCATCCGTCAACATCCATGACGCCTGCAGCACGCCTTCCAGCATCGGGTCTGCGCGCTTGCATGCAATCCAGCACATCGAGACGGCTGTTGCCATGTCCAGCAGTCTATCCCGACTCCATAACCTTGCTCGCGACTGTAGCCCGTGTCCGCGTGCCATCATGGTGCTCAAGGCCATCTCCTCGGCAGCTCCTGCAGGCCGTACCAAACTGACGCGCGCCGCCTCGACACCCCAAATCCGTGGACTCCGAATTTAAGAATCCGGCGTGCGGTTTGAACAGCAAACCTTTTTCGTCAGGAAAAGACCATGCCTGTATCCCATTTCGCTTCCCGTTCCCCGGTACTGCACAACGACTCCCCTTTGTCCGATGACCGGATTCATAACGGGATTTATCTTCCCTGATACTACCGAAGGCCGAACGCTGTCAGCCAAACGCGTAAGGTAAGTTGAAGTTTGGCCCCATTGCGGTACAAAAAACAGTACGCTGGCAGTACAGTACCCAGCTTTTACAGATTTCGCTCTATTACGCTTAAACCCATCTACGACGCTACTTTCAGCTAACTGTACCTGCGCTAAGCTACGCACGATTTCACTGGGTTTGCAGCGTTTCCAGGCAACTCATAATCCTTTGGTCCACGGTTCAAGTCCGTGCAGGCCCACCAGTTAAAAAGCCGCGCAATGCGCGGCTTTTTCGTTTCTGCAGCGTTGTTGCTAGATCAAGCCCCGCTGACACCCCAAACACTGCCCAAGCTGTTAAGCAATGCGCCTTGCACACCCTGCTGGCCGAAGTACTGCAGCAGCAAGGGGGCGATCTGGCCGATCATGCCGCTGTCCATGCCCAGGGCGCTGAAGGCCTGATTGAGCTGCTGGGTGTTGTTGACGTTGCTCAACGCCGCGGTGGCTTCGGCGCTGAGAGGCGCGCCCGCCGATTCGCCGAGCAGGCCGCTGAGGCCATTCAGTTGCTGCAGGCCGTTGCTGCCTTCCAGCTTGTTCAAACCGGGAATGCTCTGATTCAGCTGGCTGTATTCAGCGCTCGGCAATTGATTTTTCGCCAGCCCGAGCAACGCGCCCGTGCCGCCCAGCGCCTGTTGCGGGCTGAGTTTGAGGCTGCTCAAGGCCTGCAACAACGCCAGGCTCTGCGGGTTACCCAACAGGTTCGCGGCCTCCCCGCCCCCATTGGCGCCGCCGGCTGCCGAGACCACATTGGCGGCGTCGCTCAAGCTAAACGCCAAGGCCGGAAACGTGGTCATCGACAGGGCGCCGAGCAGTAACAGGCGGTGGGCAGTTTTCATCGTTAAAACCTCAATAGAATTAAGTCGCCGCCAGACTGGCGAGCCGGTGCACCCGCCGTTGGACTGCTGCGCCTGGGCGGATGTTCCCACTCAGGCGCGCTTATCACGCGGGCACTTTATGCCGGGCAGCGTATAGACAGAGCATCTCCATGGCCACATAAGAGGCCGCCAGGGCAGTGACTTCGGCGTGGTCGTAGGGTGGCGAAACTTCCACCACGTCCATGCCCACCAAGTTGATCCCACGCAGGGCACGGAGAATTTCCAGGGCCTGATGGCTACTCAGGCCGCCCGGAACGGGGGTGCCAGTGCCGGGCGCATAGGCCGGGTCAAGGCAGTCGATATCAAAGGTCAGGTACACCGGATTATCGCCAACCCGCGCGCGGATCAGCTCGGCGATCTGCTCGGGACTGCTGCGGTGTACCTGGCGGGCGTCCAGCACCTGAAAGCCCATGACGTCATCGTTGGTGGTGCGCAGGCCGATCTGTACCGAGCGCGCCGGATCGACCAGACCCTGCTTCGCGGCGTAATAAAACATGGTGCCGTGGTTGATGCCTTGCGGACCTTCGTCGGTGTCTGGCCAGGTGTCGCTGTGGGCGTCGAAGTGCACCAGCGACAGCGTGCCGTGCTGCTTGGCATGGGCCTTGAGCAGCGGGTAACTGATAAAGTGATCGCCCCCCAGGGTGAGCATGGCGCAGCCAGCGGCAAGGATGGTGTCGGCATGCGCTTCGATCGCCGCCGGGGTCTGCTGGGGCTGGCTGTGGTCGAAGTCGCAATCGCCATAATCAATCACCGCCAAGTGGTCGAAGGGATCGAACTCCCACGGCCAGTGCCGTTCCCAGGCGCTGGTGACCGATGCCGCGCGGATCGCCCGCGGGCCGAAGCGAGTGCCCGGCCGATTGGTGGCGGCGGTGTCGAACGGTACACCGCTGACCACCACATCCACGCCCGTCAGATCGCGGCTGTAGCGCCGGCGCATAAAGCTGGTGACGCCGGCGTAGGTCGCTTCGGAATAGGTGCCGTACAGGCTGGTACGGGTCATGGCCTGGTCGTTGCCCTGAAAAGCTTCCATGGTCAGCTCCTTAATAGTGAGTACGGAAGGTGGTCCAGAGTCGCGTGCGCTCACGCTGGCTGCGCAGCGGCAGTAACTCTTCGGTGAACAAGCGCTCGCGCAGCGCCTGATCGGGATAGATATCGGGGTCACCACTGACTGCCACATCGACCAGGGCCGTGGCCTCGCGGTTGGCGTTGGCGAAGAACACGCTGTTGGTCAGCTCGGCAATCGCCTCCGGGCGCAGCATGTAGTCGATAAACGCGTGGGCGGCCTGGGGGTGCGGCGCATCCACCGGGATGGCCAGGGTGTCGAACCACAACAGCGTGCCCTCGCGGGGGATGCGGTAGATCACCTCGAAGGCTTGCTGGCTTTCCTGGGCACGCGCGGCGGCCATAGCGGCATCACCGTTGTAGGTCAGGGCCAGGCACACTTCGCCTTTGGCCAGGTCGTTGATATGCCGACCGGTGGCGACGTAACGAACGTTCGGCTGCAGTTGGGCGAGCAGCGCCTGCACCTGCGCCAGCTCACTGGCGGTTGTGCTGTAGGGTTTGAAGCCGAGGTAATTGAGCGCAACGCTGATCACCTCCTGGGGCGAATCGAGCATGGCGATACCGCAGTCTTTCAACCGGCTGGCGTACTCGGGTTTGAACAGCAGGTCGAGGCTGTTCAACGGCGCATTGGGGATGCGCTTTGCCACCGCCTGCTTGTTGATGCCCAAGCCCACAGTGCCCCAGGTGTAAGGCACGCCGTACTGGTTGCCGGGGTCGGCGCTGGCCAGCTTGCCGAGCAGTTCGGCATCCAGATTGGCGAAGTGGGGCAGTTGCTCGCGCTGCACCGGCTGCAACGCCTTGGCCTTGATCGCCCGGGCCAATCCGCCTGATGAGGGGAACACCACATCGTAGCCACTGGCGCCAGTCAGCAGTTTGCTCTCCAGGGCTTCGCTGCTGTCAAAGATGTCGTATTTGACCGCAATACCGGTCTCGTCCTTGAAGCGCTGCAAGGCCTGCTCCGGCAGATAGGCGGACCAGCTGTAGATGTTCAATTGTTTTTCTTCGGCCTGGGCGGCAACCCCCAGCCCCAGGCACAACACGGCAATCACGGCACGCATGGCAACACTCCTCGGCAAGCAACGGTTGAGGGCATCCTGCGCCGGGCCATGCTTCGGATAAATATGAAGCATGCTACTTTGACATTCATCGCAATCAATGTTTAACCCGCCCGCAGGAGTGCCCATGCTCAGCCAATTACGCGATCTCGACCTGCAACTGCTGCGTCTGTTTGTCTGCGTGGTGGAGTGCGGCGGCTTCAGCGCGGCGCAAGGCGAGCTGGGCATCGGTCAGTCGACCATCAGCACGCAAATGGCCAAGCTGGAGACCCGCCTGGGCTATCGCCTGTGCGAGCGCGGCAAGGCCGGGTTTCGCCTGACGCCCAAAGGTGAGCAAGTGTTGGCGGCCACGCACCGCTTGTTCGCTGCCATCGAGCAGTTCAAGAGCGAAGCCCAGGGCATGGCCGACAAGTTGCTGGGCGAACTGCGCATTGGCTTGTCAGAAGCCCTGGATGCTCAGGTGCTGGAGCGAGTAGCCGCTGCCATCGGCCGCTTTCGCCAACGCAACCAGGCGGTGCAGATCGAACTGCTCAGCGCCATGCCGGCGGAGCTGGAACGGCGCCTGCTGCAAGACCAGCTGCACCTCGCCATCGGCTACTTCGCCGGGCAGCAGCACACCCTGGATTACCAGCCGCTGTTCAGCGAACAGCAGCGCCTGTATTGCGCCAAGGCCCATCCGCTGTTCGCCGTGGCGCAGCCCAGCCAGGCGCAACTCGACGCCTGCGACGGGGTGCTGCATCCATACCGCTTCATCAGCGCCGCCGAGCCGTTCCAGCCGGCCAGCAGCAGCGCGCGCAGCGAACAGGTGGAAGGCTGCCTGAGCTTTATCCTCTCCGGCGCCCATATCGGCTACCTGCCCCGACACATTGCCGCGCCCTGGCAGGCGCGCGGTTTGCTCAAGGCCCTGGGGCCTGAAGAGCTAGGCTTCACAGTGCAGTTTCACCTGGCCCAGCACCGTGGCCGGGCGCCCAGCGAGGCGCAGCTGGCGTTACTGGCAGACCTGCAGGCGGCCTTCGCCAGCGCACCTTAAGGCGATCAGAACAGCGTCACGGCAACGGTGAAATAGAAGCCTGCCAGCGCGCTATTGATCGGGTATTTACAACAAAAACAGCTGATTTGTTTGACATATTTTACGGCCAAGGCACACTGAGCCACGGTTCCGTCTCGCCTTGAGCTACCCTTTAGCAACCCTCCGGGTTCTTTTTCAGGGCCAGCTGATGCACGTAACATGGCCATCGGCAAGGCAGGCAGCACCGGTAAAAACAGGAAGCACCGCGGCAACACAGGTACTTCCTGCACAGAAACGGCAGGCGCCGGCCTGCCCTAAGGTGACATATGTCCAACAACAACACTGGCAACACCCAGAACGTAAAACGTAAACCCGTAGTCCTGATGTCCATGGGCGCCCAAGAGCGCAAAGGCCATGACTACCAAGTGATGACCAACAAATACATCCGCCCGCTGGTCGAAATCTCTGGCTGCGTGCCCCTGCTGGCACCCACCTGCTTCGGCACCGATGACCTTGAGCAATACCTATCGATGGTCGATGGCGTCTACCTCACCGGCGCCGGCAGCAACATCGACCCGACGCTCTACGGTCAGGAAAACCTCACGCCGAGCAAGGCCCAGGACCAGGACCGCGACAACTTCGACCTGCCACTGATTCACGCCGCATTGGCCAAGGGCCTGCCGATCTTCGGTATCTGCCGCGGCATGCAGGAAATGAACGTGGCCCTCGGCGGCGACATGCACCAGAAACTCTACGAAGTTGACGGCATGAACGACCACCGCGAAGACGACACCACGCCGCCGGCCGAGCAGTACGCCGAAGCCCACAGCATCCGCCTGGTGCCCGGCACCTGGCTGGCCGAGTTGCTGGGTCTGGAAGAAATTCCGGTCAACTCCCTGCACGGCCAAGGCATCAAAACCCTGGGCAAAGGCCTGGAAGCGCTGGCCCATGCCGAAGACGGCGTGATCGAAGCCATTCACCTGCCACAAGCGCCGCAGTTCACCCTGGGTGTGCAATGGCACCCCGAGTGGCAAGCCGCGCAAAACCCGCAATCGGTGCGCCTGTTCGAGGCCTTCGGTGCGGCCTGCCGTAAGCGCGTAGCCGAGCAAAACGGCTAAGTACCCGCTTAGCGGCATAAATGAATCGCGCAGGCCAAGGCCTGCGCTATTCATTTTCTAGCGAAGCAACATCGACTACACCCAACAAGCGCTCTAGGTTTATGCGTCAGCGTTGACTGCAAGCGAGTGCTCGTAGGAGCGGCTTTAGCCGCGAACTCTCCAACTCTCAACACCCACTTCGCGGCTGAAGCCGCTCCTACGGGAATGGCGGTGTGGGCTGCGATTGTTGAGCGGTGCATAGCCTCGAATAGCCCCCGCTTTACGCAACGCCGAGCATCCCTGGCTCAGCTACCAATCACCCCGCCGTCGAGTTTAGTGATCAACACTGTGGTCGAGCGCGGGCGGGTTTTGCCGTCGCTGGCCGGGAAGCTGATGCCGGGG
>Ga0209343_10003059_pt1 | contig 21233 bp, 8 predicted proteins | sample RifCSPlowO2_02_FD_184026 | JGI IMG/M metagenome (GOLD analysis project Ga0209343, IMG submission 184026) | Groundwater microbial communities from Rifle, Colorado - Rifle CSP2_plank lowO2_0.2 (SPAdes) (version 2) | ecosystem: Environmental > Aquatic > Deep subsurface > Groundwater | place: Rifle... | reverse complement strand
CGCCATTGAACCCAAGCTCACGAATCGGTCGTCCGGTGCTGGTCGTTGGTTTTGCCTCACCCACGAATGTCCCATTGACATAGTATTTGTGGTCGCGGGATTCGACAGAATCGCCCGCCGTGCCCATGACGCGCTTCAGGAAGCGTGTGCCTTGCGGATACATAAAATCGCTCTGGTAGGTGAAGGCGACATACTCCCCTCGCCTGGGGAGGTCGCCCTTCTCTATGAGGTACAGCGCGCCCGGCAGGCTTTGGCTTACGTTGATGGCAAACTCATAGCGCAGCGAGAAAGCGAGATAGGCAAGCAGCAGCAGGATGTATGTTTTGTACTGGCGGCACAGATGCTCGTACAACACATCAAGCTTGCCTGAAAACCAGAATAACGCCTTGAGGGATCGAATGTCTTCCATGCAACAATTGTTGCGTGGGAAGCATAATAAAATCAGGTGAGTTCTGAGCAATTATGCGCAGAATCTGTGTTGCAATTTACGGGGTGGTGTGATGCCCAAGCTGAAAAACAAGGAGCATTGAAATCCATGATCTGCGAACGAGTGCGCAAAAGATCATCGCCTCTGTCATTTTCTGTCAACGGCAGGATTTGATGATTTCGGGAAGCGCGCACGAAGGCGCATCGCTAAGGCTCCCAGCTCATCAGTACGTCCGAGGCTTGATTGCACGAGCAAGGCCGCTGTCCTTCGGGGACCAAAGCCATGAGCGAGCGCCGCAGACCAGCCTTTCTCGGCGCCCGTCACATCGACAGCATCGAGGATGCGCTGGAGGCACTGTGGCGCAGCTCCAGCGACGACTCCGATGTAGCCAGCCGCCTCGTCATACCAGCTAGGATGCGCGTTCGAGAGCACGCGCCCGGTCGCAGCTTCTGATGGTGCCAAAACAAACTCCAGAAGATCAGGCCAGTCGTTAGCAAAGTAGGACACTACTCCTGTCCCGAAACGCCAGTCCACATGGTCGTGTTGAGTCAGGCGGATTTGTCCACCTTGCGCCACGTGTTGGTATGCCGCAGTGGGTGCCACCATAACGAGCCTGGGCGGAAAAGCTTCGATCCGATGAAGATTGGCGCTGATTAGTTCCGCAAGCATCTTGTGTGAAGGCTTCGCTCCGTATGCAACGCCAATCAGGACTTCAGCTTCGTGCGGTAGATTCCGCCAGTTCGGGCCGATTGACTCTGCGATGCGCATCCAGTCCATGAGTGCAACCGTCGAGCGAAATTTGGCGGGCACCGCTCGCGCCATGAAGGCAAGAAGAAATGAAGTGTGCTGAAATTCACGAGTCCGGCTGGATGATAGCTGGGCGGCAAGACGCGATGGCTTAATCGCCTGTAGTAACTTGGCTGCTAGTTCGCGTTGTCGCGGCTTCGGTGCCAACCGACCCACGTAAATACCTAGGGGATCGAACATGCGCAGCACTTGCCCAGCGATGTCGTCAAGGTCGCGGAACGCGGAAATCGGATCATCGGCGAGCAGCTTCTGCGCAATGGGGACGAACCGCTCGACCATATCCAGAGTCAGTATCTCGTCGGCCCAGATCATCGCCTGACAGAATTTCGCGAAGCCCCAAGCGGGTTCAGACGCGGGCCATTCAGCAGCGAAACCAACCAGCTTTTGCCGGTCGAGGCTCGACAGAAAAGCTCGACTCCAAGGGGTATCTTGACCGGCTCTCAGTGCTGAGAGGAGTTCGCCGAGATGATAGGCCGTCTTCGGTGTCACTGCGGAGATTGCCTCTGCGACAGCGCGCGGATCCGCTGCGTTCACTAGAGCTGCGGCGAACGCTTGGTCTTTGTTGTGAACAGCATGAAGAAGGCGAGCCAAGCCATAACCGCTCGGTTCTAGGGAGGAGGATATCCAACTAGCGATGGTCTCTTCGTGACCTGTCAGCAGCTCTTGTGGCCAGTTTTTACCATATGCGCCGAGTTCACTCAGAAGTAGGCTGGCGAAAGTTATCTCCTCAGGGTCGGACGCTCGCCAGCACCTCTCGACAAGAGGCTTCAATGCCTGCTCTGGGATCAAATATGTCCACTGCCGCCCTTCACCAGCGAAGGAGAGTTCGTGAAGTAGGAGCCGCAGGCCAGCAATAGGGAAATCAACGTCCGCTACCGCCTGCTGCAGCATTCGGCCCACACTTTCCCGACCTTCGGTGTTTTGAGCCTTCAGAATTTGCGCGAGCACGACGGCAGCGAACTTCTGGTGGGGACACCGCAGGTCGCGCAAGCCTATAAGCAGGCGTTGGTGAATCAGCAGTTCCACAGACCGTTGCACTTGCGCGACATCAAAGTCGGCAACATCCAAAAGTGCCGTCAACTCTGCAAGGCTCGGGCGCGCATCTCGGGTGGCGAGCTGGCGGATAGCCGCACCAGCCAGTACGATATCGGCATCACCAGCACGCGCTGTGTCCGCAGCTGCCTTCGCCCGTCGCCAGCCTCCACCGAGGATAAAGCAAAACTGCCAAGGGAGCTGAGCTACTTGCTCAGCATGATCAATCCGGTCTTCCAAAGCTGTGTCGAGCAGTTGATCGCCCACATGGTTGTCCACGCGGCGCACCACCTCCAGAGTCCGTTCACGTTTGCTTCTAAGCGCTTCGGCGATAGTCCGAACTGCGCGCTTGGCATCTATGATGATTGAGCCACGGAACGAGGCATCATGTTCGACAGCATTGTGCGTCGAGAGCAATAGTCGATTTGGCCCGGTAGCCTCCTCAGCGGTTTGGAGCACAGCGGGTTTGGTCAGGTGGGCATCGTCTACGAGAAAGAGCGTTTTGCGGTGAACATCGGGGAGCAGCAGGTTAATAACGTCGGCACGCGGATCGCTTAGCCGAACGATGTGCCAGCCCAATTCGGCAAATTGCTTCGCTGCCTGATAAGCGCACAGCGACTTTCCTGCTCCAGGCTCGCCCACGATCCGAACTGAGAAAGCTCGCTGCAGTTCAGCGACCGCTGCATCGGACTCCTGCAACTTGGGGCAGGCAGCAGCGTCGTCAGGTCCGAGCGGTCGTCCCATTAGCGCCGGGCCTAAGTCTCGGCCTTCGCCAAACACAACTGGCTGCCAAGTAGGTTGCGCAAGACAAAAGTGGGCAGAAGCATCTTGCGTTCGCTTCGCCGTATCCAGAAGCTCACGGACTTCCGAACCGTGAGGCATCGCCTGCACGCCCTCAAGGAGCTTGGCAAAGTCGGAACCATATTCAGGGTAGAAGGCTTGCAACACTTCCTTCTTCTCGCACAACAGGCTCTCAATTTGTCCCCAGCCGAACACGCTTACAGTGAATCGCCCTTCTTTCTTGCGCGCGGCAGAAATATTCCGCGCCGCCTCTTGCAAAGCAGCATCGACGGGTGCCGTCGTTGCAAATATCCAGTGCTGCAGGCTAGGCTCGAAGCACTCGGCCTTGGAGATTTCACGCTCAAGTTCTTTGACACTCGGCTTAGCACCGTATTGCTTATCTTTTCCCTTGCACTGAACACCCTGATAGATTTCGTAGTTACCCCCCGGAGAACCGACGATATCGACACCGTGCTGAGGCTGACCAGACCGACCATTCTTTTGGGAGAGTGAATCGCCCCATACCGCCTTGAAAAGACTGTGGCATAGATCCTCGAAAGTTATCCAGGATTTCGGTGCTGGTATCTGTTTTTCTCGGTCTTCCATAGATTTAAGCTACTGTCACAAATTTCAGGATTGATGCGGAATCAAATTGCCAGAATTGTTGTTTCTTTCGCTGTACTGGAACTGCGTTCAACTAACACTAGCCGTGCTGAATGCATGGTCGCCCGAACCGAATAGGCGGAAATTCTCAATCTTTATTTTCGATATGAACAACGCTGGACTCCCCTAGATTCTGCTTCAACAAGCTGTTTGCAAAATCAAACGCAGACTCATACTTCCAATTTCACAAACTAGGCACATCAAACACGAGCACCGTTAGAAAAAATTCGCGGTTTGCATCGTTTGGATGGTGAAGTACATATCGAAAACCAGACTCATGCTTCCAATCAACTTTACGCTTAAAATTTCCGTGCCCAGATGTCTCTGTCTCAACCCCGGCAAGCACGGTGGACATCGAGGTTCCGCGATTGAAGATGAGAATGGCTGTCTTGGTATCTCGCCAAGCTGTGTAGCCGAGTAACTGATCAATCGTTTCACGATAAACCTTTGGCCCCTTCCAATACTTGCACTCACCGATGAATACGTTTCTGTCATTGGCCCTTAAGAGGATATCGGTCTTGCCATTCACGTTGAATGTCTCGCCAGTTGCTGCACCCTCGAATTGCCCATTGAGCTGAACCAAGAAATGTTGCCGAAGATCCTCCTCTCCCATGGTTTTGAATGCGGATGGGCTACGTTCCATTACATGCGCCATATTCTGAACGACAGTTAGAATATGTTCGTAGGTTTCCATGTCCAGCACAGGTTCTGGGGCATACGCCGAGCTTGTTGCTGGCGGAAGTGTTGGAACAACTTTTCTCTTTACGTCCGGCAGCACAAAAGTTTTTGGTGCATCAGCACGATTCTTTAGTGGTATTCCCAGCGAGGCGGCTCGCCCCTGATTAGCCAGAATGCGTTCACGCCGTGAGACAATCGCCCTGTCGGCTTCGCCAGCCAATCCCTGCATAAATCCATTTACATCGGTTCGCACCCAACCAAGGTGCTGCTCGATATCATTTAAAATCTTTTCTGACTCTTGCTTGATATCCCGTTGCGATCCATCGTGAGTAATGTCGAAATTTAGGAAGATGGATTTCCCTCGTATTTCAGCACGAGGATTATTCGTCGACACAGTACTGGCTTGCGCATAAAGAAGTTCCGCTTCCCCCTCAAATGGCACTTCGATTGTAACTCGCTGTCCAGGAATAAGGCATGGACGACTCCGATCCGTAATCCATCGGTTCGGATCGTTACGGACATCAATTTGTGTTTCCTGCTCATCGGCTGACCAATTATCACGCCTGAGCACCGGAGCAGTCAGACTGTACTTTTCGACAAGGTACTTGCTCAGGTCGGTAGGGGCAGTATTCAGCAGCCTGTTTGCATCCATCTGCTCGACCTCTTTGCGCAAAGAGTTTCGCTGATTTTCGATGATCGCGCGAAGATCATGGCTTGCAAATAGATACCCCTTATTTTTGTCTATCAGATGGAACACACAACCTCCCTCACTCTAGGCTTTATTGAAAACATGCTGCCGGTGGTAATCAAGATACGGACGATGATCCGCAGCCAGATGCATGAGCTTCATTTCACTGCTCACGTTCAGCAGCTGCACGGCTGCATCATCCAGCAACGGCGATTTCACCAGCCTACCTGCATCATCAAAGGTGATCCAGCCACCGTCGAACAGCGCGTCCAGATGCGGGGCGAGCAGGATGCCGTTGAATACGTCGAGGCGTTCCTGATTATTCTCGCAATCCGCCCACGGTTTGATGTGAGAGGCGCGCAGCAACGGAATAACTGCCAAACCCGTCACAGCGCAGCGGCCTTGCCAGAAGGCGATGAGCGCGTTGCGGAAAATATCCTGCCCCACTCGCTGCTTCACCAGCCGTTCGACTTCGGTAGATTCTGGCATGAACTGGGTGGCGGCAACGAACTTCTCGACCAGTCTATCCGGCGCGGTTTTTGCGAGATCAGTTACTCGACCCAACAACTGATACAACTCGCCATACTCGGCCAGATGCACAGTGCCCTTGGCATCCGCTGGCGGCGATGCCCCCTGATCCACAGTCAGCCCATCGCGCGCCAACTCATCCAACAGACGTTGCGAATCGCACGCCAGTTGATAGCCGCCATCCGCATCGGTGAGCCACACCCGTTCCGGGAACTGGGTAGATCGGCAGAACAACCAGCCCCCCTCTTCCACGGGCGAGAAGTCAAACCCCTGGTCGGTCGCGGCTTTTGCCAACTGAGCGATCTGCAACGGCGAAAGTTTCACGTCACCTGTTGCTTGTGTCATGGAGAAACTCCATTGCCCGCCAACTGATCCCCATCCCCCACCATGTCTTTAAGAAAGCCATCTGTTGGAGTCAACTGTCGGTATTTCGTTTGAAATAGAATCATGTTTGCTCTTCTGCTGGCCGAAGGTTTCCGGCCTGTGCCTGTGTTTTAAACCGTCGTCCGAACAGCAATCCCTCATCGTGGCTGGGATCGAGTGTCAGGCTCAGGAACGGTGGTTGCTGAAGCGATTCGGGTGGTGGCGTGGTTGTGGTAACGATGTACTGAAACGGAGCATGATCACCGTATGCCTCGCGTTCGATGCGCTCAATCAAGTGGAGAAAATCCCGGTATGGGCGCGGCCCCATGTCAGCCTCTCTCGGGCAATCATGAATCAGCAAACCGGGAAAGGCACTTGCCGGATCGCTCGAATCCAGCATGCACACCACATCGCCCAACAGAATTTCCAGTACCCGGAAGGCCTCTCCACCTCGGAGCGATAATTGAAACGGGCGGATTTCATCCCGTACTTCCATACTGCCAAAGGCTTCGTTGGATAACAGTGCGCGTGACATCATATCGGTAAGTTCGCCGATGGAACGCTCACGACTTGATCTCTCGTGCTGGAGTGTCGCAAGCCGCACTCGCGCCGCATTGGTGTTATTCGTAATGTCAGTGCAACGCGATACGGACTGTTCTATCTGCTCTGCGGCCTCGGGCGACCCGGAGGCTTTCTCCCACCGTTCGAGTTCCGACAGCAAACGCTGCCCGCGATCCAATTCGAGTGCGGCGGAGTCTCGCTTTATTCGCAGTGCCTTGCTCTCACGCTCTTTCGCGGAAACCTGTTGCTGCGCCAATTGCAGAGGTTTTTCGGCCTGTACCCAGCGTTGCAGCGACTGTGCCGCGCGCGCCGCCCAGTCGTCTCCGATTTTCGCCAGCGCATTCTTGTCGCGGCCATCCGCGATGCTCAAGGTCTGAATTTCTTTCTGGATATGGGTGCATTCCTGAAACGCGACCTGGCCGTGTTCGCACGAACCGACCAGAGACTTCAGTTTCTCGCGTTTCCCAGCAAGTAACCGATACGCACTTTCGTCCTTATTCCGTGCTGCATCTGCCATCTTGTAATCGTTGTCAGCCAGATCATATTCATTCTCCAGTTGCCGATGATTCATGCGAAGCTCGACAAGCTGATTGGTCAGCGTTTCATATTCGCCATCCAGGCCGGCCAGTTTTGCCGCCGTCGCAACCTTCGCGCCACGAATCACCGTTTCGACGGAATCCTTGAACATATCGTCGGAACGCATCGGCAAATCGGCGGGCACGCGAAGCCATGCCCGGAGTTCGGATTCGATACGCCCCCGGATCAGGCTTGGCTCATGCCGAAGACGGGTCGTTGCTGCTTCCGCTGCTTCTAAATCCCGCTCCAAGGTTCGCACGAGTATCAACTCTTCCGATTCGTCTTGAGCCAATAAACCCAGCACAGCACGCATCACGATTGGCGGGTCTTGCCGTGGTCGCTGCAAGCCGGTTCCTTCGCCTTCGCGCCAACTAAAAAAACTCTTGAAGCGCCCACCTTGGTCTCGCGCCATCCACGCCAGCAAATACCGCCACAGAATGGCCTGCCCCGTTTCCGGGATTGCTCGCGGAGACACGCCCGACAGCATCACTCCGGAAAGGTGCGCCTCGAAATCCTTGAAGGACTGCGCGCCGCCATCGGTCAGCAGGGCGACCAAATCGTCGCCGGGGGATGCGAAACCCTCACGGTAAGCGTTGAAAAAACGAAATACCGTGAAGACTTCACTACCAACATGCACGATGGCACCAACGCCGCCTTGGGGATATTCGCCGAGCACCTCTTCCCGCAGCTCATCAATCGACTTGGTGCTATCGCCCAGGCAGTAACGCAGCAGCAGGCACAGCGAAGTCTTGCCAACTCCATGCCCTGCCGCGTGAACTCCCGCATAAGCGCTCTCATCATCCGGCTCACGTGCCCAGACAATATTGATGCCACGCCGGAACGAAATCGACCGGACGCAATGATCGATACTTGGCTCGCTAAAAATCGACAAACGCTCGATCCAAAGACGTGGTGCAGTCTTCTGTGTCGCTAGGCGCTTGATCAATTCTTCCATGTCTGGCCTGATCCTATACCCGCTTCGTCGAAAGTTGCGAAGCGGTGCCCAAGTCGTCGGCAGCTTGTCGTTCAAGGTTGGCACGGGCAGTGCGCAGCAGAATGCCCGCAATCTCTTCGATGCCCTGTTCAACGATCACACCGGCTGGTAGGGGCACATCTGCTGCCGCCGCAATCCACGCGCCTTGCTGCTCGATACGAATCGCTCCTACATCCTCGAAGAACCGCAGCACCAACTGCGTCCGTTCGAGACGAGCGGGCAGCAGCATAGCCAGGTGCGATTGGCGGTAGGCGGCAAGCATATCCAGCTCGGCCTGCGTCAACGGAATGGTAGTTGCTCCGGACGTATGCGCCGCGGTCAATGCCAGTGTCAGACTCTGGCGCGACAACGCGCCCGCTTGCCGGATGATTGCCAGCACCAACCCGGCCATGCGTGCATCATCCTCGTCACGTATGATGCCGATGGATGAATACTGCGGCGACGATGGTTGGCCGGGTGGTGGCTCCAGAAAGCTCAGGTAAGGTTCATGCGCCGCATCAGCCAAAGCCATACGGTCGAATTCGCGCAGAACCAACCGTGCCGTGCGATATTCGCCGAACTCCTTAATCTCGCTATTCTTGAGCACACGGAAAGTTTCCGATGGATAGTCATCGCCCATCACATCGGCAGGATCGAGAATGTAGCGCAGCTCATCGCGGGTTAGGTCGTAGAGCTTGGCGTAATAGGTATCTAGTTCGGCGCGCAGCAAGGCACGACGATCCGGGTTCCATGCGAAAGGCTCACCGTCATAACCCAAGTCTTCCGCCCAAGGTTTGAGATCGTGGGCGGTGTAGGTCAGCTCCAACACGCGGGGAACGATGAAGGTAAGGTCGGCTTCGGAGTAAAGATCAGGAGAAAGCACTGGAAGCTGCTTCATGATGTAATCTGCCAAGTGCGTGCCACCAATTTTCTGGCGTGCGATGAAATCCAAAATCAACGAGTTCAGATTTGCAAGGAGGCAAGAGTAGAGACTTTTGTCTACACTGCCACCAATATTTACACGAATTGTGAAGTCCGATCCATATCGGGGCAGCACTGTCGCTATGACGGTGCGTAATACATGAGCACTCGTAATGTCCCGCCAACCAATTACCCAGTCCCGCTCCCACCCCTTATCCGCGAGGCGCTGAGATACCTCCTCCTCCTTTACCCAATAACGAGGTGATGCATCAAATGTGGGGTCATATTTCTCAGCTACGATCACATCTCGACTTTCCCCGTCTGTTGCATAAGTTGCCCAACGGTGATCGAATTGGTGGAACATCTTTGCTTCATACATTGGCAAAAAACCTTGCACAGGCTCTCGCTGGCAGGCTCCTACAACCTCTGCTTTTGCCATGTCAAAAACTCGCCTAATTTGGATACCCCAAGGGTTCTTCTCCTTCTCACCATCATCAATCAATACAGGTGTTGCCCGATAGAGTTTTTTGGTTAATTCAGCATCCTTGTTGCTACGAAATACCGGACAGGTGCGGGTGTTGGGATTGATAAGGCGAAATTCGTCTGGTGTCAGGGTGAAACGGCGACGAGGGTCATGCACTTGCGATGGCTTGCGCGCAAAGAATACAAACTCGGCTTTTCCAACCCGACCGAGAGTCAAAATACAAAATCGGGTCGAATGATGAATCGCTGGGAAAATGAATTCCTCATTCTCGAAAGCAAGCAAGGTTGCCAGCTTTCCGTATTGAGAAATATCCTCGAAATATGCCTTGGTGCTGTCGTCGGTAGCAATCCCCGTTGGCACAATGAAACCAGATCGCCCCTGCTCGCTCATCAATTGCGCAAAAGTTTCGGCAAACAGCGCATAAGTATTTACGTCACCTACACCAGTCAGGGGATAGCGACCGGAATCGTGCGCATACAGACTGGAAGCCTCTGCGCTGCGTCGTGCCGATAGGAACTCCGCATACAGTTGTTGCTCGGCCTGATTGGGCGGCATCAGTCCCTGCGCGGCCTCAATTTCAGGGTACAGGGTATGCAACAACATGCCTTGCTTGAGCAACTCAATGCGCTGACCGCGCTCGGCCTTGTGTTGAGATTCGGCTACCAGCGGGCTGCGCGTGGCGAAGAATTCTTCCTCCTGAAGTTTGATGCGCTCCCACGGCGGGTTGCCGAGCAACACATCGAAGCCTGATGCCCTCTCCCCCGCCCCCTCTCCCGCTTGCGGGCGAGGGGAGAAAATCTGCGGAAACGCCAATTGCCAATGGAAGGCTTGAGCGTCATGCGCGGCCTGAGTCGCTGCTGCCTGCACACCGGGGCGCGATGCGCTGCCGTTCATCACCAGCCACAAATCCTGACTGGTCGGAACAAGGCTCTGGTTGGCGGACGTTTTGGGCAACACAAAAGCGGCAACAAACAAATCCGCCGCGATACGCGCACGGGATTGCGCGGCGTGCGCCTCGACTTGAGCGAAGGCGGCGCGCTTGGCTGCAATGGCATCAAGCGTGTCATCCGGCAGGGCTTCCAGTGCAGCGGTTGGGCTCACGGCATCCAGCCAGTTGGTCATTGACTCTTGCCGCTGCACTTTGACTATGCTTTTGAGTGCCTCTCGATTGGCCTTTTTCAGTACCTTCACAACCTCCTTGTCATCGCCGGATAAAGCATTGAAGGCTTTGTCGGGGATGCCGTTTTCCAATATAGCCGGATCGAGCACACCCAACAGCGCATCGCCGCAACGCAGGTGATGATCGAGAAAGGTGAGCGGCCTATCCGGGGTGTAGGCTTCCAGCCAGAGCGCAGTTTTGGCGAGTTCCACCGCCATCGGGTTTTTATCCACGCCGTATATGCAGTGGGCGACGACCTCACGCAGGGCATGGCGGTAATCGCTTTGCAGCGGGTTGCCTTCGCTGGCGTTGAGTCGCGCCACTTCTTCGGCAATTCGGCGAGCTGCCGCCAGCAGGAAGTGACCCGAGCCACAGGCTGGATCGCAAACCGTCAGGCCAAGCAGTGCTTTGACTGGTTGCTGCGGGTTGGCTTGCAGAGTTTGCGCGATGACAGGTTCCAACGCGCTCTTAATGAGTTCCTGCACCAGACTATCCGGCGTGTAGTAGCTGCCGCTGAGCTTGCGGGCGTTGCCTTTGGTGCTGGCTGCCTCTTCGTCGCCGATGAAGCCGAATTTTCTGACGCCTGCACTGACGCTGACCACCGGCACCAGTTCCAACAGGCTTTCATATACGCTGCCGAGTTCTTCAGAACCCATGTCGCGGTAGTTGACGCGGGTGAGCACTGCACCTTCACGGAAGAAGCAGAGGCCGAATACGGCTTGCAGCAGATAGCGGTTTTCCAGTTGTGCGCCGTCCAAGTGTGGGCATTGCTCAGTTGTGAATAGTCCGCCCAGCGCGGGCAGACCTAAGGCGGACTGGCCTTTTGCCAAACCAGCGAAGGCAATGCCCAAGCCCTGCCAGAGGTCGCTGTAACGATCATAGTGACGGCGTTTGGCCGCGTGTTCACGCAAGCGATTGAGCGAGTAGCCGCGCAGGTATAGCTCTTGCGCGCTTTCGTCGGCATCAGGTGCAAACACCAGCGGCGTACCCCGCTGTTCGTCTTGCCGGTCTTCCAGCGTTGCCAGAAAGATGAAGCGGTAAATCAGGCGCAGCAGTTGTTCATAATAGGCTTGGGCAGATAATGCGCCACTGTCGAGCTGTTCGCGCAGCGCGGTATTTTTTGAGTGGCTGACAAAACCGGTGCCCAATGCACGCAGGGCTTCACCGACACCATCGCGCAGGCGTTCACGCGCACGGATGCCGGATTCCTGCGAGGTGTTGCGCCAGCGCTCCAAATGGCAGTCGGCAGGTTGCCCGTTGCCTGCAGCTTGATGACTACCAAAACGGGTAGCGTGTGCCAGCAACCAAAATGCGGTGAAATCTGGGTAGCGTTCTTCGTTGAAGATAGATTCGAGATCCACTTCGATATAAGCGGGACGGGTCAGGCTGGGGTTGTCGCGCAAGATACGCAGCTTCAGGCCATTGCTGACAATCGCCCATAGGCATTTGTCTTCGGCATTGAGGTACTCCTGCGCCAGCAAGAAGGGAGAACGGCGGCGGTGACCATCGCCAAAACGCGCATCGGATTGCTCCATACCCAGCGTATGCGCGGCGAACACCAGCGGCACCTGCCCGGCCACGGCCTGATAGCCGATTGGAAAAATCCGCTCATCCAAGACGACCTGGCCTATTGGCTGGATATCGGAGAACCCAAGCACATGCCGACAAAATGGTTCAAGGAAGTCCTTGCTGGTGAAACTGTGCGCGTCATGATCGGTGCGCTGCCGTCCCGCCTGAAAATCCTGCCAGAGATTGAGTGCAATTTTCCAGTAGCGGCCAATCTCGTCGCGCAGTTTCAGCCCTTTTGGGATGTCGTAATCCGCCTCGGTTTGTCCCGTGGCCTCAAAGCGAGCGACACGCCCCAAAAAGTCGGCGGCAAGCAAGCCGCCTTCAATGCGGATGGCGGAGAAAGCGAGTTCGGTAGTGGAGCGTTTTGCCATTCTGCTATTTCCTCAAGCCGGTACAAGCACAAAAACGCCCATCACATCCACTGGCAAACTGGGAGTGACATGGTAACTGCCCCTCGCATCTGAAGCCTCGCGCACGCGACGGTGATCTTCGAGCAGTTGCTGCGCCCGTTCTTCGGCAACCTCCTCCAGCATGGGTGTCCATCCCGGCAACGCGTCTATGGCCTGCTGGATATGCCTGTCACGCAATGCAGTCGGCATGTTGCGTGCTGGTTGTGCATCCAACAGGGTACGAGCTTGATCTTCCGGCAGGCGTATCGAGTTCTCCCCGCCACTGAGCGCAAGAGCGACCGTTTCTTCGCACAGCAACAGGCGTGAGCCGGTCGCGCGCGTCACGGTGAGCTGGTGACGCAAACGTAGCAGCAAGACGGTTGTGCGCGAGCTGACCGCATCGGTAAATATTGATCCGGCACGAGCGATCCAATCAGTTTCATCACTATCAGGACGTGCCTCCGTATCCAGCGCACGTTCCAGCAAATAATCCGCAAGACAGGCAACCAATGGATGGGTGCGGTGGATGAAGGTGGCTCCGGGTGCGGGTGGCTGATGAAAGTCGATGCGCATTGTGCCGGATAAACTCTCACCTTCGAGTCGCTCTCGGATGGTTGGCGGGAGATGATTGACGTGCAGCTTCCAGTGATTGCGCCATGCTTCGAGTGGCGCACCCAGCTTGGAGGCAGCACGAGAAATGAAGCGAACAACGTCCGCTTCGCCACCCAATACCGCCAAGGTTTTTTGCCATTCTGGCAACACGTCTTCTGGTTTCAAACGACGCTGGGCAAACAAAGTACGGTTTTTTGATGCCTTGTCGCGAGCACTTTGCCAAGCAGTTTCTATTTCCTGCGCGGGCTGACCAAAATCGAGAAATTGCTGTGAGGATTTGGCGGCAGCACCCCCTTTGCGCAGCAGCACCGCATTGAGAAGAGCTTGCGTCAGTTTGCCTTCGTCGTCCGGCATGGGAACTAACACTCCCAGTTCCTTGCGTATGCTTTCTGCTTTGCGCAGGATAACTTGCAATACCGCGCCATCCACCGGGTTGTCTTGCCCATACAACATGGTGGTGCGCACCTCGCGGGCCTTTTGCCCGAAACGATCCACGCGGCCTTCCCGCTGTTCATGGCGAGTTGGGTTCCATGACAAATCATAGTGGACGACAGCCGTAAACAGGTTCTGGAGGTTGACACCTTCGGACAGGCAATCGGTCGCAACCAGTATCCGATTCTCGGACTCGCCAAGTTCCTCTACCGCTGCTTCCCGTTCACCGGGGGTAAATTCACCGGTCACGGGTTTCACGGTAAATTGCTTGAAGTGGGTGCGCAGATGCTCGGCCAGATAATGTGCGGTGGCAATGTAACGACAGAATATGACCGGCTGAAATCCGGCCTTGATAAGCTCATCGAGGTGGGTGATGAGTTTGGCCAGCTTGGGGTCGTTGCTCTTGCCAGCCATTTTTTCGGCGTCAGCAATAAGTTCATTCAACAGTTCGGAGTCTTCTGTGCATGCAGCAGGCTCTATGTCATCCGTGGACAGACTGTCATCTGTGCCATCCATAACCCGCTCTTGCGCTTGACGCTCTATTTCTTCCAGATCGGTATCGGCCCCCTGTTCGGATTGCACTCCCAACAATCGGGTGCGCAGGGAATTAACGGCGGCAGCCGGTGAGGAAGAGATGCAGCGCAACAGTGCCAGAGCTGCCCACCAGTTCATGCGCTGTTCGCGCAACCCTTGCCCTTCGGCACGTACAACTAATTCACGCGCATAGTCGAGCACGTCCCTGAACAGCTTGCCCCACGCGCCACTGAGCTCATAGGTTATTTCTGCTGTAAGGCGCTCCGGGAAAACTTTGTTATCCTGCCATTCTTCGATGTCTGGACGGCGACGTTGCACGAAATGGCGTGCAAGGTCTTCGCGAAGTTTTGAGCGGCTTTCCTGAGGAATGTCTTTGAGTTGAATAAATTCTGGATTGAGCAGTCCGAGCAAATTGAAGAACGCGTCCTCATCACCGCTATGAGGCGTGGCGGTCAGCAGAATCATGTGGCGGTCTGGGTTCTCGGTGAGCCCCTTCAATAATTGGTAACGCTGCTGCTTACCCTGACCGCTGTGGGTGCAGGTATGTGCCTCATCAACGATTACGCATTCTGGACAGGCACGCTGGAATTCATCACGGCGGCGATCTGACTTGATGTAATCCAAGCTGACAACGGTGAAGGGGTAGGCATCAAAGATGGATTGCCCGGCGGGTAGTCCGCGCTCCAAGCGTCCTGCGGTACTGGTTCGAACGATCGCTGCATTGATGTGGAAACGATCCTGCAATTCGCGCTGCCACTGTTCGCACAGGTGCGGTGGACACAAAACTGCCAACCGCTGAATTTCGCCGCGATCCAGCAACTCCCGCGCAATCAACGCCGCCTCGATGGTTTTACCGATACCCACATCGTCTGCCACCAGCAAACGTACCACGTCTAGCTTCAGTGCCATCAAAAGCGGCACCAATTGATAAGCCCGTGGCTCAACTGCGATGTTGCCCAGGCTACGGAACGGGCCTGCACCGGAGCGTAATTTCAGTTGCAGTGCATCGCGTAATAACTGGCTGGCTGCGTGATTGCTGGCCTGTTGTACGGTGGGCCAAGCAAACGTCGCGCCCACGACCGGCTGTGGCTCGATCGGCAAATACAGGATGGTGGCATCTTCCTCTGCTGCTCCCAATGGCCGTAGATACAAAGTCTCAGCGGTGGACTGCGGTAATACGATCCACTCTCTGTTACGCGCACTAACCAAACTGCCGGGCTGAAAATTTACTTGGGGTGCATTCATGAATTCTTAGTGCCAGTGACTTTTCCAGTGCCGAACAAATCTGCGTGCGCAGCGAATATCTCCTGCCAACGGGATTGTTCTTTGGGGAAGCGGATAACCATATATCCGCCATCATCCAAGCACCGATTGGTGATCGCGTCTTTCTCGCGCTGCGTTGGCTCATCGTGATGGGGGCCATCAATGTAGATAGCGGCTTTCCAGTCATGGTAATAGAAATCCGCACATGTCTGGCAACGCTCAATCGTTTCCTGCCCGCGATCAGGTATCAGATAGCCGTGTTGTTCCACAAAGTCCAACCAGGCGTGCTCAAGTGAGCTTCCGGAAATCCGGCGCAATTCATCGCTGTGCTCGGCGGCATCCTTCTCCAAGCTACCCACTTCGCCATTAGCACGGGCTAAGCGACAAAGAATATCAAGAACTTTGCCATCATTAGCCGCATCCTTGCGATCAATCACGGTATGGTCGGGCTGGTTGTAATAGGACAGCAGGCACTTGTAACAACCCGCCTCGCAGTTAGATTGCCCATCTGCACCGACATCCTCTTGTAGGGTTTGCGCATCCCACAATCCGTTTTCAGGACGTTTGAAGTGCATGACTTCAAGTGCTTTGACCGCCACTTCTGCCAGCGCGCCGGGTTCTGTAGCGAGTCTGGTTAGTACACCCGCGCCACCTTCCGCAGATTCATACAGCAGGATGGATAAGCGTGGGTCGCGCCCCGGCAAAGGTTCGGCCATCAGTTCGCTTTCTTCCAATTGGTAAATCGCTTCAATACCGCGCTTGATGGCGTATTGCAATGTCGCCATGGTGGTGATGTCGAGTACCTCGGGAGACCGGATAACCAATACATTGCGACGATCTTCAACATAAGGAACGATGCGCTGAGGCGGAGTGACATCCGGCGGCAAATCCACTTCACCTTCACCTGTTTCGTCAGCGCCACCCACCCAATGACCTGTCACCGGATTGATATTGAAGCCGAGAATGCTCTTGTCTTTGCGCCTTCTCCAGCCAAGGTTCATGCGCCAGACGGTGGCTGCCGCACCGTACTGCAATTCCAGCAATTCGCCTTGCTCGTCCTTGAATAGTGTTTTGACGCATTGCAGCTTTCCCTCTTCTTCGGAGAACTGCATGGTGGTCTGCATTTCGTATCCCTGACGAACTCGCTCTTCCTCATTAGCCGTGATGCGCTCGGCGCGCCGTGTGGAAACATTTTCAATTCGGTACAAAGCTCGAATTTCTTTCGCCCCCTCAAGCAACGTGCCACACGCAACACATCGGTCGAAGTCTCTTTGCTGACGGAAGTGTCCATAGCCACAAGCAGGACAAATGCGAGCGTATTCCGTGGAAAGTTGTGCGCCGACTGCTACCTGATCGTCTGCGGACACCGAGAGCAATGCTCTCGTGACCCGGTACTGACTCCCTTCGTGGTAGATGAGGCTGTAGGGGCCGAATTCAGACAACGCCAGGAATCTTGGGCGGCTCAGGAAATTTTCCCGGCCTATCTTGCCCTTGCGCGCCGGGATATATGCCATAAGCGGCAACCTTGGGAAGTTGTAACCGGGCAAAAATCCTTGGCTGGCAAGGTAGCGATAGGTATAAAAATCAGAATTCAGTGTGCTGCCTTGCTGCAACAAAATTTCGCGCTGCCTGAACGCTTCGTCATGGCGCTGCTTGGCATCCCTGCGCTCACGCTCTGAGGCTGCCGGGGTGTTCATCACTTTTTGATTGATGTCCATCTGGCGCGTGGTGGCACGGAATAATTCACGCCAGCGATCCAGCGCATGGTCAAATTCATGGAATGCGCGCTGGAATACAGACTCAGCCCATCGCTCTGAATACCATGGTGCTTTAATCTTGGTTAGCTCATCTTGCAGCATATTGAGTATGCTCACTCCGCGTTGGTGTGCGCGCAGTTTTGTCGCTGGCATATCCAGGGCATCCTGAAGGTTTGGCAAAATTGGCGTTGCAGGATGATTCATGTCCAGCAGACCGCAAATGCTGTTATCCAATTTCTGGCCGGTCTCCGACAACCAAACAGCATGAAGGTGGCTCTGAATCAGTTCGCGGTTGGCGAGGTCAAGCGTCGGTGGATTAACTTGCCCATGCACCATCCTGACGGGATCTCTGAAGAAATACTGGTCGTGCGGGCTTTGTGCCGCGCAATAAGTAATCACGAGTGCCGGTTGGCCTGCCCGCCCCGCACGTCCACTACGCTGAGCATAGTTGGCCGGTGTGGGTGGGACGTTCCGCAAATAAACCGTGTTGAGCGAGCTGATATCGACACCCAGCTCCATGGTCGGTGAACAAAACAAAACGGGTAGCCACTCAAGTTGCTTGCCGGTACTCGCCAGCCATTGCTCCTTATCTTTATTGGTGTAGCGGAAGCGAGCCTCGCGTTCCATACGGTCGCTCTGATCGACTTGAGCGGTATGCTCACGCGCTTCAAAATCAAATAATCTATGCGCAGGATTGCGCAATAAGCCGGAGATATTTCGATAGAGATTACGAAAGAATCGGTTATCGTTGGCATTGGCCTGACTCTCTCCATCACCCAGTTGCCATAGCAAGCTACTCCCGTTTAACTGGTAGCCCGTAATTCCAAATTCAGTTTCCTCTTCGACAACCAATCCATAGCGCTTGGCTAACTTAAGCAGCGCCGTGATGATTTGCTCACACGCAACATCATCAATCTTACCCGCGTGAGGATTGCCCTCTCCCCACAGGCTACGTTTTTTGAATTCTCGCCCGAGTCTGGAACGAGGACTTCCGGAGATCAGGTAGTCGGTATTGTGCTTGTATTCATCTCGCGGTTTGCTTTTGGTGATGAACCAGTTGGAAGTCACTGGTTTCTCATCCTCGGTGAACCCCCAAGGTTCACGAAGGTTGCTGTAGCTTTCGGTCTTGAGCTTGTCCAACTGAATACGATCCAGATAGCGAGTCGAAAGGCATAATCCCTGACGCATGGCATCGAACAGCTTTTGCAAGGCCGCCTGACGAACACTAGGACTGGCGGAAAGCAGGATGAGAGGCGCATCACGCCATTCTGCTTCATCCGCAGCCATTTCTTCAATGTCCTGATAGATGATCCGCGTTAACCCCAACTGCTCCAAGTTGGGGTTATTAAAACGCCAGCCACGCCGGAGGTCGTAGTAGATTCGGTAGCCCAAAATGTTGCGCAATGTATCCTGCACCTGGCGACGCGCATTCCCCTTCACATCGGGGTCTTGCATGTACTCTGCACGAACTCCAGCATCATCCCGTTCAAATCCCAATGCCAATAAAACAGCCGATGCAATTTCATTTTCCGACAAGGCGTGTTGCGGGTTGCTCTCTATTGCTGCAAGCAACGCACTGCGTAACAGCAAAACCTGCATGAAGTCATTAAAGTGACCGGCTTGCAGTGCCGCGTCTTGCCGGTTGTCGGTAAATCCAAGAATTTTCTTGGCATCCGCCGAGAGGTGTTCGTCATCTTCATACAGGTAACGCAACGCGCTGATGGTCAACATCGTTCCCGCCGAGCTGCGCCCCTCACCGGATAATGATGTCAACCTTAAGGAATCTTTACCGGATGTTTGGTGAGTGGTCTGGCAGTTAAGGCAGTAACGGAATGCACCGGGTATGTACCAACCCTTAACACCAGAGGCCCCTACTTCGCCATCCGCCCTGACAGTTACGGAAATCGGTTGGTATTTTTTGAACGAGGATTTCAGCCTTAGTTCACCATCAACCTTCTGCTCTAACCAGGTTTCTGGATATTTCTCTACCACGTCATCCCATATCCCAGCTTCATCCGGCATGAAGAAGCCATTTTTTATTTCTTCATCTTCGTTATTTCGCTCGTCAATGTTCCGGGGCGAAAGGAAAGTGGTATCAGACTGTTTCTCGTCCCATACAGGATAATATTCTTGACCGCACTCTCGACAGAAGTGAACCGCATAAAGCCTGCGATTTCTATCGCCCGGCACATACTGTTGTCCTTCTAGCGTCAGAAAACGATGTCCCTCTGACTCAAGGGAAGAAAACACCTTGCCCCCACCGGAGATGAACTGGTGCAACTTGAATGCAAACAGACTGCGCCCATTCTGGTCTATTGCTCCGTAAGCGATGAGCAAGAACTTGGCTAGTGTGTCACTGGCAATTTGTTCGGCGACACCCGCATCAACAGCCAATCTTTTTGCTGCTTCCGCCAACGTTAGTGGCTGCGCTCTGCGCCACTTGGTTCCCTCCATTGAAAGGCCGAGCGTCAGTTCAACCCAAACCGCCAAGGGATGCTTGCGCAATTCATCATAGGTTGCGCGCTCATCGATCTCCTTTGCTAACGCAGCCGCCAATTGAGGCTTGATGCTTTCAACAATCAAGCCCTCATCAGTAATGCGTTGCAGGGTTTCGGTAACAACATGCTCTGGCCGGATTTTCGCTCCAAATAACTTGCTCGCCACATTCGCCACAACGGTATTGCGTTCATCCTGCGTTCCATCTGTAGCCATCGTTGCCGAGGTGCCAATACATTGCAGCTTGCCTGACAACGCTTCTCGAATACGCCTGACCAGCAAAGCGACATCCGCCCCCTGACGACCACGATAGGTATGAAGCTCGTCTAACACGAGGAACTGCAACCCTTTGGAATTACGAATAACCGCCTTGTCTTTGTCGTCCTGGCGCGTCATCAACAACTCAAGCATCATGAAGTTGGTCAGAAGAATATCCGGTGGGCTCGATGCTATGCGTTGGCGCTCCTCATCACTCTCTTGCCCGGTATATCTGTCGAATGTGATTGGCGCATCCGCATCGGAAAAATCAGACAAAAACTTTCCAAGCTCTTCCAGTTGGCTGTTGGCGAGAGCATTCATCGGATAAATGATAATGGCTCGCGTGCGCATTGTTGGATCGCTCGCTTTAGCCTTCAGAATGGTATCGATAATCGGGATGAAATACGCCAGCGACTTACCTGATCCGGTTCCCGTTGTCAGAACATAACTGGCTCCCGCTTGGGCGAAGCTAATAGCCTCTTGCTGATGCTGGAACAAAGATAAGCTCGTACCAGCAGAATCCTTGCTTTTTCCGTGACGAAAAATCCTTCCGCAGTCAGGGTGCAATACGCCAGCCTCAACTAATTGCTGAACAGTAGAACCCTGCCTGAAATTTGGATTAACCTGAATTAGGGGGGCTGGCCAATATTTCTGCGAATCATATTCGTGATCCACAAAGTCTTTGATATCCCGCGCCTTGATTCTGGTAAAACTCCGCGTAAAATCGGAATAGTCGGCTACCAGTTTTTCCCTGAATTCAAAAACGTCCATTTTGTCCCTTATTATTCTGTTCCCTGGCTCACATTCTGCGGGTTATGCATATCCTGCACAACCATCAGCAAGATTCGCACGGTATCGATATAGGCTTGGTCAATCATTCGGCAGTCAATAGTGTACCCAAGGTACGCTCTGGCTCAAACGAGCCCATACGCTTCACGGATGCGGTCAACAATCGTCGTCAGGTTTGTTTGTCCCAATCCCATACTTTTCAGATCAACCGTTTCTTGCAAGATCAGGCCAAGAAAGCGGTTCAAATCCTCCGCGACCCGAACGGGCAGATCGATCCGCATTGCGGGCGAAAGCAATTGGGAAAGGCGCACGACATCGTTCAGGTGCTTGCGCACATTTTTGTGATCGATAGATTCGCCCTGCTGCTGCCTTGCACTCAGGTCTAGCCATGCATTGGCCTTCAATGGAATCAGCCGGTCCGGCCCCACCCATGAAATCGCACCCTTCGCAGTAGCGCCTGCCAGGATGAAGGCGTAATAGTCGTCATCCAGCAA
>Ga0209343_10003054_pt1 | contig 21280 bp, 16 predicted proteins | sample RifCSPlowO2_02_FD_184026 | JGI IMG/M metagenome (GOLD analysis project Ga0209343, IMG submission 184026) | Groundwater microbial communities from Rifle, Colorado - Rifle CSP2_plank lowO2_0.2 (SPAdes) (version 2) | ecosystem: Environmental > Aquatic > Deep subsurface > Groundwater | place... | reverse complement strand
TTTTTCTTAGAGAAGAAGATTTTCAACAACATAAAATACAAGGTAAGTAAAAAATAAAAGAAAATTTATCATATTTTTTCTTTTGTTTCGTTCAAAAAAATTAGAGCAAAACTGCTTTATAAGCAGTTACTCAAATTCTTATTTAGAGTTTGATCCTAGCTCAGGGTGAACGCTGGCGATGTGGATAAGGCATGCAAGTCGAACGCCGAGCATCTCACTGTCGTGAGACGCAGAAGCATGAATCAGGAATTATGGATTCGCCGAAAATCGCAGAGCGATTTTCGGCTCATAATTTTTAATTCATAATTCTGCACCAAACGAGAGTGAGGTGCTTGGAGTGGCAGACGAGGTAGTAATGCATAAGTATGTACCCCAAAGTCGGGCATAATCAATCGAAAGATTGGCTAATTCCCGATGGTCCCGATACTATTTTTGTAATTAATCTTGGTTAAATATTACAAGACAATATAAGGTTGTTTTGAAATAAAGCTATTAGATTAATTTCGAAAGCGGTGTCGGGTAAAGATTTATCGCTTTGGGAACAGCTTGTGTGGTATCAGCTTGTTGGTAGTGTAAAGGACTACCAAGGCTATGACGCCTAGGGGAGGTGAGAGCCTGACCCCCACCGATGGAACTGAGAACGGTCCATACTCCTACGGGAGGCCGCAGTCGAGAATCTTCCGCAATGGGCGAAAGCCTGACGGAGCGACATCGCGTGGTTGATGAAGTCCTTAGGGATGTAAAGACCTTTTATGAAGGAGAAAGTTGAGTATCTCACTTTCGTGAGATGAAGAATTATGAATAAAGAATTATGAATTATGGAGAAAGATTTGTGAAACAAATTTTTCATTCCTAATTCTTAATTTAAAATTCCTGATTCGCGCCGAACGAGAGTGAGGTGCTTAATTGATGTTACTTCATGAATAAGGGGCTGCTAACTCTGTGCCAGCAGCAGCGGTAATACAGAGGCCCCAAGCGTTACCCGGAATCACTGGGCGTAAAGTGTGTGTAGGCGGTTGCATTAGTCTTCTGTTAAATTTTCGCGCTTAACGCGAAGTCCGCAGGGGAAACGGCGCAACTAGAGGATGTGAGAGGTCTATGGAACTCATGGTGTAGGGGTGAAATCCGTTGATATCATGGGGAACACCAAAAGCGAAGGCAATAGACTGGCGCATTCCTGACGCTGAGACACGAAAGCGTGGGTAGCGAATGGGATTAGATACCCCAGTAGTCCACGCCCTAAACGATGTCCGTTAGCTCTTTGGAGTATCGACCCTCTGAGGGGCAAAGCTAACGCATTAAACGGACCGCCTGGGTAGTACGGCCGCAAGGCTAAAACTCAAAGGAATAGACGGGGGCTCGCACAAGCGGTGGATCATGCGGCTTAATTCGATGGTACACGAAAACCTTACCAGGACTTGAAATCAAATTGAAAGTTCCGTGAAAGCGGAACCCTCCTTTGGACAATTTGGCAGGTGTTGCATGGCCGTCGTCAGTTCGTGGTTTGAATTGTTCCCTTAAGTGGGGAAACGAACGCAACCCCTATTGCCTGTTATAAGTGTCAGGCGAGACTGCTCCCTCACGGGAGAGGAAGGTGGGGATGACGCCAGGTCAGCATGACCCTTTGATGTCCTGGGCTGCACGCATGATACAATGGTTATTACAACGGGAAGCAATATCGTAAGATGGAGCAAATCCTTATAAAAATAACCCAAGTTCGGATTGAGGTCTGCAATTTGACCTCATGAAGCTGGAATCGCTAGTAATCGCAGGTCAGCTATACTGCGGTGAATACGTTCTCGAGCCTTGTACTCACAAATAAATGCGCCCGGCAGCGCATATTTCTAAGAGGTTAAAATCCTCTCCTCTGCTTTGTCTTAGCAGAGTGTAGCCGAAAGATAGGCGTATATCCGTAAGGAATAAGCCGGAGGATCTGAAGACAAAATATAGCCCATATAATAAAAGTTGTATAAAAGTCATATAGACCCGTTACTTGGGTGGTGAGGGTGGGGAATATATATATAAAGACTATATGGGATGTATGGAACAGAAATATGCGTAACCCGGGGAGATCCAGTTTTGCATAAGATAACAGGGTTGTTGAATTGACGGTTCGTCAATTCAATTTATATTGTATAATTAAATTATGCAAAATAAAAAACAATCAAAGCAATCTGGAAGTCAGCTGCGTCATAGTACTCGCAAAATACGAGGAAGGACAATACCTAGTGTGTTATCTGCAGATTATATTGTTGGTTTAACTGATGGAGAAGGAAGTTTCTCCGTATATCTTAATCCTCCAAATAAAAAGCATGGCTCTGTACATTATAGAGTTCAATGCCGTTATTATATTAAGATGAGAGAAGATGACCTTCCTCTTCTTAAGAAAGTACAAAAATTTTGGGGATGTGGAAAGAATTATTTTCAAAAAGAATACAGGAAGAATCAATCTGATAATTATAGATTTGAAATTTTTAATTATCAGCAACTTAAAGATATTGTTGTGCCATTTTTTCAAAAATATCCGCTTGAAAGCAAGCGAATTAAAGATTTTGAACTTTTTTATAAGATATTGAATCTTGCATTAAAAAAAGCTCATCATACAAAAAGTGGTTTACAAAAAATTAAGAGGTTAAAAGAAAAGATGCACGCTTAGGACTCGCTGTATGCGGGAAATCCGCACGTACAGTGGGAACACGAAGTAGTTATCAACTATCGTATTCGCCCGTCAAGTCAAGGAAGCCGGGAGTGCTCAAAGTCCCATTTCGGTGGGCCTACAGTAAACTCGGTAACAGGGGCTAAGTCGTAACAAGGCACGGCTAGCGGAAGCTGGTCGTGGAATATTTCCAACGGAATCCGTCCTTTTGCTTTTGGCAAACGGACTTATTGAGTCGGTTTTCTGAGTATCAATTGAGCTCAGAAAGGATTATGATTGAATATCCTTAAAGCAATCTGACATTTGGAAAAGACCAAGGCATCCACTTAAGGTGGACGCGAACGAAACAAAAGAAAGAATATGAAGTTAGAAAAATATTAAAACCCCGCGCGCCAGAGACGCGCGGGGTTTTATATTTGAAATAATAACAATAATAAAATTAAAAAAATTTAAATAAGAAAACTGCCAAATACTTTTATTTTGCAAAAAATAAAAGTAAATAGCAGTTTTGTGAGAAGAAATTAGAGTTAGTTAGTCAACTCTAATTTTTTTGTTTTTTGTGGCTTCAAATATGGGACTACCCGTATTTGATCATTTGCGTCACGGTCTATACGCAGTGCATATAGGTTGGAGTCATATTGACCTTCCATCTCTAAAGCCTGCAAACGAGCTTCACGGACTTCTTCTTCCGTGAGTTCATTGCCCCGGGAGTCTGTCATCGCCGCAACCGCAGCGCCACCCAATGCTCCTACACCACCGCCAATCGCCGCGCCAAGTCCCCAATTTCCCGTGGCGGCACCTATACCGGCTCCCAACATGGTACCAAGCACCGCGCCGCCAGCTGTTTTCTCAAAGGCGGTGCATCCATTTTTCGCCCCCATCGAAATGGTGGCTAAAATTGCTGCAAAAACAAAAAAATACCAAAATTTTTTCATTTTTCTGCTCCTTTCTTCCTCATTTACGAGGAAAATAAAATTTAAAATACTTATTTTCTATCAATAAACCTATCATAGAATTAGTATTTAGTCAACCGATATCTATTGTTTCTAAAATATATTGAAAAGCGCAAATTGCATAAAATCAAATACGTTTAATATCCGATGTTTAATATATCGTCATAAAATAAAAAAAAGAAGTTACTAATATCAAGGCGAGACACGGACACTACTGACATTAATGTAATACCAAGATTGAACTTTGGTATTACAGCGTAAATATGTTTAAAAATTAAAATTAATTTACTATTCCAAACACATTGCCCAAACTCTTTATTTTTGATAATATTTCGTTATCGCGAGCGCAGTTTTTGTCAAAAGCGGACAAAGAGCGGCAGAATGCTATCTTGATATGTGAAGCGTATAAATACAGTGTTCGGAGAAAATAAAAGAGAGTTTTTTGTAGTTTTTTGCGCGCGGGCGTAGTTCAGTGGTAGAACGCTGTTCTTGATATTTAGCAATATAAATACATCGCTCGCGGCTCATAAAAATACTTTTCGTGCGGGTGTAGTTCAGTGGTAGAACGCTGTCCTGATAAGACAGAGGTCGAAAGTTCGATTCTTTCCACCCGCACGAAGCGCAGTTTTACGAGTCTGCTCGTTTGTATTATATGCGAAGCATATAAACACGGCGTTCGGAAAAAATAAAAACGAAGTACACGCTTTCATTTTATCCCTCACTTGTATTTATAAGACAGAGGTCGAAAGTTCGATTCTTTCCGCCCGCCAGAAAGGAAAAATCAAAGAGTTTTGGTTCGCCTCGCGGAGTTTACCCCGTACTGAGTTTGCTCTGGTGCGGGACTCGGTGACTAATTTGTATTCGCTTTCCAGGTCTCTTTATCGCGTTAAATAATTTAAACTAAATAATGAAAATTAAAAATTATTTCAAAGGTAAAAAAATAACAATTATGGGACTTGGACTTTTAGGACGCGGAGTGGGCGACGCGGAGTTTTTGGAAAAAAATGGAGCTGATTTACTTGTTACAGATTTGAAAAGTAAAAAAGAATTAAAGGTATCTCTTGACCGTTTAAAAAAACACAAGAAGATTAAATATATTCTTGGCAGACATCGCTTTCAAGATTTTAGAGACAAGGATATGATATTAAAAGCCGCCGAAGTGCCGCTTAATTCGCCGTTTATTACGGAAGCGAAAAAAAATAATATATCAATAGAAATGGACGCTTCGCTCTTTGTTAAGATAATATCTGTTTGGACACTGAATGTCCAAGTAATTGGAGTAACCGGAACAAAAGGGAAATCCACTATTACGCATTTGATTTATACCATACTCAAAGAAGCTTTTAAGAAAACAAAGAGAAAAATTTATCTCGGCGGTAATGTAAAAGGTTTGGCGACTTTGCCATTGTTGAAAAAAATAAAACAAAACGACACTGTGGTAATGGAGCTTGACTCATGGCAGTTGCAAGGATTTGGTGATAGTAAAATAAGCCCGCATATTTCCGTGTTTACGAATCTGATGCAAGACCATATGAATTATTATAAAGGCGATATGAATAAATATTTTGTTGATAAATTAAATATTTATCGTTGGCAAAAAGAAAATGATTGGTTAATTGCAGAACCAAAAATGGCAAAGTTTATAAGAGAGAAAGACAAAAACGGCGTAAAAGGACAATTCGCGATAATTGATAAAAAAAATATTCCGCGCGGCTGGAAAATAAAATTGATAGGCGAGCATAATTTGGGAAATATCGCTTTGGCGATTGAGGCGGCAAGAAAATTCGGCGTAAAAGAGTCCGTTATCAAAAAATGCATAAAAAATTTCAAAGGATTGCCGTACAGATTAGAATTTATAAGAGAAATTAAAGGTGTAAAATATTACAATGACACCACAGCCACCACGCCAAAAGCGACAATAGCCGCGCTTAACTCGTTTGAAAACAAAAAAGGTAAAATAATTTTAATCGGTGGCGGGGCGGACAAAAACCTGGAGTATGGCGAATACGCCAAAGTTGTAAAAAAATATATTAAAGCCCTGATTTTATTTAAAGGATTAGCTTCTAATAAAATAATTTCCGCGCTTGGCAAAACAAAATTCTCGGTGAAAGTTTTTAACAATATGAAAGTCGCGATGAAATTTGCTCTTGCTAACGCCAAAAAGGGCGACATAGTCCTGCTTTCCCCCGGTGCGGCCAGTTTCGGTGTTTTTAAAAATGAGTTTGACAGGGGAGAACAATTCAATAAAGTGGTTAAAAATATATAATAAAAATAAGATAAAAAATTTGTTGCTCATCCGTTAATATCATAATAATTAATGCGCGATATCGGATGTCGCGCATTCTTCAACTTTTTTATATTTTTTTATAACACCCATATTTTAATATATAGTGTTGCAATTGATTGTTGAACTTGGATAATATAGATTGATAAAACCAAAATGAAAAACATTGATTTATCTAAAATAAAAAAGACGCATTTTGTGGGAATTGGGGGGATTGGAGTTTCGGCTATCGCCAGAATGATGCTGGCGGAAGGAAAAATTGTCGGAGGGTCGGATACTTCAGATTCGGCGATAATTGATGAATTGAGAAAGATTGGGGCGAAAATTTTTATCGGACACAGCGCGGACAATATCGCCTATGATGTTGATTTAATTATTCATACTCCCGCCGCAATGGCTGACAATCCGGAATTAAAAAAAGCCGCGAAATTAAATATCCCAAAACTTTCTTATCCGGAAATGCTCGGGCTTATTTCTAAAAATAAATATATTATCGCGGTTTCTGGAACTCATGGAAAAACCACAACAACAGCAATGATTGCAAAAATTGCCGTGGATGGCGGATTAAATCCGACTGTAATTATTGGAAGTTTGTTTAAAAATTCAGGAAGCAATTTGATTTTGCCAAAAAGCAATTATAAAGCGGGAAATAAAAATATTTTTATAGTAGAAGCATGCGAGTATAAGAGGTCGTTTTTGAATTTAGAACCGAATATTCTTATTATCACGAATATAGAAGAAGACCATCTTGATTATTACAAAAATCTTTCTGACATACAAAGCGCGTTTACCGAGTTGGCGAGCAAGCTCGGTCTAGATGATTTTCTTGTATGCAATCCGAATGATAAGAATCTTGCATCGGTCGTCAAAAGCGCAAAATGCAAAGTGATTGATTACTCACTTGTCTCACTTGGTTTACTTAGGAACTCATTTTCTAAGTTAACGATTCCCAAATTGAAGGTGTTTGGCAGACATAATATAGAGAATGCAAAAGCGGCTTTTGCCGTTTCGGAAATTTTGAAAATTAAAAAAGAAAAAATATTAAAATCACTTTCTGAATTTGAAGCCGTATGGAGAAGATTTGAGTATAAAGGAAAGATGAAAAATCGCGCCAAAATATATGATGATTACGCGCATCATCCCACAGAAATTCGCGCGGCGCTTTCCGCCGCCCGTCTGAAATTTCCAGACCAAAAAATTATAACGGTATTTCAGCCACATTTATACAGCAGAACAAAACTTTTATTTAATGATTTTGTGAAAAGTTTTACAGACGCGGATAAAATTATAATCACTCCGATTTACGCGGCGCGCGAGGAGGAAGACAAAAGTATCAATTCGCGAATACTTGCCGATGAAATCAATAAAAATGGCAATAAAGACGGCATTAAAGCGAAATTCTGTCAAGATTTTAATGAAATAGAAAAATATTTAAGACAAAATACAAAAAAAGATGATATTATAATAACAATGGGCGCGGGAGATATTTACAAAGTTGGTGAAAATTTGATTGAAGATGAATGTGAATATGAATAATAAAAATAATTATTTATGAGTAAATACACAATTTTAATAATTTTTGGAATTTGGATTAGTATATTTCCATTTCTTGGTTTTTCGGGACAATGGAAGACATTTTTCTTGGTATTATCAGGACTTTGCATTATAATATTTTCCTTTCTTGCAAAAAATGAATCCTCAAATCATATCTCATCGGGATTTGGCAATAACAAAAAGACGGATGTATATACAGAAAATGAAACAGACGGTTATGAGACAAAAGATTAAAAAAAATAACAGATGGCGCGGAGGCAAATTTTTCGTGGTCGGCATTTTTACAGCCGGTTTTTTTTCGGTCGCGTATTTTGGCTTACCGTCTATGTTCCCGATTTATGTAGAGAAAGATTCAAAACTTGTTTTAACTCCCGAATTTATAGGTATCCAAAGCGGAGCTCTTGGGAATATTGATAATAATAATTCAGACCCAAAAGAAGAAAAAGAAAATAAATTTATAGCAATTCATATAAAGACCCCAAATCCTCTGAAGGCGATTTATATGACAAGCTGGGTTGCCGGCACGCCGAGCTTTAGAGATAAACTGATAAAAATAGCTGATGAAACGGAAATCAATTCCATCATTATTGATATTAAAGATTATACAGGAAAAATTGCTTTTGAAGTAAACGACCCGCTCCTGCAAAAAATCGGAGCGGCAGAAAACAGAATACCAAATATTCGGCAGTTTATAAAAAATCTTCACGATAAAGATATTTATGTTATAGGCAGAATATCGGTTTTTCAGGACCCTTATTTTGCGTTAAAATATCATGAATTCGCGGTAAAAAGAGAAAGCGATGGCAACATATGGAAAGATTATAAAGGTATTGTATGGCTTGATGTCACCTCAAAAGATGTATGGGATTATATGATAGCGCTCGCCAAAGAGGCGTACAGTGTCGGATTTGATGAACTCAATTTTGACTATGTCAGATTTCCTTCTGATGGCGATATGAACGATATTTATTATCCATATAGCGAAGAGAAAATTCTCAATGACCCATACTATGGCAAAGCCGAAGCGCTTAGAGATTTTTTCAAATATCTCCATAGCGGATTAAAGGATAGCGGAGCTGTTTTATCGGTTGATTTATTCGGAATGGTAACGACAAATCCGGACGACCTTAATGTCGGGCAGATGCTTGAATACGCGGAACCATATTTTGATTATATTTCGCCGATGGTTTATCCATCGCACTATCCAAGCGGCTTCAACGGCTGGCCCAATCCAAACAAAGAAGCGTATGGAGTGGTTTTGTATTCATTGGAGCGCGCGGCGGAAAGAATGCTTGCCGCAAGTTCATCTCCACGAAAAATTCGTCCTTGGCTTCAGGATTTTGATTACGGCGGCAATTACGGTATAGCGGAAGTCCGCGCGCAGATTCAGGCGGTTTATGATTCGGGGCTGACATCGTGGATGTTGTGGGACCCGTCAAACATATATACTCGTGAAGCTTTGTTAAATAAATAAATCATGAATTACGAAAATATTATAGGTCTGTGAATTACGAAACGCAAAAATTTAGGTCCTCGGGTCGCAAAATCTCTTTGTTTTCTAAATATTTTTGTTCAAATAGACCGTAAATTTTTGTATTTCGTAATTCAAGAATAGGTAATAAAAACATCCTTACAAACTTGAGAATGGAAGGATGCTGCGTTTGATATAAATGATATAAATCACCATAAATTACGAGACTCGTCGCAGACATAGTTTTTAAAAGACATTACGGACGCTCTGCGCCTCCTCAAACTAATTTTTGTATTGCTTTTATTATACCTCCTTAATATATTTTTCATAATTAGGGACCGAGTTTCTTAAATAATTAAAACGAATGTGTGGGCAGTGCCGAGCCTGTCTTTGTGCGATAAAGAACAGGCAGGCCTAACAAAAAATTAATAGATTTTTTATATATGCCTTGCAAAAACTATGCCAAGAAAGAGCTTTGTAATTTAAAGAAATAAAACAAAATTCGCGCAAAATTTTAATTCTGACGAATTTATAAGCATAAATCACTTTTTATATATTATAATTCGTATTATACTTTTAATAATGAATCATAAAGAACAAATTACATTTTTTGGTTTAACCGATTCGCGCGGCAAGAAAATAAAATTCGGCATAAAAGCGGAAGACAGAACAAAACACACTTATGTTATAGGAAAGACGGGAATGGGTAAATCCACTCTTCTGGAGAATATGGCAATACAAGATATTCAAAACGGCGAAGGTCTTGCTTTTATTGACCCTCACGGCTCTACGGCTGAGAAACTTCTTGAATATATACCGGAAGAAAGGATTCAAGACGTGCTTTATTTCGCGCCATTTGACCTTGAATACCCGATATCATTTAATGTGATGGAAAATGTGGAAGCAGACAAAAGACATTTGGTTGCAAGCGGTCTTATGAGTGTATTTGAGAGAATTTGGGAGGACGCTTGGTCCGCAAGAATGGCGTATATTTTAAATAATACGATTTTAGCGCTTTTGGAATATCCGGACACTACGCTTCTGGGTATTAACAGAATGCTTGCGGACAAAGAATATAGAAAGAAAGTTGTTGAGAACTTAAAAGACCCTTCAGTTAAATCTTTTTGGATTAACGAATTTGGAAAATACACGGAAAGATTCGCGGCTGAAGCGACTCCGGCAATTCAGAATAAAGTCGGTCAATTTACTTCAAATTCTTTAATGAGAAATATTATAGGTCAGCCAAAATCATCTTTTGATTTACGCGATATAATGGATACTAAAAAGATTTTGCTCATAAATTTGTCCAAAGGAAGGGTTGGAGAAGGCAATGTCAATCTTTTGGGAAGTATGCTTATTACAAAAATTTATCTCGCGGCAATGTCGCGCGCGGATATGTCAATGGCGGTAAAAGAAAATATGCCCAATTTTTATCTTTATGTTGATGAATTTCAATCATTCGCGAATAAGTCATTCGCGGATATTTTATCGGAAGCGAGAAAATATAAACTTAATCTCACAATAGCGCATCAATATATAGAACAAATGCAGGAAGAAGTGCGAGAGGCGGTTTTCGGCAATGTCGGCACGATGATTTCATTTCGTGTCGGCGCGATTGACGCTGAAGTTTTAGAGAAAGAATTTGCCCCGACATTTGTCGCGGAAGATTTGGTAAATCTTGGTATTTTTCAGATATATTTGAAACTTATGATAGACGGCGTCTCCTCCCATCCTTTTTCGGCGACTTCGCTTCCGCCGATTGAGCCGACACACGGTTCTTTCAAGGAAAAGGTAATAACATTTTCGCGGGAACGCTATGGTAAGCCACGCGCGCTTATTGAAGAAAATATCAAAAGATGGCATGAGCCGATAACTCCTCCCCCGAAAGCAAAACCTAAATCTACCACATCATCTGTCGCGGAGAAACTTGTCAAAAAGACGGAAACCGTTATTTATGACGGGAATAATGTCGTTTCAAAAATAAATCAATATCAAAAACAATACGCGCGCAATACATTAAATACGCAAAAATATCCGCAAAATAGAAACAATATAATTTCGCCATTTAAGCAAAAATATCATCAAAAACAGCCCGAAAAAACAATTTCTTTAAATAGATTAAAATCCGTAAATAATATTACTCAAAAAAATCATAAAGAACCAAGTAAAGAGAATCGTGACGAACTGAAGAAAGCTCTTGCGTTCGTTATGAACGAAACTAATAAAAAAGATTTAAAAATAGCGCAAAAAGAAGACATTAAAAAAAATAGGAATGATACTCAAAATAATGAAATTCTAATAGATAAAACGCAAGATAAAAAAGAAGTTCCGGAAAGTGTATTGCGTAAAATATTAAAAATAGACGACAAAGAGTAATTATGAAATATATTTTTATTGCGATGGTTTTCATCGCGTTATTTCAGATAGCCAGCGCGCAGGTTGTTATAAATGAAATTATGTATGATTTGGAAGGTTCTGACACTAAACGCGAATGGGTTGAAATATACAATAATAGTTCAAATCAGATTGATCTGACAAAATGGAAATTTGACGATGAAGCAACTTCAAAACATGATTTAAATATTCCGCCTAAAAACGGGAGTCAAGGATCTATTATAATAGAACCAAGCACCTATATAATTTTAGCTTCTGATGCAACGACATTCATCTTGGAACACCCCAATTTCTCTGCTACGGTAATTGATACTGTTATGAGTTTAGGACAACAAGACGACCGAACATATACACTAAAGCTTATTGATGAAGATGATACTACTGCGAGTGAAATAACCTACAACACATCTCTTGGCGCAAAGGGCGACGGAAATTCTCTTCAGCTAATTTTAGGAAGTTGGAATGCATTACCTCCGACTCCGGGGATAGCCAATTCCACATCTGACGACAGCGAAAATTCAGAACAAAATGAAGAAAATTCGCAATCAGAAAACCAAAATAATTCAAATATAGAATCTCAAGGAAGTTCATTTTTTATTGAACCGCAGATTTTTGCGGACGCGGGAAAAGACAGAATTACGACAGTTGGAGCAGATGCTTTGTTTGAAGGAAAATCTTTTGGATTAAAAAAAGAGCCGCTTGTAAACGCGCGATATGTTTGGAATTTTGGGAACGGGAAGATTAAAGAAGGGCAGAATATTTTGCATTATTATCAATATCCAGGAGAATACGCGGTAATACTGAATGTTTCCTCCGGAGAATATTCCGCTTCTGACAGAATTATCGTAAATGCATATCCCGCAGAACTTATTATTTCAAGAATAGATAAAAATTTTATTGAAATTCACAATAAATCAAATCGTGAGCTCAATCTTTCATGGTGGCAGATACAATATCAAAATAACAGATTTATAATTCCAAGAGATACCATAATATTGTCGAATAGAAAATTAATATTTTCTTCCGACACAATAGGATTTAATTTTAACGATAAAGAAAACACTTCGCTTTTGTATCCAAACGGAATAGATGCTTTCGTATTTGAAGAAATCAAAATTCTACAAAAGGATACCACAACAATTCAAACAAAAACAATTTTTGAAAAAATACCCTCATCTCAAGAGCAGCTCACCGTCGTGAGAGAAAATAATATTTCGCAAGACAATGCTTCGCAAGTATCGCAGGAAGAAGAAAAACAAATTAAAAAACTTCAAGAAGATATGTCCCAAACGGCATCTGTAATTTCAAGTTTAAGCGGCGAAAACAAAGATAGTGGAATTTATAAATGGCTGGCGGCTATTTTTGGAATAATAGGAATATCTGCGGGAGTAATAATATTTATTTCTAATAAAAAAGACATTAGTGATGAAATAGAAATAATTGATTAGTGTTATACGGAGGTCGCACCTCCGTATTTCACCTCCGTATTTTTGACCTTTGTCTGAGGAGGATAAGGCTCTCCTCTCCGCTTTAGAAAAACTCTTATTGTTTTGTCCTGGATTATATATCGTCTAATTTATTTGACAAAACATATTATTAGAGAGTATAATATACCTTATTCAAGGTAATATAATAGATTATTAGCGTAGCCGAAAAATATAAAATTTATCGCGATACATTTTATATTAAAGATATTTTGTATTTTTTTGGTTATAATTTGTGAGTTAATATATGAGAAAAGATATAAAAAAAGAAAAAGACAAAGACAAAGATGTTCTTAAACCTCTTGGAGATAGAGTAATTATTAAAAAGATCTCACAAGAAGATTCTGAAGTAACATTAGAATCAGGAATTATTATTCCGGAAACAGTTGACCAAAAACAGACGGATAAAGGAAAAATTATAGCGGTTGGCGAAGGAAGATATGATAATAATGGAAATTTTATACCAATGGGCGTAAAAAAAGGAGAAAAGGTTCTTTTTCAGTGGGGCGATAAGATTGAATTTGAAGGAGAGGAATATTATATTGTCAGCGAAGGAAATATATTAGCGATTTTGAAATAATCTTATTGACTCTTAATTATACTGATTATTAGTCTGAGAATGTAAATTAGATATCTTTATTAAGTTTAATAAAAAAATTAATTAAATTCAATAATAAATATGAGCAAACAAATAATTTTTGATGAAAAAGCGCGCAAAGCGTTAAAAGCAGGAATTGATAAAGTGGCAAATGCGGTAAAAATAACGCTTGGTCCTCGTGGGAGAAATGTCGCGCTTGATAAAGGATACGGTGGCCCAATTATTACAAATGACGGTGTAACAATCGCGAAAGATATAACACTTAAAGACAAGTTTGAAAATATGGGAGCGGAGATTGTAAAAGAGGTTGCTAGTAAAACCAATGAAATATCGGGAGACGGCACAACAACATCTATTGTTTTAACACAAGCGATTATATCCGAAGGGTTGAAACAAACTGCGATGGGACTTAACGCTATGGCTGTGAAACGAGGCATAGATAAAGCGGCAGGTCTTGTTGTGAAAGCGCTTGCGGATATGGCAAAGCAGATAAAGACAAAAGATGAGATAAAACAAGTCGCTTCAATTTCAGCGGAATCTTCCGAGCTGGGCGCGAAAATCGCGGAAACAATAGACAAAGTCGGCAAAGACGGAGTCGTAACGGTGGAAGAATCACAGTCTTTTGGCGTTGATTCGGAAGTTGTTAAAGGCCTTGAATTTGACAAAGGATATGTTTCTCCGTATATGATTACGAACACAGAACGAATGGAAGCGGAATATAAAGATATTCCAATTTTAATAACAGATAAAAAGATATCGGCAATAAAAGAAATTTTGCCGCTTCTTGAAAAACTGGCGCAAACAGGTAAAAAGGATTTAGTGATAATCGCTGATGATGTTGAAGGTGAAGCTCTTGCTACTTTTGTCGTAAATAAATTACGCGGAGCGTTTAATATTCTTGCGGTTAAAGCGCCCGGATATGGCGATAGAAAAAAAGAAATACTTGAAGATATCGCTATAACTATAGGCGGAGAAGTTGTTTCGGAAAATATTGGTATAAAAATGGAAAACATTGAACTTAAAGTTCTTGGAAAAGCAAATAAAATTATTTCAACAAAAGATAATACCATTATAGTCGGCGGAAAAGGAAAAAAAGCCGATATAGATAAAAGAATTGAACAATTAAAATACCAACTTAAAGAAAGTGATTCAAAATTTGATAAAGAAAAACTTGAAGAGAGGATTGCCAAGTTATCGGGAGGGGTAGCCGTCATAAGAGTCGGAGCCGCAACAGAGACGGAAATGAAATATTTAAAACTTAAAATTGAAGACGCGGTAAATGCCACAAAAGCGGCGATTGAAGAGGGTATAGTGATAGGCGGCGGAGCGGCGCTTATAAAAATTATTGGAAAAATTCAAGGATATAAGAATCTTTCAAAAGAAGAAGAAATTGGATTTAATATTTTGCTTAAAGCCATTGAGATGCCCTTGAAACAAATAGCCATAAATGCCGGAAAAGACGATGGCTCGGCTATTGTTGAAAAGATAAAAGAATTAAAAAATAATACGGCAGGTTATGACGCTTCAAAAGATGAAATAGTTCAAGATATGTTTTTGGCGGGGATAGTTGACCCGGTGAAAGTCGTAAGAAGCGAGGTGCAGAATGCTGTTTCAGCCGCCGGAATTTTGCTTACAATGGAAGTTGCCATAGCTGATGAACCTGAAGAAGATAAAAATAGTGGAGTTGGCGGGGGAATGTCTGCCGGTATGCCGGGAATGGGAGGATTTTAAGATTATTTTGTTTAATATAGAAAACCTCCGCCATAAAAACTTGGCGGAGGTTTTCTATTAGTCTTTGGATTATGAAATTCGTTAAGAAAGAACTTATTATATCAAAATTTAAAAATTTCTAGTAGTAAAAATCATAATTCACTACGGAGTGAGCAAAAATCAAAATAACAATACAAAGTTATTAAAATTTAAATGGTAGTATTATGAAAATGTAATTATTTCTTAAACCCACCACAATTGTTTGTTTTTTAATTTTTTTAGAGTAAAATTATAATATTAATAATTTATAATTTTTTGGAAAAATTAAACTAATTTTTTTGTAGATTTTTCTAATAAATTATGAATTACAAAATATAAAAATTTAGGTCCTTGAATCGCAAAACCTCTTTATCTTTTAAATGTTTTTGCTCAAATAGACCGTAAATTTTTGTATTTCGTAATTCAAGATAATAAATATAAATTGATAAAACTATGAGTATCATAAATATTTTAATTGGTATAATAATTGCCATCGTCTTATTTGTAATTTACGCGTATAACAAATTCGTGCGCTTAATCAACAGGACGAAAGAAGCGTGGGCGGATATTGATGTTCAGCTTAAACGGAGATATGACCTTATTCCAAATCTTATAAATACTGTAAAGGGTTACGCAAGTCACGAAGAAAGTGTTCTTTCAAAAGTAACAGAAATGCGAGCAAAAGCCATGCAAGGCGGCGGCTCAATGGAAGATAGGGGAAAATCTGAAAATATGCTTACAGGCGCTCTCAAATCACTTTTCGCTGTATCAGAAAATTATCCGGATTTGAAAGCAAATCAAAACTTTTTAGAACTTCAGCGAGAATTATCGGATACGGAAAATAAAATACAAGCCGCGCGCCGATTTTATAACGGAAATGTTCGCGATTTAAATACAGGATTGGAATCTTTTCCAAACAATATTATTGGCAGTGTGTTTCATTTCAAAAAACGTGATTTTTTTGAACTTGAAGAAAATGCGCTATCTCGCGAATCTGTAGAAGTTAAATTTTAATTTATTACGCAATAGTGTTTAATCTCTCCATAGGTCGGACATATATAATTCTTCACTTCTATCACAACATCCTTACATTCTCAAGTTTGTAAGGATGTTGTGATATACTTGAACATTGGTATTGAATGTTCAAGTTCAAGTATAGTGTCTAAGTATAGAATTAGACATTAGATATTTAATTTACATACTGGTACCTTATGTAGACCAAATTACATATGTGCCCGATATGTGTAGAACTATAAAATAAGTTATAATATAAAAATGGAAATAATGGAAATTATTATAGCTATATTTTATTTTATATTCGGAATAATCATAGGCAGTTTTCTGAATGTTGTTTCACTAAGACACAATACAGGTCGTTCAATAAAAGGTAGGTCAATATGCTTTTTATGTGGTAGGAAACTAAAGTGGTTTGACCTCATCCCGATATTCTCTTTTTTGTTCTTTTCAGGAAGATGCAGATTATGCAAGAGCAAAATATCATGGCAGTATATTTTTGTTGAATTATCAACAGGGCTTGTTTTTTTGGGAATTTTTCTTAAATTTTTTTTTATTCTCAATTATTCTTTATCGTATATGATAATCAGCGCGATATATTTTATGATTATTTTTTCATTTTTGATTATAATTTTTATATATGATTTAAAACATAAGATAATACCGAACCGCTTCGTATACGCATTCATCTTATTTTCATTTTTTACTTTATTTTTTAATCTTAATACATTTCAATTGATAATTCCGACCATTTCTCATTTAGCCGCAGGACCCATGTTTTTTTTGTTTTTTTTCTTTTTGTGGCTTATATCAGGGGGCAGATGGATTGGTTTAGGCGATGGAAAACTTGCTGTTGGAATAGGATGGATACTCGGTTTGTCCGCAGGATTCTCCGCAATCACACTATCTTTCTGGATAGGAGCTTTTTTTGGGGTGGGGCTTGCGTTAATTTCATCATTGTATTTGCAAAAAAAACGATTTACAATAAAAAGTGAGATACCGTTCGCTCCATTTCTTATAATCGGATTTATTATAGTGTTTTTCTTTAATGTGAACATTTTCAATTTTATTTTATAAATATGCCGAAACTTAAAAAAAATAAAGGATTTTCTCTTGTTGAAATGCTGGCATCTATAGCTATTTTTACCATTATTACCACGGTTGTTCTTGTCGGATATTCAAAATTTTCAGGAGGATTGCTTATTGAAAATCTCGCGTATGATATAGCGCTGTCTATACGCAGAGCGCAGGTGTTTGGCTTAAGCGTTAGGGAGTTTGGAGTGGGTGACAGTGAATTTGATATCGGTTATGGTGTGCATTTTGATTCCGCAAATGATGATTTGTATATATTTTTTGCGGACAAACAGGCGCCAAAATACATAGGATATGAAATAGGATATGATGACGCATCGGAAAATGTTGAAATAATGACGCTTGGAAAAGGAAATAAAATATTAAAAATTTGCGCGATACTTCAAGATGGTGTGGAAAAATGTTCAACCGATACCGATGGAGCGATAACATCTCTTGATATTATTTTTCAAAGGCCAAACCCGGAAGCGATAATAAAGAGCAATATACAAAATGATGTGTATGCTTCGGCAAAAGTAACCATTCAGTCTCCGAAAGAGACCACTTTTGATATCAATACTTTGATAACGGGACAAATATCGGTAGAAAAATAAAAATAAAAATGAAAAAATTAAAACTACAATTAAAAATTCAAAATTTTTCGAAGATAAAAAAAGTTTTGCCGTGTAAAAAGAGCGGGTTTACTCTTGTAGAGATGCTTGTTGCCGTCTCATTATTCGTATTCGTAATGTTAATAGGCGTTGGAGTGCTTCTTTCCATAATTGACGCAAACAGAAAGGCGCGCGCGCTGAGTTCCGTTATGAATAATTTAAATTTCGCGCTGGAGAGTATGTCAAGAAATATTCGCGTAGGAACAAAATATCATTGTGAAGAAAATGCAGGCATTATTCCACCTAATATTGATACGCCAAAAGACTGCAATCCCGGTAAATTATTTGCTTTTGAGATGTCGGGCGGAAACCCGCTTAATCCGAATGACCAGATAATTTATAGAATAAATTATGACGGAACCGGAATTGAAATGTCAAAAAACGGTGGCGCTAATTTTGTCGGCATAACAGCGGAAGAAGTGGTTATAGAAGATTTTTCTTTTTATGTCAGTGGTTCGTCCGCGTCTGATAATTATCAGCCGAAAGCCGTAATGACTGTTAAGGGTTTTGTTGGTGTCAAAGAAAAAATCAAAACCAAATTTAATCTGCAGACAATGGTATCGCAGAGAGCGCTCGATATTTAGATTTTAGTTCATTTATATAATCAATTTAAAAAATTAAAATGAAATTATTAAAACAAAAATTAAAAAATTTCCGCGAAATAAATAAATCAAAGATAATCGGGTTTATTAAAAATGAATTGCGTTCTAAAAAGATAAGAAATTATAAAATGCGATTAAACAATGGTTTTACTATGATTGAATCATTAGTCGCAATCTCAGTGCTCGCTATATCTATTATAGGTCCTATGACTATAGCGTCAAAAAGTTTATTATCGGCAATATTTTCCAGAGACCAAATTACGGCTTTTTATCTTGCTCAAGAAGCGGTTGAGTTTGTGAGAAATGCGCGCGATGAGAACAATATTCAAGGAAATGAGAATTGGCTTGCTGGGAATATTGATATATGCCGCAACGGAAATGTATGCATTGCGGATATAATAGAAATTCCCGGCAATCAAGTTAAACAATGTTTTGGCGGCGCGGGGTCATGTCCAGTATTAAAATATGATGACAATATAAATTTTTATACATATAAAAGCGGAGTCGATTCAAAATTTACAAGAGAGATTCAGCTTACAAAAATAAATGACAGGGAAGAAGAGATAAAAGTAACGCTATCGTGGGAAACAGGATTCTTAAACAAGATTTTTGTGGTTAAAGAAAATATTTTTGATTGGTAAAAAAGTGTAAAATTAAAAATAAAAAATGCAAAATAACAATAAAAAACAAAATAAAACGCAAAAATTTAAAGATATTTTTTTGGCGCGCGTCTGTAGTGGCGGTTTTGCTCTATTATACGCAGTTCTTATTTCCAGCATACTGCTTGCTATCGGACTTGCAATATTTAACATTACTCTTAAAGGATTGATATTATCTTCTTTAGGAAGAGATTCGCAGTTTGCGTTTTATGCCGCCGACACAGGAGTTGAATGCGCTTTATATTGGGATATAAAAAATGGCGCGTTCGCGACATCAACAACATCAGACATAGAATGCGTAGGGAATGTTATAAATGGAGTTGGCGGCGTCGGTTATGGAAATCCGAATATATTTACGCTCAATTTTTCTCCGGAAACATATTGCGCTATTGTGTCTGTAACAAAATATCAATCGCCAGCCGTCCTCACCATTATTGAATCACGCGGATATAATATATGCGACACAGGAAATCTAAAAAGAGTAGAAAGAGGAATTAAAGTAACATATTAGTTAGAAACGTATATTGTTTGGACATTGAATGTCCAAGTTGCTTAAGATATCACTTAAAATCTAATAATACCCGTGCCCAATTTCGTAGTTTATAGATAATGTTATGTCTCAGAAAATAATACCAAATAAAATATTGAAAAGAATTAAAAAATTAAGAGATATTATTAATTATCATCGTCATCTTTACCATAACCAAGACCGCGAGGAAATTTCAGCGGAAGCTCTTGATTCTCTGAAAGATGAACTCTTCAAAATAGAAGAGCAATACCCGGAGCTTATAATGCCTGATTCGCCGACTCAGAGGATTGGGGGGGAGCCGCTTAAAGAATTTAAAAAAATAAAACATAAAGTAAGGCAATGGTCGTTTAATGACGCGTTTAGCGAAGAAGATATTAAAAATTTTGATAAACGAGTAAAACGATTTTTAAAATCGGAAACAGATAATGATATTAATCCGGCTTATATAAGCGAATTAAAAATAGACGGTCTAAAAATCGTGCTTGAATATGAAAAAGGTAAATTAAAAACAGCTGCGACTCGTGGCGATGGAGTTTTCGGTGAAGATATTACATTAAATATAAAAACGATTAAATCAATTCCTCTTATATTGCGTAGAGATATCAATATTATTGTTGAAGGTGAAGTATGGCTTGGAAAAAAAAATTTTGATATTTTGAATAAAAAAAGAAAAGAAAAAAACGAGCCGCTTTTTGCAAATCCAAGAAATGCGGCGGCGGGTTCAATTCGTCAGCTTAACTCGAAGATTGTTTCCGAGAGAAATCTTGATAGTTTTATATATGATATCGCAAGCTCAAGCGAAGGGATTCCGGACACACAATTTGAAGAATTAAAATTTTTGCAAGAACTCGGTTTTAAGGTAAACAAGCATTTTAAGTTTTGCGAAGATATAGAAGGAGGGATTGATTTTTGGAAGTTTTGGAAGAATAAAGCGCGCGATGAAGATTACCTCATTGACGGAGTTGTTATAAAAGTAAACAAGAGGGAATATCAAGAAGCTATCGGGTATACGGGGAAAGCACCGCGGTTCGCGATTGCTTTTAAGTTTCCGGCGGAACAGGTTACAACTATTATTGAGGATATAACGCTTCAAGTGGGGAGAACAGGTGTTTTAACGCCCGTCGCCCGCTTAAGGCCTGTTTCTATTGCTGGTTCTGTCGTATCACGCGCGACTCTTCACAATGAAGATGAAATTAGACGACTGGATGTTCGTATCGGTGATACTGTCATTTTGCAAAAAGCCGGAGATGTAATTCCCGATATAGTGTCAATTCTCAAGGAGATGCGTGACGGAAAAGAAAAAAAATTCAGATTTCCTAAAAAAGTTTCTGCTTGTGGCGGAGATGGAAGCATAGAGAAAACACAAGGATTTTCCGCGTATAGATGCGTAAACAGAAATTCATTTGCTCAGCAAAAAAGAAAATTTGAATATTTTGTTTCAAAAAAAGCGTTTGATATTAAAGGACTTGGACCTAAAATTATAGCTCATCTTATGGAGAAAAATTTAATTTCCGAATTTGATGATATATTTACTTTGAAAAAAGGCGACCTGTTGGAGCTTGAAGGATTTGCCGATAAATCCGCAGATAAT
>Ga0209343_10003050_pt1 | contig 21302 bp, 18 predicted proteins | sample RifCSPlowO2_02_FD_184026 | JGI IMG/M metagenome (GOLD analysis project Ga0209343, IMG submission 184026) | Groundwater microbial communities from Rifle, Colorado - Rifle CSP2_plank lowO2_0.2 (SPAdes) (version 2) | ecosystem: Environmental > Aquatic > Deep subsurface > Groundwater | place... | reverse complement strand
CGGCGCATGATCCCACGAGCACGCACCCCTTCAAGGGAGACGTCGACATTGCCGCTCTCCGCGCGCTCATCGCGGAGTGCGGACCGCAGCGCATCCCCTACCTCTCCATTGCCGCAACGGTGAACATGGCCGGCGGCCAGCCGATCTCCCTCCGCAATCTCCGGGAAGTGCGCGCCGTGGCGCAAGATCACAGGATTCGCGTCATCCTCGACATCGCCCGGATCGCGGAGAATGCGTTCTTCATCCAGCAACGGGAACCGGGTTGCGCCGGCAAAACGGTGCGCGCCATCGTGCGCGAACTCTGCGACCTCTCCGACGGCGCTGCAATGAGCGCCAAGAAGGACCCTTGCTGCAATATCGGCGGGTTTTTGGCGCTCAATGATCCGCTTCTCTACGAAGAGGCCTGTCGGCTCGTCGTCATCTACGAAGGCCTCCACACGTACGGCGGTATGGCGGGGCGCGACATGGAGGCGGTTGCCATCGGCATCCGGGAGTCCGTCGACGATGATCACATCCGCGCGCGCGTTGAACAGGTGGCCTACCTCGGCGATCAACTTCGCACCACCGGCATCCCTCTCGTCCTCCCAGTAGGAGGACACGGCGTCTACATCGATGCAAAGCGCTTCCTCCCCCATATTCCCCACGACGCATTTCCAGCCCAGACCCTTGCGGCCGCAGTGTACGTCGACTCCGGCATCCGGACGATGGAGCGCGGCATCGTCTCGGCGGGGAGGAATCCCGCAACGGGAGATCATTACTATCCAAAACTGGAGCTCGTGCGCATCGCGATTCCCCGGCGGGTGTATACCAATGCCCATATGGATGCTGTTGCGGAGTCCGTCGCGCGGGTCTTCGCGCAACGAGAAGACCTTCATGGTCTCCAGATGATTGTGGAACCGAAATACCTCCGCTTCTTCCAGGCCCGGTTCAAGCCGCTTTCGTTCACCCTCCCCCTCTCTTCCGAAACACAAACCCGTGCGACAGGGCATAGTTCCAGAACGCGATGACGGCAATCGCACACACCTTCGCCAACATGTAGTGGACACCGGACCAATAGAGAAACGAGGCGATGCCCACATTGAAGAGAAAGCCCACCCCGTAGACGAGGAGGAACCGCAGAAACTGCTCCCGGTGACGACGCTCGTGATTGCGGAATGTGAAGTGTTTGTTCGCAAAGAAGACGACCACGAGGGCCACACTCGTCGAGCCGACGTATCCGAAGTACGGCGTGAGGCCGAGCATCTGAACGAGGAGATAGAGGAGAGAGAAATCGACGGTCGCCCCGATCCCTCCGCACACGGCGAAGCGCAGCCCCTGACTCACATGCTGCCGCACAAAGGGGTGATGGAAAAGAGAACGCATGAGAATAGGGTAACAGACACGTTCCTACATATCCCTCGACTACGCTAGGGATGACACAGGAACCCCAACTTCCCCCCTCGCCCCCAGCTCCACCCCGAGCGCCTTGCAATCTGCTTCCAGCATAATCTTCGAGAGTTCTTCCACTGTGGTCTTCGGCTCCCACCCGAGCACCCGGCACGCCTTCGCGGCATCACCGCAGAGACCGTCAACTTCTGTTGGACGGTAGTAATACGGATCCACCGCAACAATGGTCTTCCCGTTCCGTGTGTCGACATACGTTTCGCTTCGCCCCTCTCCCTGCCGCTCGAAGGGAATACACGCATGACGCAGGCACATCTCCAAGAATTCGCGCACGGACACGGAACACCCCGTGGCGAGGACGTAATCGTCCGGCACAGGATGCTGCAACATGCGCCACATGCCTTCGACGTACTCCGGTGCATACCCCCAATCCCGCTTCGCCTCCAGGTTGCCGATGAAGAGACACTCCTGCTGATGAGCCAGGATCTTCGCAAGGGTCATGGTGATTTTGCGCGTGACGAAGTTCTCCCCCCTCCGCGGGGATTCGTGGTTGAAGAGAATGCCATTCACCGCGAACATGCCATACGCCTCACGGTAGTTGCGTGTAAGGTGGAACGCGTACGCCTTCGCACACGCGTACGGACTGCGTGGGTAGAAGGATGTACTCTCATCCTGCATAGACGTCACCGCTTTACCAAAGAGCTCACTCGAGCTTGCCTGATAAAATCTACCGGTCGCGCCGAGAGTCCGGATCGCCTCGAGGAGTCGCGTTGTTCCGAGGGCGGTGACATCCCCCGTGTACTCGGGTATTTCGAAGCTGATCCCAACATGCGACTGGGCCGCGAGGTTGTAGACCTCATCGGGTTGTGATTCCCGAAGGACTCGGAGGAGGGAATTGCTGTCGCAGAGATCTCCGTAGTGGAGACGAATGGGGCGATCCGGCGTATTCATGTCCGAGAAGAGATGTTCAATCCGTCCTCGGTTGAAAGTCGATGCCCTGCGAACGAGCCCATGGACCTCATACCCCTTCTCGAGGAGAAGTTCCGCAAGGTACGAACCATCTTGACCCGTAATGCCGGTGATCAGTGCTCGTTTGGCAGACATAAGAACACGCTTAGGCACGCGTCACTCATAGTATCAGCACTATTTCCCGTACACTAGCCAAAATCTGCCGCCATCGTGAACAGCAGAATAGGAGAAATGCGGCATCAATGTACAAGGGAACCAAGAAAAATTGCCAGGAAAGGGCGAAGACTTCCCGATACTGAAGAAAGAAGTAGAACCACTGGAAATGAAGGGTTGCGAGCGTGAGTGGAACCCACACCCTCGCACGGGAGAGGAGAGGAATACTCGCGACGATGAGAAGGAGCACCCCCGCCTCCATGTAGAAGTGATCCATATGATCGAGGAGGGCATTCATCACGAAACCGGCGACGGCGCCGAGGAGGAGCGCCGGTGGCAAACGGCGATCGGTGAACACGTTGCGGGAAGAGAGGAGGGCGTAGAGACCTATAAACATAAGGACGGGACTCGTGTGGAGGAGATTCCCGGGACCGGTCTTCGAAGGATCGGGGAAGTAGTAGTTATGAACGGAGAAGAGCATCTGCAACGCATGGGCGATGTTGAGGAAGAACCGTTTTCCGAAATGGAAGACCGAGAGAATGCCGACGTCGGCATGGGTCCCCACGAAAACGCGCCCGGCCTGAACGTACTGGATGGCGATATAGGACGCGCAAAGAAGCGCAATGCTGCCGAATACCGCCGCGCATGCCGCAGAGCGCCGCCGCCGGCGCAGGAGAACCCAGAGAAACGGAACCAGTGCGATGGCAAACGGCTTCGTGAGTATGACGAGACCGAACGGAACGACGACCCACAATGATCCACGCGCGGCAACGGCAACGGACAACAGCATGAGCCCCCAGTACGCCGGCCCGGTCCATCCGCGTAGGGCAACGAACGACACAAACGGCATCATCGCAATGATCGATGCTAAAATGATGCCATCAACCGACGAGCGAAACAGTCGTGCTCCTGCAAGATAGGCGATCAGCGGCAACGAAACAGCCCAGACCCGGAGCATGTCAATCTGAGCAATTTGCGAGCGGGAGAACAGATACCACGGCACAGCGAAAACATCGGACCCATGAAACCCGGGAATACGGAGATTAATCCGGCCGCGTGCGAGAGCTTCAACGAACTGCTGGTAGTAAAAATGATCGTCCTGCGGGAACGGGGTTGCGGAAAAGAGACTGAATGCCATGACGCCCATAAGACCGCCGATGTAGGCCCAGACCACCAACGTCGATCGCGTCGTCATACCCATCGAGAATACTCTATACTTCCCACTGTCGCATGCATAAGCCACCTCTCTGTATTGTGGGACTCGGCTACGTCGGCCTCCCCCTCGCCGCCGCCTTCGCGCGGAAGGGGTACGCCGTCTACGGATACGATATCAACCGCCAACGCATAGAGGACTTGCAACACGGCCATGACAGAACAAGAGAGCTCTCTGCGGAAGAACTGAACAGCGTCCGGATCACCTACAGCGATGACCCAACGGTCATCAAAAAAGCGTCTGTTGTCATTGTGGCCATGTCGACCCCCGTCGATAGTGAGAATAAACCGGACCTGTCCATGCTCGAGCACGCGACGCATGCAGTCGGTCAACATCTGCAGAAAGGGGCAATCGTCGTCTATGAATCGACGGTGTACCCGGGTGTGACCGAGGATATCTGCGGACCGATCCTCGAACGAGCATCGGGGCTGCGGTGCGGTGTGGATTTCACGTTGGGCTACTCCCCCGAACGCATCAACCCGGGAGACAAAACACACACGGTCGACACAATCATGAAAATCGTCGCGGGGCAGGACGCGAAGACGGCGGATGCCCTCGTCGACCTCTATGGCTCCATCGTCTCTGCCGGGATCCACCGTGCGCCGTCCATCAAAGTCGCAGAGATGGCGAAAGCCATCGAGAACGCCCAGCGCGACCTTAACATTGCATACATCAACGAGATTGCCATGATGTGCGCGAAGCTGGGGATAGCGAGCAAGGACGTCCTCGACGCCGCGGCGACGAAGTGGAATTTCCTCCGCTTCGCCCCCGGGCTCGTCGGCGGCCACTGCATCGGCGTCGACCCGTATTACCTCGTCGAGAAGGCGCGGCAGCTCGGGATACACACGCACGTCATCACGGCTGGCCGGGCGACGAACGAAAGCATGGGCTGCTTCGTCGCGGAACAGGTCATGGCGGCCCTCCACGGAACAACAGCCCCCGGAGTCCTCGTCCTCGGCCTCACATTCAAAGAAAACGTCCCCGACGCGCGCAACAGCAAAGCGGGGGACGTGGTGAAGCGCCTGGTGGCGGCGGGGTTCGCCGTTGACGTCCACGACCCCTACATTCCCGCGGACACGCTCCGCAAGAAAGGCTGGAACCCCGGTCCCGCCAAAGACCCCTACGATGCGGTCATCCTGCTCGTCCCCCACAAGGAATATCTCGCGGACATCCCCGGTTTCATCACCAACGCCACAAAGAACGGAGGATTGGTCTACGACCTCAAATCTGTCCTGGACCGGAAAAGCATAGAAAAGACAGGGAGAATCTACCTAGCATTATAGAAACATACGTGCCGAAGGCAGGCTCTGCCTGCCTGGAGGCACACCGCCAAGGGAAAGGATGGTCCATGGAAGGAAAACCGAAGGTTTGCCTTCCATGAAAGCTTCAGAATTCCACCTGGTGCTTCGCATCGAAGAATTCGGCGTCCTCCACTCCTTTTTCTTTGCGGAGAATTTCCAGGAGCGCGAGCGAGCTCTCCCCGCGCTTCGGGCGGACGCCGTACGTGAATTCCATGCGTTCCAAATGCGCGTGCGCGCTGAGGAGACGGAAACCTGCGCTGTGTTCCTGCAGGACTTCCTCGTAACCGGCCGTCTGCACGCCCGCATGCCCCTCGCCCTTGCACATGAGCCGGAGAATGCTCTCATGGGTATGCGTCATGCCAAAATTCAACCACGTGAGCAGGAGAATGACGCCGCACACGGCGGCGGTCACGAGGAGGGCGAGAACGTAGAGCTGCGCCCCCATCGAAAGACCGACAACGAGGACGAAGAGGATGTACGCCATGTCCTTCGGATCCTTCACCGCCGTGCGGAAGCGGATGAGGGAAAAAGCGCCGAGCAGGCCAACCGCCCGGATGATGCTCCCGCTCGCGATCATCATGACGGCGGACCCGAGCATCCCGAGAAGGACGAGGGAAAACTGGAACGATTGGGAATAGCTCAAGCCCCGGTGCGTTGACCGGTAGACGAACGCGATGATCAGGCCGAGGAGGAAGCTCCCGAGGAGCGCAATACCCACGGTGACGGGATCGATGCCGAGACCGAGGGAAACATCGGGGATAACCGGTTGCATCGGAGGGAAGTGTACTGGAGAGGCGCCTCAGAAGAAAGACGCGACGGGACGCAGTATGGAGACCGGAACGCCGGAAAAAACCTCACGAAGCGAAAGGACGGTGACGGCATACTTGGAGAACGCGGTGCGCGCCAGATTGAAATCTTGAATGGCGGCATGGAACCAGGAGGGAACGGCGTGGTTCCACTTGAGTTCGATGACGCTGTAGCCGATGAGGCAGCGGTGGAGAGGCACGGGTCCGAGGAAGCGCGCCGGCCGCCAGAACCCCGCGAGATCCCGATCAACGGTGATGCGGAAGCGCCGGTCATGGCGGGCGACGAAAGGAATCCGCAGGTACCGCACCAGCGCCGTCGGTTGGAGATTGTACCGACGGTGGAGGATGTTCGCCTCCGCGGTCACGCGGGCATCCGCTTCGATGCGGTGGAGGAGATGCGACAGGAGATCTTCCGTCGGAGCGTGGCTGACGCGGCCGACGGAAAGAGCAAGCCGGTCCTTGGAAACGACGAAATCATGGCGACGCTTGATTTCGAGAAAGCAGGATGCGCGTTCCGAGAATTCCTCCCCGTACGTGCGCAAGCGCAATTTCCTACGGGAAAGGAGCCCGGCATCCTTTTCCGCCAGCGCATGGAGGTCTATGGAATCGAAGTAGAGAGACGTCACGGGATACTGCGTCTGCCCCTGCCCCGAAGCAACGAGAAACGGATCCACCTCCGTGTACGGGGCAATCCGCTCGAGAAAAGAAGGCACAAGACGATCTGGCAGAAGATACTTCACTTCCATCCGGCGGAAGTGGAGCGGCGACGCGGCCGCCGAACGACGGGAGAGACGAATCATGTCATTCAATGGTAATGGTCGACCCGCTGAACGCTTCGGATTGGACGGCATTCCCATCGAAAGAACTCTGCCGGACGAGAATGGATGCGGGACCGAAAATAGGCTTCTTGGTGTAGGCGGAGAGGGCGACCTTGTTCCCGATGAATCGCACGCGCTCGACGGTCGCCTCCGAACTGTCCTTTGCGGCAACGCCGATCGCACACCCTTTGAGCGTGGAATCCAGAATCGTGGCATGTGACCGCTCCCCGACAGAGACGCACTTGTCGCCGGCGCCGTCCACGGTGATATTCCGAAAAATCGCAGTCGCCCACGAGAGATCAATCCCATCGCCGCCGTTACGGCGGAAAATGACGCGCTCAATAGACCCGGATGGAGGACTGTCCGCATCGTACCCGTCGGAAGCGTTGTCCTCGAACAGCGCATCGGCGACGTCGGCAGGTACCCCTTTCGTGTTCAGCGCATCATCGCCGCGGGCTTCGCGAAATGTCGCGTGACGCACAGTCACGGGGCTGCCGTGGAACGCGACCATGCCGGACGCGAAGATGCCGTTGAGAAAAGCCTCGCCGCCGCCGCGAAACTCAGCCCACTCCATGCGGCTCGGACCATCGGCGTTCGCAACGAGGAAAACCCCCCACGGATTCCGCGTCGCGGGTTCGAAAATAATCGGCGCACTCTCCGTTCCCGTCACGTCGACAGGGGCATACGAAAGAAGCGTGACGCCGCTCCCCATCCGCACGCGGGTTCCGGGAGCAATCCGTAATCGGACAGTCGAAGGAACGATCACCGTCTCCGAAAACACCGGAGACCCGGCAAGCACAACGTCATGCTCGCCATCGGGACGGAAGGCGACATTGCGCCGAAGAAACTCTGCACGCGAGGCATACGCCTCCGGCAGGCGGGAGAACGTTGCGTCATCAACGACAACATCGCGAATCACCTGCGCCCTCTCTCCAGTGACGGCATTCCGAAGATCGATATGTAGCGGGAGATCCTTGGACCCGAGAGCCGCCGAACCGCTGCGACGGACGAGGAAGAAGCGCTGGCGGGTATTCGGTGAAGCGAGGACGCGCTCGGTTTCTTCGTCAATAACAGGATCACCGGGCCAGATCAGCGCGCGTTCATCGTCTGATAATTGGAAGACGACCCGCTCTTTCTTATTGAGCGTATCGCGCAACGTCAGGAGAACATCCCGGTCGCCCGGTCCGCGCTCCCCGTCCCCGTCATCGCGGAGCAGGACGACCTCACGCCGCAGCACGGCGTCACGGAGACGTTGCGGGAAGGAAATCTCATGGAGACGGCCTCCCGCAACGCCACGGGCAGTGACGTCGACGGTGAGGAGAAGTCCGCCGCGCGCGGAACCCGGCGACGGGCGCCGCTCGTCCACAACGAGTTCCGCGCGATTGAGTTCCTCACGGAGAAAAGCGATGTTCCGCTGAATGACCGCATCGAGCCGATCGAGTTCGTGTTTGACCTGCCGATTGCTCGGAAGCTTGACGGAGTCGCGATATGCCGCCCGCTCCATGAGCGCACGCAAGTGCAGGGCTTCCCCGCGATCTTCCTTCACCCACGCCTCGTCACGAACGCGGTCCCACACCATGCGATACGCGGCAAGCCGAAGAGACGGAACACCCAGAGCCTCATTGAGCAACGGATTTCCCGGCAACGCGAGGAGCGTCCGCGGCATGTAGGCCCCGATGTCCCACGGAAGCGGTTCGAATCTCCCGCGGGACCGGTCGAAGAGAAGGCGGAGATTGTGATCGCGAACGTGGCGGCTGCCGGCGAGCAGGCTCACGGCATACCATCGTACGAAACGATCGACGTCGACGATGCTCGCGAGCTTCTGGAAGTAGTCCGGCTCATCCGCGGCTCCTTTCCGAGAGAGTGCGAGGAGTTCGCTCACCTCCTCCGCCGTATCCGACCCGGGGGCTTTAACGTACTTCTTCCAGAATGCGACGTCGGAAAAAATCGGATCCCATTGCTGGAAGTACGATGATCCGCCGCCCGTCCCGTAGAGATTGCCGTCACCCGATCGCCCCTGCTTCTCCACCATTTCCTTCGTAAAATGCTCCACCTCTGTATAGAGCATGGGGGGGCCGCCATTCATGCGTACGCGCACAGGACGCATCGGAGGCACGAGGAGACCCAGCGCCTTTGCGCGATGGGCGTTGAGGAGCTCGGCATGCCAGAAGCGATCTTCCGGAATAATGAGGCTCAGATCGGTCATTCCATGGAATGACTTTCCGTCTTTGAAGCGGACCCTCCAGGATTTCTTTCGATACGCCCAGTGATTGAAGAGATCACCCCGCACCCGTACGGCAACGTCGTATGCTTCTCCATCCGCAATGAACTGACCGTCTGTCCAATCCTTGCGATCCTCCGTGAGGAAGAGATTCCCGTACCATGGCGACGGGAGTTGTGTGGGAAGATTCTCCTCAATGCGCTGAAGATCGGCTGCAGCAATGCGGAGTTCATAGAGCGGGAGCGGCTCCGGTGGTCGCGGGCCGCGGAAAAAGGAATTCAGGAATCGGTCGAGGACGCGGACGCCAACGAGAATCCCCGGGAACTTTCCCACGAGCGTATCCTGAGCGAGAACCCCCTTGGGAACCGCCTGGTACACAATGATGGCAAGTCCTCCCAAAAGAACCCCCTGCACCACGATAAGTGCAGTGAGAATGCCAAGGGAGAGCTTCAGACGATTCACAACAAACGGCTAGAACGAGCGCAAGAACTATCCTATACTCAATCTATGTCCCGCACCATCGCCGTCATCAACGCCAGAATGGGATCCGAGCGCCTCCCGGGAAAACCCCTGCGGGAAATCGCCGGTCGTCCGCTCCTCGGCCACCTTATCAACCGCGTTCAACAGGTACGGGGAATCGATGGCCTCGTCGTAGCCACGCCCGAGAGTCAGAAAAACGATTGCATCGAGGCCTTCTGCAAGCAAGAAGGAGTCTCTTCTTTCCGTGGAGCAGAGGACGACGTCCTCGGTCGGATGCTCGGTGCACTCGAAGAAACGAAGGCAGTCATCGGTATCGAAGTCTACGGTGATGGCCCGCTCATCGACCCGGCGATGATCGAAGAATGTCTGGGAATTTTCCAGGAAAAGGGATCGTACGATCTGGTCGGTAACGATATGAAAGCGACCTATCCCTCCGGGATGTACACGGAAGTGTTCACGGTCGCGGCGCTCCGCAATTCCGCAGAGCGCACGAAGGACCCGGCGATCCGCGAACATGGCACCATCTTCTTGCGACAACACCCGGACATCTACAGAGTGAAGAATGTTGAAGCACGGGGAATCCTCCATCGTCCCGACATTCACCTCGATGTCGACACGGAATTCGACCTGAAGGTCATCGAAGCCATCGTCCAACACTTCGCACCACGGAAGGATTTTACGCTCGAAGAAATACTGGGGTTCCTCGATGCTCATCAGGAGATTGCGGAGAGCAACCGCCACATTCATCGTCGTTGGAAGCAGTACCAATATGCCTAGTATGCACGAGGGGCCTCTTCGCTGTGGAATTATCGGAGCAGGAAAGTTTGCTGCCACTCACGCAGCGGTGCTCACGCGTCTTCCGTATACGAGCCTCACCGCCGTCTGCGACATTGACCGAAAACAATGCACGGATTTCACGGAAAAATGGGGCGGAAGCCCCTGCGCAGATCTCCCAACGCTCCTGAGCGAGCGCCTCGACCTCCTCGTGATAGCAACACCGGACCGAACGCATGCGAGTGCGCTCCAGAGCATTCTCGCCGCCCCCGACCCCCCACGTATGCTCATTGTGGAGAAACCCCTCTGCACCTCGGCGAAGGAACTCGCCCTCCTCAGAACACTCGTACCGAAGTATCAAACACGTATCATTGTTGATCACTCCCGGCGCTTCAGCGCCGGGGTATGCCGCATGCGAGACATCCTTCGTTCTGGAGAACTTGGGCAGCTCCGCTCTGTGCACTGGACGTACTACGCAGGCTGGTTCCACACGGGCGTCCACGTCGTGGACACACTGCGGATGCTCATGGGCGAGTGTGCGTGCACCGGCGCGGAGCTGGCAGGAACAGGCCGCAGTGCGGATGATCCTCTTCTCCGAGTGACGCTCACGGCCAAAGGCCCCCCCGAGATCCCGATTGTCCTCGATGGAGTATCGGACAGCCCATACGAGCTTTTCGAAGCGGAGTTCATCTGTTCCACAGGACGCATGCGCATGTACTGGAACGATGTGTTCATCGATCGGATCCGCCAAGGAACCTACGCACCCATGCTCTGGTTCTCCGAACACTTCACGGTGGACCCCATCGAGGAAGCACTGACCACGCTCTACTCCTCATGCAATGCGGCGCTACACGGAGAAGATGCCCCACTCCTCGATGGAACGGACTTCGCCGCAGCATGCGGTACAATGGAAATCCTCTTCGAGGCAATGTCCAAGGCCCAAGCATGAATCTCTCTCCACTTCCTCAAACCATAGGGACGCCTGTGCGGACGAAGCCCTGGAAGGAGAGCAATGCCATTGGTGCGGAGGAGACGGCGGCCGTCATGCGTGTGATGGAACGGGGCCGTCTCTCTCTCTTCCAAGGAGCCTACAAACCACATCCTCCGTATAGTTTTCTCGGCGGACCCGAGGTACAAGCCCTGGAACACCTCGCGAAGGAGATAATCGGAACAGAGCATGTCATCGCCGTGAACAGCGCCACATCAGGACTCTCCGCCGCCTGCGGGGCTCTCGGTCTTGGCTTCGGCGATGAAGTGATTGTCTCCCCCTACACCATGAGCGCCTGCGCAGTGGCGCCACTCTGGTACGGAGCAATCCCCGTCTTCGCGGACGTCGAAATGGCGACCGGCTGCCTTGACCCCGCATCCATCCAGAAGTGCATCACGCCGCGAACGAAGGCACTCCTCGTCATCCATCAATTCGGTATCCCTGCAAACATGGATGCCATCATGGCCATCGCACGAGAATACCGACTGAAGGTGATCGAGGACTGCGCCCAAGCATGGGGAGCCCTGTACAAAGGAAAGAGTGTCGGCGCCATCGGCGATATCGGCGTCTTCAGCTTCAATGTCCATAAAACAATACAATGCGGCGAGGGGGGACTCTGTGTGACGAACGACAAGGAGCTTGCCCTACGCTTACAGCTCCTTCGCAACCACGGTGAGGCCGTGGTGGAGGACGCAGGCTACACGGAGATCACAAACATCGTCGGCGCAAACTTCCGCATGACCGAGCTCCAAGCCGCCATCGCCCGGGAACAATTAAAGAAACTTCAGAGACTCAATGCAATACGCAGGAAACTTGTGGAGACGCTTGTGCGCAGCACGCAAAAGCACGATTTCTTCGACGTTCTTGGTTTGGATGACGATCGGCAGTCCACGTACTACGTCTGTCCCATCCGGTTTTATGCCGAACATTGTCACAACGTCACGCGTGCGGAATTTGTGCGGATGCTTGCAGCGGAAGGCATCCCTTTCGGGGAGGGATATACGAAACCGCTCTACCTCTTGCCGCTCTTCCAGAAAAAAATCGCATTCAAGAACGGCGAGCCCTGGAGCGCACCGGAGAACAGAGATTCTCGTCCATCGTACGCGAAAGGCCTCTGCCCCAACGCAGAGCGTTTATACGAGAAGGAACTCCTCCTACACTTCTATCTCTGCTCCCCACAGCAAGAGGAGGATGTGCATGATATTGTGACTGCCATCGACAAGGTCGTTTCCGCATGCTCGTAGGCTTACGTCTATATTTCATTGAGAAGACACTCCCTATCTTTACGCATATCTTCTGCACAACGCACGTATAATTCTTCCCGCTCTCCGTTATCACGTACGGTGTAGTCACAAGGGATATCGATCAAGTACTCGCCTTCCAGAATAATAGGGAGAGGCTTTGCTGTCGTGTCCAGAATAGCACGTACTGCCCTGACAACTACCTTTCTATTTGTTGCAATTGGCAACTGAGCATGGTTAAGGACCTGTTTTCCTTGGAGAACAAGTTCACCGCTCACATGGAGATGTTCAATGTCCTTTCCCATCACGCGTGCAAATTCTCCCGCAAATATCACCGGATCCTCGTTGTGATCTTTTGCGATCTCGTATAAGTGTTGCACGTCGAGGACATAGGGAAGGTGGTGTTTTCTTCCGATCTCCTGAATGATATCGGGGGTCTGCCCCGTTTTTTTGTCTCTGTCCATGTTTTCAATTGCAACGGGTATGCCGCATTCCTTCAATAAAGCGTAGACGTGTGTTGGGACAACATCAGGATGAGCAGATGCGGCGGAAATTTTGTGCCACTCACATACCTGCTGCAGTGATCGAAGATACACACGTTGTCCATCTGTAAGAAGATCGGGAGAAGTGGGAAAGTCCTGGAATGAACCAAGATGAATAGAGGCATATTCCAAGATTTCCCCCAATGGACTCAGATGCTCTCGTGTCAGAATGCGGGTTCGTTCTACATTGTGGCACACCATTTCTACGGCTGTTGCCTGTGCACGATGAAGAATAGAGATATGTTCTGCGAGCAAAGGGGCAAGCTTCGCGGCCAACCACCCAGCAGACGGACCAATGGGGCCGATTTGTCTCTTTCCCATAAGAAAGAATATGTTATGCTGCATAAGAATATTTTGTCAAATTGTAAGTAATGGCTCGAGGGCAGTTACGCAGGATATCGTTGCTTCGGCGGAAAAATCATCGACGCGTATTGCCGACATGAAGACGAATTGATACACTTCAGATCTTCTTGAATTCACTTTGTACGCACCCCTATGAGCAATAAACCGGTTGTTTTTTTGGAGGGGGATATCATTTATTTACGCCCCCTGGAGGAAAGCGACATCGAAGGCACCTACAACAATTGGCTCAACGACAAAGAGGCATGCGATGGGAATGCGCACCACACCTATCCGCAAACACGTGAGGACACACTGAAGTACATTCGCTATGCCCTGACAACGAAAACAGAGCTCATTCTGGCTATCTGCGATAAAAAAACGAATACACACATCGGAAACATTGCGCTCCAAAACATCACACCCATTCATGGCAATGCAGAGCTTGCGATCTTCATCGGCGATAAGGATTTTTGGGGGAAAGGTTACGGAAAAGAAGCATGCCGACTTCTCATAGAGCATGGATTCGCTGCTTTGAACTTGCATCGCATTTGGGTGGGAACAGCTCACACCAATATCGGCATGCAAAAAATCGCCGAATCGCTCGGCATGAAATATGAAGGCCGGCATCGGGATGCCGTATATAAAAATGGCGGCTACAGAGACGCGCTCGTCTACAGCAGACTTTCGACCGATGAATGATCCTATGCTTCTTTTTTGCGCAAGCGACGCCGGTGGAGCCAGAGAATTGATTCCGGTGATTGCGGAGGCTAAAAATCGCCATATCGCATTCCGTGTGCTGTGCTCCCCCGTCACGGCGCCGATATTCGCCGCTGAAAAAATTGATGCGGAAGAATGTACAATCACGTCCGTGGACGACGCCGAGCATTTTCTCAGCGAAAAGAAGATCCACGCGCTCATCGTCGGAACAGCCGGAGAGCCCAAAACGGAACATGAGCTCACGGCAGCGGCAAAGAAGATCCCCATTCGAAGTATTTCTGTTCTCGACGAGTGGTTCAGCTTCACGACACGTTTTGAAGATGAGAACGGAGAACTCGGTCCCTACATACCCAACATCATCTGCGTACAAGATGAGACCGCATATACGTTTGCGAGAGAGGATGGCCTCCCTGCCGAGATTCTTCGCATCACAGGAAGTCCATCACTTGCAAAACTGACAGGAGTTGCGAGGAAATTTTCTGAGGATCCCCCTGACTGTCCGGACATACTCAAAGAAACAGATCGTCCAACGATCCTCTTTCTGTCCCAACCCCTCCGAAGAGCATATGGGGAAGGTCCGGGAGACAAGGGAACGCATGGAGCATTTATGGGCTACCACGAGGACATGGTTCGCGAGGATCTCGCAGAAATTCTCACGGTCTATCGGCGGGACGTGCGCGTCCTGGAAAAAATGCACCCTTCGGAAGGCGACAAACCTCCGCCGGCGACAGGCGCCAATGTGGAATGGTGCATGGAAGCGGGAAGCCACGCGCTCTGGCCGCTGCTCTGGCACGCGCACTGTATCGTGGGTATGAGCACAAAAGCGCTCCTGGAGGCGGGAATGCTCGGGCGCTCCCCTCTCTCATATCAACCAAATGCACGGGATCCGGAGGTGTGCTCCGCTGTCCGCCTGGGGTTCGCCGAACTGATCACGACCAAGCAGGGGCTGGAGGCGGCGCTGCGAACATGTCTCGAAAGGCCGCTCCGGCGGGGGAAACTGCGTACTCTCCCCTGCGCCAATCCGGATGCAGCGTCCAAGATTTTGGCCTTGGCTGAGGAATGCTCCTCGGAGAAATATGCATAGGTTCACTTACATCTTGCACTCCCTGGGTCAGCAATGACTTATGGGAAAAAGACGCTTTTACGGAACATTCAAAGGGCTTCGAGGATTCGTGACCTGCTACAACAGAGCAGTACGGTGGGCGCATATGACCGGCAAAGCCAAGAAGAAATTCGAGATCCTGGTCTTCTGGGAGAAGCACGGACTTCCTGCGACCATGGATGCATTCAGCATCTCCCGCCGGACACTCTTTCTGTGGAAGAAACAGCTCAGGGAGGGTCGGGGGAAACCCGATGCGCTGAAGGAGCGGTCGAGGATTCCTGTCCACAGACGGCTCCGTGCATGGCCCCTGAAAATCCTGGAGGAGATCAAGCGACTCAGGATGATCCATCCCAACCTCGGGAAGGAGAAGCTGCAAATACTCCTGGCACGGTTCTGCCGGAGGAATGCCGTTCCCATTCCCTCAGCGTCCACGGTGGGCAGGCTCATCAACGATCTTGGCGGGCTGAGAATCTTCCCCCAGAAGGTCAGCCACTTCGGGAAGCTGAAGAGAGCCAACCGGCAGAAAGTCTTGAGAAAACCAAAGGATTTCAAGGCAACCCATCCCGGTCACTGCGTTGCACTCGATACCGTCGAGAGGTTCATCCATGGATGCCGGAGGTACGTCATCACCTTCGAGGATCTCTACAGTCGGTTCGGGTTCGCCTGGAGTACGACCTCCCATGCCTCGAAGGCCGCGGAGGAGTTCTTCGATTTCTGCCGGATGGTCTTCCCAGTGCCGTTCGCAAACGTCCTCACGGACAATGGGAGCGAGTTCAAGAAGCACTTCGCAGAGCGCCTGAAGGAACTCCATTGCACGCACTACCACACCTACCCCAGGACTCCAAAGATGAATGCCCACTGTGAGCGATTCAACAGGACCATTCAGGAAGAGTTCGTGGACTTCCATGCTCATCAGCTCCTGGAACCACAGAGGTTCAATGTGATCCTCATGGAGTACCTGGTCTGGTTCAACACCGAGAGACCGCACTACGCTCTGAACCTGCAATCTCCACTCCAGTTTCTGCTACAGTGGTCCTCGACCCAGGAAAAGTGCAATTACAGGTGGACTGATACATCCCATTGCTAAAGTGTCCTAAATTTAGTACACTTAATCATACATTATATACCATATCCACGTATGCCAGAAACAACGGACGAGGATCGTATTCCAGAAGAGGGTACCCATGAGCCTGTGGAGGATGGTACAAGCGATACCTCTCCCCCTAACCCAGAAGGGGAGGGGGAGACTGAACAGGCAACAACGGAAGACGTAGATGTACAGAGAGCGGGAGGACAAGCAAATGATGCCAACATTGAGGGATATGTTAATGGTGGCGTAAGTGCTCTCTTACAAAAACTAAGGGGCCAGCTCGGCTGCATAGCCGGACAGGCCGGAATAGAGGACATCGGAGCACCTGATACAGCAAGAGAAGCGCAGGCTCTCCAGACTGATCTCGATGCGGAGCGAAGGGTGCGCCAGGGAATTTGGGCTCCAGTAGAGGGTATTCTTCGTGCTGCCGAACAAAAAATTAGAGCCACCAAGACCATCAAAACCATCGATGCTAAACTTGCATGTTGCAACACACATCTGGCACAAAAAACGACAATACTGGGAGAAATTGAAAACACACTACGAGAACTGCAGAACACAAGAGATGCCAACGCTCAGGAAATGGGAACATTAGAGCAGGAACGCAGCGCTCTCCTCACCCGGATTGCAAGTGAGACAGAAAAACATGAGACCGCACAGAGGGAAAGAGACGAACTCGCAAGAAACATCAATCAGATGGACATAGCTCTAGGAGCAGCAGTGAATGAATTCCTCAATGGTCTCACAGTCCTAGGAATCGATGCACCGGTACTACGGAAACTGCTTGAATACGCTACAGCACTCCTGCAGGGTACCTCTCAAAGCCCCGCCGATGGTCAGAGTGAAACGGCAGGAGAAGATCTAAAAAATGTTCTCCAAAGTCAACTCGCCTCTGTAGTCTTCGAAGCAGTCCATGATCTCGTAGGACGTATAGGGACAGAAAAGAGCACGAAGGATGGCAGGCTGGCCAACTTAGATGGATTCATTGCAGCTCTCGCAGGAACGATCACAACACTCAACCAGCATGCCACAGCTCTACAGACCAGGATCAAAGAGATAGGTGGGGCAACTCAACAAGCTGAACAAACTGCGGAAGAAGGAAGAGGAAAGGTGACAAAGGATATTGCAACCATCGACGGACAAAAGACTCAACTACAAAACGAAAGAGGAGAACGAGCATCAGCCGAGCATCTGAGAGATACAGCAACAACTCTACACGGCCTCGTGGGATATCACCTCACTGAGGAGCAGACAAAAGAGCTTCGATACTCGATACAGGAATGTAATGCAGCGGGCATCGTCACACTCCTCCAAACAGCAAAGCTCACAGAAAAAGGAAATAAAGTCCGCCTCTACATCAAATCCACACCGATCACTCTCAGTGCAAACGAGGTGACGAACGAGATTGTAGCCAATGCACTAAGAGCCTTTGACGAAAAAAAAGGTGCTGTTGTGGGACACGCAGAGGCATTCAATGGATTGTCAATGCTCGCCCACATCAAAAACAACGCAAAGAAGGGCGGTAAGGTCGTCGGGGAGTATAGTGATGGAACTTCATTCGCCATTACGATAACAGAGGATTGGAAAGCACCAAGGGTGCTGAAAACAAAGAGTGTGTACCGCCTTGCCTACGTCCCCCCAGTGAAAGCAGAGTAGGGGATCTTCCAGTACATCTGACATGCCACCTCGCGAACACTCTCCCGAAACATCCTCTCGGCTCCCCGCCCTCGTAAAGACCCTTGTCCAGGAACTCCGAGAAACGACGGAGCAGAAATTTATCGAGAGAGCAGGCATCCGCCAAGTGCTGGAGGAATACGCCGCCGCGTTCGGCCTCCAGAGCGCAAACGATCTTCCATCGATCACCGGACCGAGAGGAAACCGTTCGCCACAGAGACAGAAAATGGTCCACCGTAGCGGTGTTAACTACCGGGACTATATCCTCCGCACCTACGACTTCATGCGTCGATGGCAACAAGGGAAACCTCCACAACGCCCACTCCCCCCCGAGTACCGCATGGCACAAGAACTGCTCCTGTGGATAGGCGTCACTCCATCTCCACTATCTCCCTCACATGACAATACCAACGGAAGCACAACCACTGGCTGAGAGAGGAAATACGACCACTACCACACTCACGGAAAAATTGGCAAGGGTCAGCGCAGAAATAGAGAATGGACTATTCTCTTCGGAAAGTCTTCAAAAGGACAAGGACATTTTGCTTACAAAAAGAGAGGTGGACACGTATTGGGACGGGATAACAGCTGCGTTATCGGAGTACAGCAAGAGAATCGGCAACCTGACATCGGAGGAAACCGATACGAATATAGAGGAGCAGGTGACAAATAGTATATATACAACCCGGTTCAAATTGTATCGAGAACTCGCACGATCTGATCTAGATCTTGAAGAAAAACTACTCCGACTTTTCATGCATGGCGTAGAGGTTGTACAGGCACACTGGAATACTATAGGAAAAGAAATCTTCCTCCAAAATATACGAAACAAACTGATACAACGATCACGATCCACGGGGGAACCTACCCGTCGCCATTCGACGAATGAGGAAAATGGTGGGAAGAAGAAGGAGGAAGAGGAACCGCCAAGTCCACCTGTACTCACTCCGCCACCGGAGCCCCCACCCTCCCCAGAACCCGCTCCAGAGAAAATCCCAGAAACCCCCAGCTTCTCCCGCTATCTCAAGGATATCCTTGCAGATCCATCAGCACCCGAGGCCATGAATCTCCTAAATAAACTCAAGAGCGACAATGGTCGCCTATGGATTGATAAGAAAAAGGCCGATGGGACCGCCGTCCGTATTTGGCTCTCTCTGGGACTCACACCGGAGGACATGGCAAAACCAAAAAAAGAGATTGATCGCCTTATCGGAGACAAATTGCAGATCATGTCCCTCAAGGTACGTATTGACGACCCTTCCAAAGGACCATCGTGGAAAGACAGATGGACCAGTAAAAAAAATGCCATTACGGACTCTGTTCAACAACTCAAAAACAACGTTGAGACCAAGAGTGATCCAACGGCAACCATCGCAGAGATCGTTACAAAGATCGATATCACCGACGACGAACAAAAGATGAAGTTCACTGCATTCCTCCGGGATTATCTCAAAAAAGATGGTGCAAAGGACGACATCTGGACATGTGTCCGCAACGCCTACTGGCACAGTGGATCATGGGAGGGGGATCTCACAAAAGTCTCGCGCGACCTTGGCACGACCTTCGCACTCCCGACGTACGAGAAAACACGAGTGAAAACGTGGGAGAAAATCGATGCACGTACCAATGCACTCCTAACACCTACAGGACGCCACACCGTGAGAATGCAGGGACAGAATGCGGCAGAATACCAACTCACTGAGCGACAGGAAGCGGCCGGCAAGATCTCCTATCACTTCGTGGGACTTGGATGGGTGCAAGGGGACAACCTGCGCATCTGTGAAAAGAAAGAAAAGCAACCGTACGACTCATGGAAGGCAGCCGTTCCCGCTGTCTTCGAATTCATGGCCTGGCGGGCACAGCCGGAGAAACCCGAAGGAACACCAGCGACATCCCCACTACCAACACCCAAAGGGCCCACCCCTCCTCCACAAAGTCCAAAGAAAGCCCATCCTGCCCCACCAATCGCTCCTCCACCGCCACCTCCAGTAGGGGGGAAGAAGGTTGGACCAGATACAACGCCCACAGCATCACCACCCCTTCCAAGCCCACTAGGAAAAGTCCAAGCAGCAGTAGTCAATCCTCCTGCTGCCCCCAAAACAACACCTGCACCAGCTGCTAAGCCAGCCGAATCGAGCGAAAGTGCAGAAAGTTGGATTAGTGATCTCATCAAACAATTTAAGAGGTACGTTGAAAAAAAACTAAGGACCGGAACACCGTTTGAAAGCGACGACATTTACGATGAATTTTACGCAATGGGAGATAAAAATTATCAACAGAACGACTTCCATCCACAGGGGGACACAGGGTTGAAAAAATTTGCCAGGTATATAGGCGATACACTGACAAATGCGTGGGAAGCAAAAAAAGAGAAGGGGACGGACAAGCCAACAATCCGCGTACTTCAGGGAAAATTCTTACATTGTGAAATCAACGGAGGATACATCAGCACAAAACCGCTGGGAAGGTTCTATCTCAACTTCGTTCCACAGAGCATGCTATTTACATTCCAAATGCTCGCCATGCGCCTACACGACGCAGGGATACGCGCAATGATAAAAGTGCAGAATCATATCGAGAGCGACAAGGGATCCACAGGCACAAAACGCAATCTGAACAGACGTGAGCGATGCGTGATCTACGTGAATGAAAAAGACACGGAGAGAGTGCTGCAAATCCTACAGAAACTCTATGGCGAGCATCCTGACTACTTCGACACGACAGGGATTCCACGCTTCACAGCAGGAATGACAACGGAGAACGGAAAGGATGTGATGCGTGGCGTCGGTTTCGCAGAAGAGCCCTCGAAAGAGACGAAGAAGAAAGGGGCAGAATCATTCGGAGAACTTGTTGCGCGTGTGCTGTGGGAAGTGTACCTCGATTGGAAGCATAAGGAATTCCCCAGTACCTTCGATTGGAAACGCACCTTCGAAGAAAAATGCAAACGCATGGGCATGGATCCTCAGTACCCACCTATCACCCCCGCATCCCTAACAGCCAAAACCTTTGAGGGTATTCTGAGCAGCCTTCGTCCACACCACAAGTCCCCTCAGCCATAAACCACACGGGATCCTATTCCTATGAATCGACAAGGTCTGTATTGCTTTTATACTACATTCACCATACACTACAAGCATGCCAAAGCACCCCACCACAATCCGCCTCGATCCCGCTCTGTACAAAGAGGTCATCCGTGAGGCACGAAAAGTGGGCCTCAACTTCAGCAATGTCGTCCATCTCCTGTTGCTGGCCTTCATTCAGGGAACGGTCTACATCGGAGTCAATCAGTACCCCGAAGAATATTTGCGAACCATCGAAAGAGAATCCGAGGAATTAGGCCACCTCTATCGCAAGAAAAAAGTGAATGGCTATACATCTTCAAAGGCGCTGTTCGATGCTATTCTCAAACAGTGACGTACACGGTCGTTCCATCGCAACGTTTTCGGAAAATAGTGCGAAAGTATCATAAAGGGGGAAGGAGGAAGATA
>Ga0209343_10003049_pt1 | contig 21303 bp, 18 predicted proteins | sample RifCSPlowO2_02_FD_184026 | JGI IMG/M metagenome (GOLD analysis project Ga0209343, IMG submission 184026) | Groundwater microbial communities from Rifle, Colorado - Rifle CSP2_plank lowO2_0.2 (SPAdes) (version 2) | ecosystem: Environmental > Aquatic > Deep subsurface > Groundwater | place... | reverse complement strand
CTGAAAATCCCCAGGTCGTAGAGGCGGCGTTGGGTCTCGATCATCTGGCCCTGGCTCAGCGGCTCGCCGTCCCGAAATTGCAATTGACGGTTCACCACTCCCCGGCGGGTGTTCTCGAGGCCGCTCACATAGACGTGCCGGATGTATTCCCGCTCGCCCTCTTCGATGCTGTACCCGAGATGGACGCGCGTTCCGTCTTCCGACGGAGTGGTCCGATGCGTGAAGCGGGCTTCGGGGAAGCCTTCATTGAAGTAAAACGTCAGCAGATTGTCCCGGTCGGAGGCCACCACGGATTCGCTGTACGGCTGGCCGCTGCCGGTGTTGATATAGGCCTCCAACTGCTCTTGCGGAAACGATCGGTTCCCCGTAATGGCAAACTCACCGATCAGCACCTGGGGGCCTTCGGTGATGACAATGTGCACGATCATTCCCTCCCCCGGGTCGGTTCCGCGCTCCACGAATCGCGCGACGGCCTGAGCCTGGGAGAAGCCGTTCGCCTGGTAAAGCGCCCGAATGGCCGCCAAATCCTGCTCGAGCAAACCGGAACTGAACCGCCCGTGCCGCAAACTCAGGCTCGCCGGCTCGATGCGCAGCCGCTCTTGCAAGGTCTCCGCGCGGAAGTACTGATTGCCGCTGAATTGGATCTCCTCCAGGTGCTCGTGGCGGCCCAATTCCACCTGATATTCGATTTTCTGGTTCCCGTCCGGGAGCATCTGGCGGACGGCGCGGACCGTAGCGTCAAAATACCCTTCCGACTCGAAGTAGTTCCGCAGGTTCCGCTCCCCTTCCCGCAATAAGTCTTCATCCACGGTTCGCTCTTCAAAGATCGGGAGGAGGCGGGCCAGTCGCGAGCGGCTCAAGTCGGCCCCTGTTACGGAGACTTCCACGCGCGGTCCCGCCGCCACTTCGAGCTCGAGGTCCACGCGGCGGGTCTGCGGGTCAAACGTGCGGCGGCCGATGCGGAGGGAGGCCTCCAGATAATTCTCGCGGCGATAGAGGTCCTGGAGGCGGGCGAGACCGTCCTGGACTTCTTTGGACGTGAAGGATTTTCCGCTCTTCCAGCGAGTCTGGCGAATGACCTGGTCCGCCGGGAACACGGGGGCCCCGGTCACGACCACGTTGCCGAAACGCGCTCGCTCGCCCGGCTGGACCTCAAACGTAACGTTAACCTGTTGTGTTTCCGGGCGCGGCTCCGGACGAGGCACAATCTGGGACTGAAAATACCCTTCGGTTTCGAGCGCCCGCCGCAGCCCTTCGACCGCCGCCGGCAGGTCCTCGTCGGAAAAAACCTGTCCGAGTTGCAGGCGCGTGGTCGCCCGCAACAGGGCCTCGGAGGGTGGGGCCGGCACGCCCCGAACCCGCACCGCTCCCACGAAGTAGCGCCCCTTCGTGAGAAAGCTAACAACCACCCCGCCCGGTTCCCGCCGGGCGTCCACCTGGATGTCGGCAAAGCGTCCGGTGGCAAACAGCCGCTCGATGCTTTCGCGAATCTTCCGGCTACTGTACGGCTGGCCCGTTTGCAGCGGGACGATTCGTTCGAGCGCGGCAGGCTCCAGCGCCGCCTCTTGCGGGACCTCGGGCTGATGGCGGATTGCCAGGACCGGCGTGTTTTCCAATTCTTGGCCCAATTGTTGGGATGCCTCTTGGGCCGGCAATGGCCGAAGCCCAAGTCCCAGCAGCACGGCCAGCCCTCCCGAGCCAAGGCGTCGGAGGGCCAGCCAGACTACGCCCGTTCCAAAGCGGATTTGCCTAAAACGCATTTGTGAAAAGTGTAACAAGCCCCATGGCGGAATGTCATCCAGGGATTGATTCCGAGCCGCGCCTGATCCGAGCCGCGACCGTAAGCGAGCGGGCAGAAAGGTCACCGCATAGGACGCGGAGGAAGATAGGTGGCAAGAAGTCGTGTCCGCAAATGATGCAGATTCCGCAGAAGAAAAAATCAGGAAATGTCTTGCGAGAACATCCCGTTAATTCTCGCTGTACGAGCGGCGACAAGATTCTTTGTCACATGCAATGATCTTCCCGCCGCAATTGTTTCAAGAATTTTTCTGTGGCTCTGTGGCTATTGTTGTTTGCGGCTTTTCTATTCCCCTCTGCGTCCTCTGCGGTGGGCCACCGATTCCAAGATCGTCTGGAGGAAGCTCAGGCGATGCCATTCCCGGTCGGCTTCCATTTCGGCGCGATACTGGTTCCAGAGCACAGCTTGCCCTTCCCGCGATCCGGCCTGCCGTCCGAAGCCTTGGCGTAGGACCGCCCGGCCCGTCTCTTCGCCCCAGCGGTCCGCGGCAATCGCCCGGAAGAAATCGAACGCATCCTGCGGAAGCCCCAGGGACCGTTGCAGGGCTTCTCCCCAGACGCGATAGAACACGGGGTCGAGCGAGGCGTCCACCAGCTCCCGGACCGGCAGCGCCGCCGCGAGTCGCGCCTCCGATACCAGGGCTTCGTTGAACAAACCCAGCACGGGATGCGGGCGGAACTCGACAATCTCCTCGCGCGCAAGCCCGAGCGCTATGCCGAACTTGACCCAAAGCTGCGGGAGCGCAAAGAACGTTCCGCCGACCGGATCGGCGTCGGCCTCGATCTTCACCCGCGTGAGCAGCCCCCAGACGATCTCGTAGTCGGCCGCATTGCCCGCCAGGAGCGCGTGCCGGCGGATGAGCGCGACGATCCGCTGGTAATCCTGCCGCACCCACTCCTGGAGCTGGCGCGTGGTCCATTGGCCCAGCGCCAGGCGAACCGCAAACGGGTGACGGAGCTTGACGTGGTGCCGAAACGCGGCCTCGGTCAAGCGGTCCAAAAATTCTTCCGGAGCCAGAGCCTGCAACGGCGGATCGGGAAACGGCTCGCCCGGCGCTGCCCCGCCTGCTCTCGCCGGCTGCGCGTAGATTTTTCTGGCCTCTTCCACTCTTTCTTCGTACCCCATCGTCCCCTCCGCTGGCCGCGTTGGTGAAACCCCTCTCAAGGTAGTGCCAGCGGCCCGGTGCTGTCAATTCGCGGAATCGAGCATTCGCGGATTGAACCATGAGAAAAAACGGGACGCTGGTATAGAATGGGCGGTCAGGCTGCCGTAGGCTGCCGGATCACCCGCGGAGGCCCCGCGAAGGCAAGGAAGCACCCGATGACGCACAGCAACGTCTTTCTTGATGCGGAACATGTCGCGCTCCAGGCCGAGGTCGAGGAGTTTGCGCGAACCGAGATTGAACCCCGCTCGGCGGAACAGCCGGATTATTTCGCCCAGGCGTTGGACTTCGTGCGGCGTCTGGCGGCGCGCGGCTTGCTGCGCTACGTGGTGCCCCAGACCCACGGCGGCGTCCATCCGCGCCTGGACATCCGCTCGCTCTGCCTGATCCGCCGCGGGCTGGCCCGCTCGTCTTCGCTCGCCGACACCATGTTCGCCATGCAGGGCCTCGGCAGTTACCCCATCAGCCTGGCGGGCAGCGAAGAGCTGCAACGGCGATTTCTGCCGCGCGTGGCGAACGGCGAAGCCATCGCCACCTTTGCTCTCACCGAGCCGGAAGCCGGCTCGGACGCCGCCGGCATCCAGACCACGGCCCGGCGCGAGGGCGAGGAATACGTCCTCGATGGGACCAAACGATTCATCTCGAACGCCGGCATCGCCGATTTCTACGTTGTCTTCGCAAAGACCGATCCGGCTCAGGGGCGCAAAGGCATTTCGGGAATCGTAGTCGAGAAAGATCGCCCGGGCTTCCGCATGACTCGGCAGTTGGAATTGATCGCGCCGCACCCGATCGGCGAATTCGAGCTGCGCGGCTGCCGCGTCCCGGCCGGGAACCTCCTCGGTCGGGAGGGCGAGGGATACAGCATCCTGCTGCGCACGCTCGAGTCGTTCCGCACCACCGTAGGCGCAGCCGCCCTCGGGATGGCCGAGCGGGCGCTTGCAGAAGCGACCTTCTACCTCAAGACGCGCCGCCAATTCGGGCAGATGCTCTCGGAATTTCAGGGTCTCCGATTCTCGCTCGCGGAGATGGCGACGGAACTCGAAGCGGCCCGCCTGCTCGTCTTCCAGGCCGCCTGGAGACTCGACCAGGCCGGGCGCGGCCTTGCCGGGGAACCTTCTGCGAAGAGCGATCCCGCGCTCGTGCTGGCCTCCTCGATGGCCAAACTCTACGCCACCGAGACCGCGCAGAAGGTCATTGACGGCGCGCTGCAACTCCACGGCGGCCTGGGCGTGCTCAAGGGAACGGTCGTCGAGCGGCTCTACCGCGAAATCCGCGCCCTGCGGGTCTACGAAGGCACCTCCGAAATCCAGAAGGAAATCATCTCGCGCCAGTTGCTCAAGGGATGAGCGGATCGCAGCGCAGGGAGGAACAGCCGCCAAGACTGTCCGCCGATGTGAGACCCCTCTTGTTTCTGCCGACCAACAACCGTAGTATACGAATAGCTGAGGTATCATCATGACTCGATTGAACACGAGCAAAGCCCGCAGCGAGTTTGGCAAGGTTCTCAAGCGGGTTGCCCGCCGCGGAGACCGCATTGTCCTGCACCGCCGCGGAAAGGATGTCGCGGCGTTGGTTTGTTTGGAGGACCTAGAGCTGTTGGAGCGCGTTACGCGGGAGATCGAGGACCGTCTGGATAACGACGCGGCGGACGAAGCCCTGAAGGACCCACGCCGGATTCCGTGGGGGAAAGTGAAGAAAGATTTAGGACTCGCGTAGGATTCTCTCCCCACTTCGTCTTCAATGCCTTACCGAATTGAATTTACTTCAGCCGCTGCGCGTGATATTTCCAAACTAACCGAGGACGTCCAGCAACGCCTCATCGCCAAGATTGATGCCCTTGCCCACGAGCCTCGACCGATAGGTGTTCAGAAGCTCCAAGGCCGCACGAACCGGTATCGCATCCGTGTTGGTGATTACCGAATTATTTACGAAATTCAGGATCAGATTCTGGTGGTTCTGATCGTAAGAATCGGACACCGCCGGGAAGTGTACCGGGGATGAGTCGAAAACCTTACCGGCTCTCCTCCGCCGGGTTTTGCGCCGTCCACACCTGGGCGAGTTTCTCGGCCTCCTGGATTTGCGCCGGGGTCATCTGTTGGGCCAGCATGTCCCGAGTCTTAAGGGCGTTCTGGCGGCCCGCCTCACTCCCCTGCGAGCCGGCCAGGGTGAGCCACATGTGGGCCTGCACGGAATCTTTCGGAACGCCCTGCCCGGTCGCGTAAAGAGTCCCCAAGAGGAATTGCGCCATCGGATTCCCTTGGTAGGCGGCTTGCCGATACCACCGCGCCGCCTCGGCGTGATTCACGGCCACGGCCTGACCGTCGTAGTACATTTTCGCCAGCATCATCTGGGCCGGGAGATAGCCGCGCTCGGCGGACTGGCGATAAAAGCGCAAGGCTTCCCGCTGGTTCTGCTCCACGCCCCGGCCCTGCGCGAAGGCCACGGCCAAGTTATACTCGGCTTCGGCATGACCTTGCATGGCCGCCATCTTGTACCACTTGAGCGCTTCCTCGTAGTTCCTGGGAACGCCGCGCCCTTCGTAGTACAGGACGCCCAGATTGACCTGCGCGCTGGTGTTGCCGTCCTCGGCCAGCGGACGCCACTTTTCCATGGCGGTCTTGTAATCCTCTTTCACGTAAGCCTCCATGCCCGCCTGAAAGTCTTCTTCCTGAGGAACCCGATAGGTACACGAGGCCGCTGCTAAGGCCAGGGAAAGGCAAGTGGCGAGTGACCAGTAACGAGTGACGAGTCTTTCAGGAATGCTCACGTTTCCCTGCTTCCGAGCGAACCGAGAATTCGGCGAATCAAGTATGCTTGTCTGAAGATCACCGATAGCTGGATCGGCCGTTGTGAGGGATGCCCTGTGATCTTCATGTAAAGTAGACCGGATCAAATAGGCTCCAGATATTCTTTGAGCGTCGCTGGCAGAGTGGGGGCACTCAGATCAGGCCATACGGCCTCCTTTACAAAATAATAGAGCAATAGACCCCCGAGAACAAAAACCAGAATACACAATGCAATACCGACGATTCCAACGATTCTTAGTGATTGAGCTCCAAGAAGGACAGTGACAATAGGCACTAGCAGCAGAGGGGTAGCAAAGTCACTTAGCACGTTGAGGTGTCCTCGGGTTCTTGGAGACTCACAATATTTGATTGGTTTACTGTTCTTTATCGTTCCCTTTAGATCTACTGGGTTTGACAATCGCCTTTCAGTATGAGTTACCAACAGGATGGCACCGTCTCCTTTATCCATAAACTCAAAACCTATTTCTACCTTATTCGGAGTTGCCGGGTCTGCCGACCTTCGGAAACAAATCGATTCGCGCGTGGTTTTGAGAATTGTTGCGTCAAGAATTACGCAATCGTCCGATACGACAAACCGCAAATGGTCAGTTTTGGCAATATCTCCTTCCGTGATTGTTTTCGGGCCGTCATTCCAAATGACGACCTTGGTCAGTGTGACGCAGGGGATTTTCGCATCATTAAATAGCACCACAAGACCTGGTATCTTAGTTTCATAATCGGAAACAAAGCTGGTACTTTTCATGCTGAATACAAGTTCCTTGTAGCGCCTGCTCCTTCGAAAGAAAATAACGGCAAAGATTGCGCCCAATATGCCTGCTGCCAGGCTGAGGAGAGATACGACAGGATGTTGGGCAGCCTTAATTATCGAATCTATAACTGATTCCAACACGGGAAGAATCCTGTTCGTTATTCGTCTTGGATATTATAGAGCACGTAGACTCGTCGTACAGGTCATTCATGGTGCTCACGCGCCAGCTAAGTACAACCTCACAGCTCCGAATCCAGGCCCGTAATGCGAATCCCGCTATGCTGCACGCGATAGCGGCGGTTGACGGAGATGAGCAGCGCCGTCAACGCTTCGGTGACGCGCGCCATTTCGAGCGGCCCGGCATCCACCGGCCGCAAGCCGGGAATCAAGTTCACCAAGGGGAAGAGCGTTTGTTTGGCCGGCTCGTCATCGCCGCAGATCAGCACGTCGCAATCGAGCGGCGCCGCGAGGTCCTGCAAGAGTTCAGCGGAGAGGTTATGGAACGCGGCCAGAACCGGAATATTTGCTGGAACCAGCTCGCGGGCCTGCTCGGCCGCCGAGCCTTGCCAGACGCCGAGCACTCGCGTCGGCCGCCCTCCGACCGCCACCGCCAGCGGCACAGTTGTGTCCACCAGCATGGCGTCCTGGAGAGAGCCGCGAATGCTCTTGAGGATTCCGGCCTGCGCGGGAAACGGAACAGCGAGCACGACCACCGGAGCCTCGGCGGCGGCGCGCACGTTCTCGAAGCCTGCGATTTGAACGTTCGGGGCCAGGCCCGGCAGCACTGCGGAATGGAGCAGGTTTCTCGCCCGTTCCGCCGCGTCCTGGGCTTTCTTCTCATCGCGCGAGCCGATCACCACCGGCACCCCCGCGCGCGCCCAGCGCACCACCAGCCCGAAGCCCAGGTCTCCGGTCCCGCCAATGACCGCGATCTTTCTTTCATCCATGCCAAAGCCTCAAGAATACAGTGATAAGTGAAGAGTGACGAGTGATGAGCAGGAAGCAATAAGCAATTGCATAACCTGTTCGAGTGTGTTGTCAGGGCACGACTTCAGTCGTGCCGCAAGTGGTCTAGCAATGTAACTTCCTTGCGGCTTTAGCCGCTGAGGGACAACCCTCAGGGGCTGAAGCCCACGAGGAGAACCGTCGGTTCGGCATGGCTAAAGCCATGCCCTGACGGTCCTTCGCCCAAGGTTATGCAACCGCTTCTAGTCCGCTGTTCTGCCGAATGCTTCTTCTCGTCACTGGTCACTTATCACTCGTCACTTCTTTTTGCCCGCTTGCTAACGCGCGCGGCTCGGATTACGGTCGCGGCTCTGTAAACAGGGCCTTTGGGAGCATCGCATGGACCCCTTTGGTGCCGTCCACGAGTTGCGTTACATGCAGGTGGACCGCCAGGGAACACAGCATATAGGCCTCGTCGCGCGACAAGCCTTTCTCCGCCGTCAGGAAGGCGATCATCTCCCGCGTGGCGAGGCGGGCGGCCTCGTCCAAATCTGGATGCAGACCCATGGCGATGAAATGCGTCGGCGTCTCCGCCCTCGGCCACAAGAGGTTTCGCCCCTTGCGGACAAAAATCTGGAGCGTCCCGCGCAGCGATGTTTCGAGAGCCGTCAGGCTGACCTCCCCGTCCCCTTGCAGCGCGTGCCCATCCCCCACCGAGAGCAATGCGCCGGGAACATGCACCGGCAGGTACACGATGGAACCCGCGACCAGCTCCCGGTTGTCGAGATTTCCGGTATGTACCCCCGGCGGCCCGCTCGAAATTCGCCGCATCAACGGAGGAGGCGCAACGCCCATGGACCCATAAAAGGGAGCCAGCCGCAGGGTCACGCCCGGGCGGAACTCGGCTGTCCCGGCCGGCACGTTGAATCGGATCAGTTTGTATCGGGCATACGGAAATTCATCCGGCAGCGTGCCCCGCTCGGGCTGGAATCCCGTGACGCCAAAATTGTGAAGATATTCGAACCCAACAACTCGCACCTCCAGAACATCGCCCGGCTCCGCCCCTTCGATGAAGATCGGGCCGGTCAGCGGGTGCGCTCCGGGGCCCCGTTCGGTAACGGATGTCTCGATTTCCTTCAAGGAAGCCGGGATTTCGGATTCGGAAGCGCCCGCCAATCGGACCCGTTCCAAACCGCCCGCCAGCATCGTTTCCACTCTCACCGTTTCCCCGGACTGGATCGTCAAAACCGGCTTCAAGCGAGCGTCATAGTAACCCCAATGAACGTTCGCAGGAATCAGTTTCAGCTCGCGCACCTGCGACGAGAGCGGAAGGGCGAATGTCAGGATCACACTGCTTACGGCCAGGGGGATGACCCGATTCATATTCGAAGCTCCTTGTCCGTGGACTCTCGGTGACTGCTTCCGAATGCCGTATAGCTTCTCAATTCGAGGATGGGTCTGATTTTCCCCAGCCCAGGCATTCAGGCCTGGGTGAGCGATCATAACTGATTCTCTTTCAGCCCCGTTCACGGGGCTTCCGCCCTTTCGTATGGCCCTGCTCGCTGGCCGTCACCCCCCTAAAGGGGGCTGCTGGTTTCGGTGGCACGCAAACCCAGGCGCAAACGCCTGGGCAAGAGAAAAGGTCGCGGTTCGACCTGGCTCACTGCCCTGAGCGACAGTCGAATGGGCGAACATACGTCACAACAAACTGAGACACTACTCAATTCCCGGCGACTTACCTCGCCTGATATTCACCAACCCGCCTCAAGACGCGATAGGTCGTGCTGCGCTCGACCGGGGCGCGGCCTTCCGAGAGGATGAACGCCTGCAACTCTTCCGGCGTCGCCGCGGTGGCGGCCACTTCGCCCGAGGCGCTCGAAATGTGCTCTTCCATCAGCGTGCCGCCGCAGTCATTCGCTCCGGCCCGGAGGCACAGCCGCGAGACCTCCCATCCAAGCTTCACCCAGGAAATCTGGAGGTTGGGGATGGAGTTGTTGAGGACGATCCGGGCGAGCGCGTGCACGGCCACGTCCTCCTCGACGGTGCTGCCCGGACGCGCCAAGCCCGTGCGGTAGAGCGCCGTTTTCTCATGGATGAACCCGAGCGGCACGAACTCGGTGAACCCGCCGGTCTGCTGCTGGATCGAGCGAAGCAACAACAGATGGTTCACCCAATCGCGGGGCTGCTCGACGTGCCCGTACATCATGGTGGAGGTGGTCGGGATGCCGAGCTCGTGGGCCGTCGTGATGACCTCGATCCATTGCGCTCGGCTGAGCTTCTTGCGCGAGATGACGGCGCGCACCCGGTCGTCCAAAATTTCCGCCGCCGTTCCCGGCAGGCTGCCGAGACCTGCGTTGCGCAGCATCCCCAAATAGTCGCGCAGAGCAAGGCCGGTCCGCTCGACTCCGTAAACGACCTCCATCGGCGAGAAGGCGTGGATGTGGATCGCGGGCACGCGGAGCTTGATGGCTTCGAGAAGCCAGCGGTAGTAGAAGCCGTCGAGGTCCGGCGGCAACCCTCCCTGGACGCAGACTTCCGTCGCGCCCATCCTCCAGGCTTCTTCCGCTCGGTCGGCAACGGTCTCCAACGAATGTGAAAAGGCGTTGGGCGAGTGGGCGCTCTGGCCGAAGCAGCAGAACGTGCAGCCGATAATGCAGATGTTGGTGAAATTGATATTGCGGTTCACGACGTAAGTCACGTCGTCGCCGACCGTCTCGCGGCGCAAGCGGTCCGCTACGGCGATGACTGCCGCCAGGTCCGTGCCCCGAGCCTCGGCCACCGCCACGGCTTGCCCCGAGTCCAGGTCCTTCCCTTCGAGTGCAGCATCGAGCGCCGCCCGCAGCGGAGAGGATAGGTCCGGCGCCAAATCCTCATACGCAGCTCCGTTGAACTTCAGCGACACATTCCGTTTAATGGCCATCGCCCAATCACCCTCTTTCTGCCACGCGCTCCGGTTCAGCAATTCGGGAGGCCGGCACGGGATAGCCCGCAGCGTCGCTGCGCTCGCGGAGCCGCTTCCAAACGCGGGGCGAAAAAAACTCCGGACGTCTCACAAACTCCGGATAGACCGCAAATCGCTCCCGCAGATCGAGGCCCTTGCTTCGCGCCACGGAGGCGAGCCGCTCGACGTTCGGCCAAGGCGCTTCCGGGTTGATGAAATCGAGGGTCAGCGGGGAAACGCCGCCCCAGTCATTGATGCCGCAGTCGAGCAGCAACTCCAGGTGGCCGGGACTCAGATTCGGCGGAGCTTGCAGATTCATCTCCCCGCCCACAATCAGCCGCGCGATCGCAACCGTCCGGGCAAACGCTCGCGGCGCGGGAGCCGGCCAGTCGTGCATGGGGATTCCGGGCTTGGGCAGAAAATTCTGCACGATCACTTCCTGGATGTGCCCGTAGCGGAGATGCAATTCCCGGATGGCAAGCAGCGAGTCAACGATGTCCTCGGCCGTTTCTCCGATCCCCACCAGAATCCCCGTCGTAAACGGAATCTTCAGTTCCCCGGCTTCCTGGATGGTCCGCAAACGCCGCTGCGGCCATTTATCTACGGCATCTTCGTGAGCGGCTCCGGCGGCAAAGAGCGCGGTCGCAGTGCTCTCGAGCATCAGGCCCAGGCTGACGTTTGACTCCCGCAGCCGCGACAGGTCGCTGCGGGCCATGAGGCCGGGGTTGGCGTGCGGGAAGAGTGAAGTTTCCTCATGCAGCAGATCGCTGATCGAGGCCACGTAGTCGAGCGTGCGGCCGAAACCCCGCTGCCGCAGCCATTCCCGCGCTTCTGGGAAGACGGCTTCCGGGCGGTCGCCGAGACTGAGCAGGGCCTCTTTGCAGCCCAGGGCTTCGCCGGAGCGAGCGACCGAGAGAACCTCCTCCGGCTCCATCCAATGCGCGCCCGGCTCGGCGGGGTCGCGGCGAAACGTGCAATAACGGCAGCGGTCGCGGCAGAGATTAGTCAGCGGCAAAAAGACTTTCGGCGAGTAGGTGATCGTGGAGCCTCTCCCCCGGCTGCGAAGCTCCTGCGCGGCTTCTGCCAGCGCTTCGAGCTCGACATCGGGCGAAGTGTATAAATACAGGGCTTGGGCGCGGTCGAGCGGCTCGCCGGAAACCACCCGTTCAAGCGCCCGTTCCAGCGTCCTTTCTGGAACTCGTTCGAGAAGTGAATTTGTGTTTCCAACTATTGCCATGCCGCCACCTTGCTCCGCGCGCCGGCCCACTGCTGGAGCAGCGCCCAGGTTCGCCCCTTCCGCTCCATCGAGAGAAACGCTTCGACATCTTCCAGCGTGTCAATGTCGGCCAGCAAGCCCGGCGAGCGATGCACGAGCCAGTCCAGGCCGTTCCGCTCCGCTTCCTCGATGTGGAGGCGGCAACTGCCCGGCCCAAAGCGCGGCGCGATGGCATCCGGCGGCGTCCGCAGTAGGGCGTTGGTCCCGCTCCCGTCGGCCGAGGGAACGATCACTACGGAATACCGGCGCGCGAGTTCGAGCAGCGCCAGCAGTTCCTCCGCGGTCATCGCCGGCGTGTCAATCGGAACGGAGAGGAGCGAGGTCACCCCAAGACCCATCGCCCAGTGCGTGGCCCGGCGGACCGAATCGCTGTGCGTGCTCGATGCTTTCTCTTCCAGGCACGCCACGCCTTCCGCGCGGCAGCGTGCAATTACATATGGCTCCGCCGAAACCACCAGCAGCCGCTCCAGGGCTTGCCCTCGGAAGCCTTGGCGTAGGAGGGCCTGCTGCCGCCCGACGGCCTCGCGCAGGACCTCCCAGGCATCGTCAAACATCGCACGCGCGAGCAATGCCCGTTCCGGCGGGGAGAGAAATCCCGCCAGGCGACGCTTGGCGCGGTCGAATTCCTTCACAGGAAGCAATACGGCAGCCATCGTGCCTTTCTCGCTTGCGCCCCCAACGCCCGGAGCGCGGCGCGCGCTTCCGTCGTCAGAATCCGCTTGAATCAGCCTGCCTTGAGAAAGTAGTCTGGGGGATCGAATCTTGTCAAGGAAAATGCAGGAATGATGCCAACCGAGTCCGCCCCACACCGCCGCGAGATTCCCGACAAGCTGGTGATTCACGCCCTCGCGGGTCTTCCGGAGATTTCCGCCGGAGCGCCGCTGGCGGAGTTGTTGTGCGAAGCGGTCGCGCGCAGCGGCATGAAGTTTGAGGCCGGCGACGTGCTGGTCGTGGCGCAAAAAGTGGTGTCCAAGGCGGAAGGGTGTCTGGTGGAACTGCGCTCGGTCGAACCGACTCCCTTTGCCCGCTCCGTCGCGCAGACGCTCAAGAAAGACCCCCAGCACGTCGAGGTCATTCTGCGGGAGAGTAAGCGCATCGTGCGCATGGACGCGGGACTGATCGTGGTCGAAACCCGGCACGGGTTCGTTTGCGCCAATGCCGGCGTGGACACGTCGAATGTCCCGGCGGGCTGGGTCTCGCTCCTGCCGCGCGATCCCGACGCCTCCGCGCGGCGGCTCCAGGAAGAGATCACGCGCCGCAGCGGAGCCGCCATCGCCGTCATCGTCTCGGACACCTTTGGCCGGCCCTGGCGCGAGGGCTTGACCAACGTCGCCATCGGCGTTGCCGGGTTCGAGCCTGCGATTGATTACCGCGGCCAGGCGGACGGCCACGGCAACCTGCTCGCCGCGACCGTCATCGCCGCAGCCGACGAGCTGGCCGCCGCCGCCGAACTCGTAATGGGAAAAGTTTCCCGCCGCCCAGCGGCGATCATTCGCCACTTCCTCTGGGAACCGGCTCCCGGCAAAGCGACCGACTTGATTCGCACCCGCGAAAAGGATTTGTTCCGGTAGGAAAAAATGATCGTCGTTTTAGCTGGAGGCGTCGGGGCCGCGAAGTTCCTGGAAGGGCTGGCGGCCGTCCTGCCTCCCGAGCAAATCACCGTGATCGCCAACACCGGCGATGACGCGGAATTCTACGACCTCCACGTCTCTCCGGACATGGATACGGTGCTGTACACGCTGGCCGGCATTGTAGACCGCGAGCGCGGCTGGGGCATCGCGGGCGATACGTTTCACTGCTTGCGCGCGCTCGAACGCCTCGGGCAGGAGACGTGGTTCCAGCTCGGCGACCGCGACCTGGCCACGCACCTGACCCGCACCACGCGGCTTCGCCAGGGAGCCACCCTTTCGGAGGCGACGGAGGAATTGCGGCAGGCGCTCGGCGTAGCGTGCCGAATCTTACCCATGTCGGACGGCCGCGCCCAGACTCGCTTGCGAACCACCGCCGGCATTGTCGCGTTTCAGGAATACTTCGTGAAGCTGCGCCAGGAGCCGGAAGTTCTGGAGGCTGACTTCTCCGAAGCCGCCGCATCTCAGCCTGCGTCCGGCGTGCTGAAGGCGATCGCCGATGCAGACGGAATCATCGTCGCCCCGAGCAACCCGATCCTCAGCATCGGTCCCATCCTGGCTGTACCGGGGATTCGGGAAGCCCTGCGCAACACAGCAGCGCCCATCGCCGCCATCAGCCCGATTGTCGGTGGCCGCGCGCTCAAAGGTCCTGCGGACCGCATCCTGAAGTCGCTCGGCCTGGGCGCTTCGGCGGCGGCGGTGGCCGAGCTTTTTCGCGACTTCGTGGATATTTTTGTTCTGGACCTCGAGGACGCTTCCTTGCGGGACGAAGTGGAGGGCAAGGGAATGAAAGCCGTCATCACCCAGACGGTGATGAGCACGCCCGAAGTCCGGCAGGAGCTGGCGCGGAAAGTGCTCGAAGGGTTGGCAAGAAAGTAGCGCGAGCGTCCTCGCTGGCCCGGAGTGCCCCGGCGCGACGGCGGCGCTACGATCTTGGAACATATTTTTTCGGTAACCCGGTGAAGCTCTCCCCCACGGACCGGAAAAAGTTGTAGTAAACCAGATGCCGGAGAGCCGCCACTCCGTCCTTCCAATTGATTTTCTTTCCTTGCGAGCGCGTCCGCGGATGGTATGAGATCGGACATTCACAAAACCGGGAAGCCGTCTTTCCCACGTACGCCGTCAGCTCAATCTCAATCCCGAAACGCTCCGAGGTCAGGCTCATGCTTTTCAATAGATCGGCCCGAAAAATCTTGTAACAAGTCTCGACATCCGTCAGATGAAGACCGGAAAACAGGTTGCTCAGCCAGGTCAGCAGGCGATTGGCAAAGTAGCTGCTGGTTCGCGGCGCGGGATGGAGGCTTTGCAGGAAGCGGCTGCCGTACACCACATCCGCGCGGTCTTCGAGCAGCGGCTTCAACAGGGCAGGCACCTCGCTGGGATCGTACTCGAAGTCGGCATCCTGGATCATGATGAATTCCCCCGTGGCCTCCCGGATGCCGCGCCTAACCGCTGCTCCTTTCCCCTGGTTGGGTTGCTGCCGGAGGACCCGAATCGAAAACCGTTTGGACAGTTGTTCGAGAATCGAATAACTGTCGTCCTTCGACCCGTCATCCACGAAAATGAATTCCCGCTCAATAGGGCAAGGCGCGGCGATCAGGCCCTCCATGAAGGAAGCCAGGTGAGCTGCCTCGTTATAAACCGGAATGATCAGGGAGAGTTTTGCCACAGCCGCAATTGTCTCACAGGGACCGCAGCCAAGCGCGGGCTTCCTGGAGCGCCTGGCGGACGGCGCGAGGAGCCGTCCCGCCGGGCACGGCGCGGCGGGCGATCCCCGTTTCCGGAGAGAGCAGCGGCAAGCACTTCCGGTCGAATACGGGCGAGTACCGCTGCAAGTCTTCGAGAGTGCAATCCTGCGGCTGCTTCCCTGCCCGCAACGACTCGCGCACGAGCCGGCCGACGATTTCATGGCCCTGGTGGAAGGGAACGCCCTTCTCCGCCAGGAACTCGGCCAGGTCCGTCGCGCAGAGCCAGCCTACGCTGGCCGCTTTCGCCATCTCTTCCGGGTGGAGGGTCGTGGTCTCGACAACCTGCGCCGCCAATTCGAGCGCCGGGCCTAACTGCTCTGCCGCGTCAAACACCGGCTCCTTGTCCTCCTGAAGATCGCGGTTGTAAGTGAGCGGCAGGCCCTTCACAGTAGTTGCCAGGGCCACCAGGTGGCCGAGCACGCGGCCCGTCTTGCCGCGGATCAGTTCGAGCGAATCGGGATTCTTCTTCTGCGGCATCAAGCTGCTGCCGGTCGAGACCTCCTCGGCCAGCTCCAGGAACCCGAATTCCTCGGAGGAATACAGAATCCAGTCCTCGGCCAGCCGGCTCAGGTGGAGAAAGCAGACGGTAGCAGCAAAAAGAAATTCCAGGGCGAAGTCGCGGTCGCTGACGGCGTCGAGGCTGTTGCGAGAAATGCAGGCGAACCCAAGCTCATTGGCCAGCTTGCGACGATCCACATTAAAGCCGCTTCCCGCCAGCGCGCCGCTCCCCAGCGGCATCACATCGGCGCTTTGGAAACAAGTCTCCAATCGCTCGTGGTCGCGCCGGAACATCTCCAGATAAGCAAGCAGGTAGTGGGACCACAGCACGGGCTGCGCGCGCCGCAGGTGGGTATAGCCGGGCAGGAGGGCCGAAGAATCCTTCTCCGCTTTCGCAACCAGCGCCGTCAGCAGGCGTTTGAGATTTTCTTGCGTAGCCCGGATCGTGCCCTTGAGCCAAATCCGAAAATCGAGCGCGACCTGCTCGTTGCGGCTCCGGCCCGTGTGGAGTTTGTCGGCCAGTTCACCGACGCGCTCGCGAAGCTTCCCGAGCACAAAGGTGTGGATGTCCTCTTCTTCCGCTCCGGCAAAGGCACCCGCTCCCGCCTTGGTGATTTCCGCAGAAAGACCTGCCAAGGCCCGGACGGCCCGGGCGGTCTCGCGGCGCGTCAGGATGCGGGCGCGTTCGAGGGCGCGGGCGTAGGCTTTGGTTCCCTCGATGTCGGCCTGCGCCAGGCGGTAATCAAACGAAAGCGACTGGGAAAAGGCTTCGAGAGACTTGGCGGGCGGCTTTTCAAACCGTCCGCCCCAGAGCTTGTAGGGAGTCTTGGGGGATTTTCTCATGGAAGAGTGTGACGAGTGATCAGTGATGAGAATTCTTCACCAGCCCCGGAGGGGCGTTATAGTCTAGCCCACGGCGTGAGCCGTGGGTAGCAACCGAAAGATCGAGGCCAGCCCCGGAGGGGCGACAGAAATCCTGGTTAGACGAGCCGTTCCGCTGCTTTCTTTCGCCCCTGCCGGGGCTTGCTGCCAACGCCTCGCTTCCCAGGGCTGACGCCCTGGGCTAGAATCTTCCGCGCCTCCGGCGCTCTGATCCTAGTGAGAAGTGGGGGGGCAGCGACCAGTCCTTCAGCCCCTGCGGTTTGCTTGAAACTGGCCACTCGTCACTTTTTTCCCGGCGCGGGCATTCGCGATTCGACCGCTGCGCGCACCAGGACGGGCAGGCCAATGATGTTGATGAAGCCCTCGGCGTCCTTCTGGTTGTAGGAGGCCCCCATCGTGAAGCTGGCGATGTCTTCGGAATAAAGCGAATAGGGGGAGCTGCGTCCGGCCACTTCGACGTTGCCGCGGTAGAGCCGCAGGCGGACCTCGCCGGTCACCGTCCGCTGCGTTTGCTCGATAAAGGCGTCGAGCGCCTCCCGCAGCGGCGTGAACCAGTAGCCGTTGTAGACCAGCCGGGCGTAGTCCACCGCCACGTGCTGCTTGTAATGGCTGGTCTCGCGGTCGAGACACAAGGCTTCCAGTTCCCTGTGCGCCAGCACGATCAGCGTCCCGCCCGGCGTCTCGTACGCGCCGCGGGACTTCATCCCCACAAAGCGGTTCTCGACCAGGTCGGTCCGGCCGATGGCGTGCTCGCCGCCAATCTTATTCAGGGTCTCGACAATCTCGACCGGACCCAGACGCTTGCCGTTGACCGAAACCGGCACGCCCCGCTCGAAGCCGATTTGCACCTCCGCGCCCGATTCCGGGGCTTCCTTGGGGCTGCGCGTCAGTTGCCAGACATCGTCCGGGACCGCGCCGGCCGGGTCTTCGAGCGCGCCCCCCTCATGGCTCAGGTGCCAGATGTTTTGGTCGCGGCTGTAGATTTTCGTAAGGCTCGCCGCAATCGGCACGTTGTGCTCGCGCGCATAAGCGACGGCGTCCTCGCGGGAACGGATCGTCCATTCGCGCCACGGCACGATCACCGTCAGGTGCGGGGCAAAGGCTTTATAGGTCAGCTCGAAGCGGACCTGATCGTTTCCCTTCCCGGTGCAGCCGTGGGACAACCCGTCAGCGCCCTCCCGGAGGGCGACTTCCACTTGCGCCCGCGCCAGCAGCGGACGGGCAATCGAGGTGCCGAGCAGGTACTTGTGTTCATAGACCGCCCCCGAGCGGACCAGCCGCCACAGGAACTCGGTGACGAATTCCTCCCGCAGGTCCTCGACCAAGACCTTCGAGGCGCCGGTGGCCTTGGCCTTTTCCGCGACGGCCTTCATGTCGTCGCCCTGGCCGATGTCGCCGACCATGGCGATTACTTCGCAGCCGTAGTTTTCCTTGAGCCAGGGGATGATGATCGAAGTGTCGAGGCCCCCGGAATAGGCCAGAACCACTTTCGCCGGTTTCGAATTCGTTAATCGCATTGTTCAGGTCCCTCTTGCCGATCCCATGCACCTCATCTCTTACTACGGAAGCTTCGCGTTATTCGTTCGGCCGCCAGAGCGAATGGCCTTACGCTTCTCTTCGTTGATTTCCTCAAGCAATCCTGCTTTCACCAATCGCTCCGCAATCGGCAAAATCTCCCACACTGGCTTGCCGATGATGTTGCTGATGTCAACCAGGTCATTGGTCCCGTCCGCATAGGCGAGGAAATTCATCATCGTTTCCACCGAAGCGCTGGATGTTTTGCCGCTCAAACTAGGATACAGCCCTCGCTTTCCGAGCTGCGGTTCGCCATAGCAGGTCACCCGGCAGGTTCGGTTATTCTCGATGACCGAAATACATTCCCGGACCATTTCGTAGCCACCACGCAAGCCTGCCGGGGTCACCAGATCCAGGTTGTCCAGAGATGTGTGATACTCCGGATAGGTGCCATACTTGCTGCGGCACAATGTAACCACTGGAAGATCCACGCCCGGGCTGCAATATTGGCGTTCATCGCTGCCGCGCTCCAGAAACGAATATCTTTTGAAATCTGGAGCCCGCCATCTCAGCACATTGGATGCGATTTTATCCGCCAGTGTATCGCCGTACCGAGACGCCACATAAGAATAGGCACGCTCATCTCCAAGACAGGAGAGGTTGAAGCCCACCACTACTTTCTCTCTCAGGTGAAACAGATGCCTGCTGAGATACGTAATTGCACCGATGGTCTCCGGAATAAATATGATACGGTAGGTGTACCGGCGGGGCTGGGACAAGAGCCACTTCGCAAGGAATGACAATATCACCGGACCGGAGAGTTCATTGTTTGCCATGGATGGATGGCAAATGTAGGTGGACAGGAACACCTCCCGGTCTTCCCGACCTGGGACAATGCATTCCCCATACGTGAGATGGCCGTCCTTCAGGTCGCTGTCAATAAAAACACGATATTGCCCTTCGCGGAGCCGGACCCTTTCGTGGTGCGCGATACAAAAGCCCCATCGTTCTTGGTAATACGATGTGATATAGGGGATGGCATCTGGCTGGTCTTCCAGGCTGTAAAGATGCTTCTGCAGTTCGGAAAGGGACACCCAACAAGCAACGGGGACCGAATACCCTACAACATGCAGATTGTTGCTTCTGAAATCAATAATGCGGTTGCCGTGTTCATCTTCCACGAAGGCATCCCGAATGTTCCATTCTTTGGGAACGGTCCAATCAAGAACCTGGGTGCCGCTTGGCACATCGTGTATCTGCAGAGGAATGTGCTCACGAAGAATGTTCAGCGTCTGTCGCACCCCGTTTCCAGTAAGGCTCCGGCAAATAGGAAACAGCCGGACCGCTAACCTATGGAGCATCTCGCCGATGTCAAGAGCTGCATCGGCCCCGGTGGTCTCCGAGAGATGAACTTCCCCCATCCGTTTATTTCCCCTTTTTGACTGCTTCTACCACAAATGCCGAGCAGAGGAAGTAACCCCGCCAGTGGGAAGGTTCATGTTCCAGGCGGACCGCTTCTTTCCGGAACAGCTCTGGCAGCTGTTCCTCCAGGTAGGGCATGGCTGGGTGGTAGTGATACCACAGGAGTTGGATATCTTCAAAATCATGCTTCTCGAATAATTCCACGACTTCAAATGGGTTGTGGAACTTAGAGAGAATGGCATCATAACCTGGCGCATCCGATCCCGGGATGGTATTAAGGCGCGGGGGTATGTCGATGCGTAAGCGGGACTCCAGGTCTTTCGCAACCATGGCCCTTACTTCGAGGCTTACGTCCCGGAGGAGATCGTTGAGAATAAAGTCCACGGTGTAGCGATTGAAGGTAAACAGCGAAAACAGTTTGTTTCTGAACTCGATGAACACGCTGCCGCCCGGTCGGATCATGGTAGACATGTTTTTGATGACCATGTCGTCATTTTCTACGTGTGGCATGACGCCCATTGCCATCAAGCCGTCAAATAATCCACCCTTCAGTGCCTGGACGTAGGTGTTCGGATCCTGGACATCTCCCCAGAAAATATGGTCCGGGTTCATATTGTTTTCTTGCATGGTTCGCTTCGACTTCTTCACCATTTCCTGAGAGATGTCGAACCCCCAGACATCAATACCAGTTTTTCCCAGAGTGGCGAGAGGCGTGCCTTCACCGACGCCAACTTCTATGATACGTTTGACCCCTTTTGTAATGAAGGAATTGAGGAGCAACTGGAGGCGGAAGTAGTTGGCCGGATAGCCACGGGAAGTGTCGTACAGCTTTTCCCTCTGGTATTGCTCGTGGTAATGATTCGCTACCGCGTCGTAGTAGCTACTCACCGATATCTCGGGATTAGCATTGGACATGGTTTCACACCTTTCATATTGATACGGAGCCAATCAACAAGCCGGCTACTTCTTCGCGGCTTTGCCCCTGTCTTGGGCCAGCAACATCCAGAGCAGGGCTTTCTGGGCGTGGAGGCGGTTTTCGGCCTGGTCAAAGACCACCGAGCGCGGGGATTCAATCACGGCGTCGGCGACCTCCTCGCCGCGATGCGCCGGGAGACAGTGCATGAAAACCGCGTCGGGACGGGCCTTCCCAAACAGCTTTTCCGTAACCTGGTAGGGGCGAAACCGCTTGCGGCGGACTTGCGCCTCGTGCTCGGAGCCCATGCTCGTCCAGACATCCGTATAAACGGCGTGAGCACCGGCGACCGCCTCTTCCGGGTCGTTGAGAACGCGGACGGTCGCTCCTGACGGACGCGCCAGGTCGGTGGCCAAAGCCACAATCTCCGGGTCCGGCTCGTACGAGGGAGGCGTGGCGACCGCCACGTGAAGCCCCAGCTTCGCTCCCGTCAGCAGGAGCGAATGGGCGACGTTGTTGCCGTCTCCGACGAAGGCAAGCTTCAACCCTTTCAGGCGGCCGAAGACGCTTTGGAGCGTCAGCACGTCGGCCAGCGCCTGGCAGGGGTGTGCCCGGTCCGAAAGCGCGTTAATGACCGGGACGTCCGCCCAGCGCGCCAGCTCTTCCACGGTCGAGTGGCGGAAGGTCCGGGCGGCGATGCCGTCCACCCAGCGCTCGAGATTCCGAGCCACGTCCGCGATCGGTTCCCGCTGCCCGAGCGGCTCGCCCCGGCAGTCCAGGAAGATCGAGTCCCCGCCCAGGGTCTTCATCGCCACTTCAAACGTGACGCGGGTGCGCAGGCTCGGCTTCTCAAACACCAAGGCCAGGACACGGCCTTCCAGGGCCTTCCGGTACCGGGCCGGGAACCGGCGCATCTTCTCCGCCAGACGGAGCACCGCCACCGTCTCGGACCGGCTCAGGTCGGTGTCGAAAACCAAGTCGGAACAAGGAACCGGGACGCGGGACCGGCGGGCCGGAACG
>Ga0209343_10003046_pt1 | contig 21305 bp, 19 predicted proteins | sample RifCSPlowO2_02_FD_184026 | JGI IMG/M metagenome (GOLD analysis project Ga0209343, IMG submission 184026) | Groundwater microbial communities from Rifle, Colorado - Rifle CSP2_plank lowO2_0.2 (SPAdes) (version 2) | ecosystem: Environmental > Aquatic > Deep subsurface > Groundwater | place... | reverse complement strand
CTAGAGGTTGTCAGTGTATGTGTCGTTTTCAGAAGACGACCGCACCATCTGACTGGATGTAACGCCTGGTGTGCATACGGCTCCTGACAGCCCAATATCAGGAGTCGTCTGCACCAATCTCGACTATGCTCAATACTCGTGTGCACCAAAGCGAGGTTTGGGCATGACATCAGACACTCCACCGATTGCCGCGCAAGGCGTGGCCACCCTGCCCGACGAGGCATGGGCGCAAGCCCGGCACCGGACGGAAATCATCGGGCCACTGGCAGCGCTTGAGGTGGTCGGGCATGAAGCCGCCGATGAGGCAGCCCAAGCGCTGGGCCTGTCCCGGCGACAGGTATATGTCCTGATCCGTCGCGCCCGGCAGGGTACTGGCCTGGTAACAGACCTGACGCCCGGCCGATCCGGCGGCGGCAAAGGCAAGGGGCGCTTGCCGGAACCGGTCGAGCGCATCATCCGCGAGCTGCTGCAAAAGCGCTTCCTGACCAAGCAGAAACGCAGCCTGGCGGCGTTCCACCGCGAAGTCGCGCAGGCGTGCAAAACCCAGAAGCTGCCGGTGCCGGCGCGCAACACCGTGGCCCAGCGGATTGCCGGACTACACCCGGCGAAAATAGCCCGCAGCCGGGGCGGGCAGGACGCTGCCCGTCCCTTGCAAGGCGCGGGTGGCATTCCGCCAGAAGTCACCATGCCGCTGGAACAGGTGCAGATCGACCACACCGTCATCGACCTGATCGTGGTCGACGAGCGCGACCGGCAACCGATTGGCCGCCCATATTTGACCCTCGCCATCGACGTGTTCACGCGCTGCGTACTCGGCATGGTGGTCACGCTGGAAGCGCCGTCCGCCGTCTCGGTCGGCCTATGCCTCGCGCATGCCGCCTGCGACAAGCGGCCCTGGCTGGAAGGGCTGAATGTGGAAATGGACTGGCCGATGAGCGGCAAGCCCAGGCTGCTCTATCTGGACAACGCGGCCGAGTTCAAAAGCGAAGCGCTGCGCCGTGGCTGCGAACAGCATGGCATCCGGCTGGACTATCGCCCACCAGGCCAGCCGCACTACGGCGGCATCGTGGAACGGATCATCGGCACGGCGATGCAGATGATCCACGACGAATTACCGGGGACGACCTTCTCCAATCCCGGCCAGCGCGGCGAGTACGATTCCGAGAAGATGGCCACCCTGACGCTGCGCGAGCTGGAGCGCTGGCTCGCGTTGGCGGTAGGCACCTATCACGGCTCCGTGCACAACGGCCTGCTCCAGCCGCCGGCCGCGCGCTGGGCCGAGGCCGTGGAGCGCGTTGGCGTCCCGGCCGTCGTTACCCGCCCCACCGCGTTTTTGGTCGATTTCCTGCCGGTGATCCGCCGCACCCTGACCCGCACCGGCTTTGTCATCGACCACATCCACTACTACGCCGACGCCCTCAAGCCGTGGATTGCCCGGCGCGAGCGCTTGCCCGCCTTCCTGATCCGGCGCGATCCGCGCGACATCAGCCGCATCTGGGTACTGGAACCGGAAGGTCAGCACTATCTGGAGATCCACTACCGCACCTTGTCCCATCCGGCCGTCACCCTCTGGGAACAACGCCAGGCGCTGGCCAAATTGCGTCAGCTCGGGCGCGAGCAGGTGGACGAGTCGGCGCTGTTCCGCATGATCGGGCAGATGCGCGAGATCGTGACCACCGCCCAGAAGGCCACGCGCAAGGCGCGGCGCGACGCTGATCGCCGCCAGCACCTCAAGACGTCGGAGCCACCGGCCAAGCCCATACCGCCGGATGTGGACATGGCTGACCCGCAGGCAGACAACCTGCCGCCGGCCAAACCGTTCGATCAGATCGAGGAGTGGTAGCCGTGGACGAATATCCCGTCATTGACCTGTCCCACCTGCTGCCAGCGGCACAGGGTTTGGCCAGGCTGCCGGCAGACGAGCGCATCCAGCGCATTCGCGCCGACCGCTGGATCGGCTACCCGCGCGCGGTCGAGGCGCTGAACCGGCTGGAAACTCTGTATGCGTGGCCGAACAAGCAACGCATGCCAAACCTGCTGCTGGTCGGCCCCACCAACAACGGCAAGTCGATGATCGTCGAGAAATTCCGGCGGGCGCACCCGGTCGGCACCGACGCTGACCAAGAACATATCCCGGTGCTGGTCGTGCAGATGCCGTCAGAGCCATCGGTGATCCGCTACTATGTCGCGCTGCTGGCTGCGATGGGCGCGCCGCTGCGCCCGCGCCCACGGCTGCCGGAAATGGAGCAACTGGCGCTGGCCCTGCTGCGCAAGGTCGGCGTGCGCATGCTGGTGATCGACGAACTGCACAATGTACTGGCTGGCAACAGCGTTAACCGGCGCGAGTTCCTCAACCTGCTGCGCTTCCTCGGCAACGAGCTGCGTATCCCCCTGGTCGGGGTCGGCACGCGCGAGGCGTACCTGGCCATCCGTTCGGACGATCAGTTGGAAAACCGCTTCGAGCCGATGCTGCTGCCGCCGTGGGAGGCCAATGAGGACTGCTGCTCGCTGCTGGCCAGCTTCGCGGCGTCACTCCCGCTACGGCGGCCATCCCCGATTGCCACGCTGGACATGGCCCGCTACCTGCTCACCCGGAGCGAAGGCACCATCGGCGAGCTTGCACATCTGCTGGTGGCGGCGGCCGTCGCCGCCGTGGAGAGTGGCGAGGAAGCGATCAACCACCGCACGCTCAGCATGGCCGACTACATCGGCCCCAGTGAGCGGCGGCGACAGTTCGAGCGGGAACTGATGTGAAGTCCGCGCCGCGCTGGCCGCTGCATCCGGCACCCAAGGAAGGCGAAGCCCTGTCCTCATGGCTCAACCGGGTCGCCGCCTGCTACCAGATGGACGTGCACGAGCTGCTGGCCCACGATCTTGGTCACAGCCAACTTGATGACCTGGATACCGCACCATCCTTGTCGTTGCTGACGGCGCTCTGCCAGCGCAGTGGCGTCGAGCTGGAGCGGTTGCGCAGCATGAGTCTTGCAGGCTGGGTGCCGTGGCTGCTCGACAGTCTCGACGATTCGGTACCAGCAGCCTTGGAAACCTATACATTCCAATGCGCGGTGCTCCTGCCCAAGCGCACCCGCAAGGTGCGGTCCATCACTCGCTGGCGTGCCTGGCTACCGAGCCAGACGATTCGCCGGGCGTGTCCGCAGTGTCTGAACGATCCAACGAATCAAGCTGTGCTACTCGTCTGGCAGCTCCCCTTGATGCTGAGCTGCCCGCAGCATGGCTGCTGGCTGGAGTCCTACTGGGGCATGCCCGGCCGGTATCTTCAGTGGGAAATCGCCGATGCTGCGCCGCGCCCTGCCGATGACGCAATCGCCTGCATGGACCGGCGCACCTGGCAGGCGCTGACGACGGGTTTTGTGGAGCTGCCGCGTCGGCGTGTCCACGCCGGCTTGTGGTTCCGGCTGCTGCGCACCCTGCTTGATGAGCTGAACACGCCGCTCTCGCACTGCGGCAGTTGCTCGGCGAGCATCCGCCATGTCTGGGAGCGCTGCGGCCATCCGCTGCGCGCCGGGCAGAGTCTGTGGCGTCCCTACGAGATTCTGGCCCCGGCGGTGCAGTGGCAGATGCTGGAGGCGGCGGCCACCGCCATCACGCTGATCGAGTCAAAGGCGCTGATCCCGCGCGGGGAACAGGCCGCGCTGTTTCAGACGGAGCCGCACACTGGTTTCACCAACGGCCTGCCGGCGAAGGTGCCGAAGCCGGAACCCATCAACCACTGGCAACGAGCAGCCCAGGCCATCGATGAGGCCATCATTGAAGCGCGACACAACCCGGAGACGGCCCGCTTGCTGTTCACACTGGCGTCCTACGGGCGACGCGACCCCGAATCCCTGGAACGTTTGCGCGCCACGTTCACCAAGGAGGGCATCCCGCCGGAGTTTTTGTCACATTACGAGCCTGAATGGCCGTTTGCAGGTCTTAGACTAAATGACGGGTTAAGTGACAGTTTTTGACGGCGAGAACTTTCTGGCTCACACTGTCACATAATCGAACGTATATGTGACAGGTACGACATGCTGATAGGCTACATGCGGGTATCGAAGGCGGACGGCTCCCAGGCTACCGATTTGCAGCGCGACGCGCTGATTGCCGCCGGGGTCGATCCAGTACATCTTTACGAGGACCAGGCATCCGGCATGCGCGAGGATCGGCCCGGCTTGACGAGCTGCCTGAAGGCGTTGCGAACTGGCGACACACTGGTCGTGTGGAAACTGGATCGGCTCGGACGCGACCTGCGACATCTCATCAACACCGTGCACGACCTGACTGGGCGCGGCATCGGCTTGAAGGTATTAACCGGGCACGGCGCGGCCATCGACACCACGACCGCCGCCGGCAAGCTGGTCTTTGGCATCTTCGCCGCCCTGGCCGAGTTCGAGCGCGAGTTGATCGCGGAGCGCACGATTGCCGGCCTAGCCTCGGCCCGCGCGCGCGGGCGGAAAGGCGGCCGGCCGTTCAAGATGACCGCCGCCAAGCTGCGGCTGGCGATGGCGGCAATGGGTCAGCCAGAGACCAAGGTCGGCGACCTGTGCCAGGAACTTGGCGTCACGCGGCAGACCCTGTATCGGCATGTTTCACCCAAGGGTGAGCTACGTCCAGATGGCGAGAAGCTACTCAGCCGAATTTGATGCCGGCATGAGGCAACGTAGCGACAGCGTGGTTTGTCTCAATGGGAAGCGCTCATGATCGATCTTTGAAGGCCCGCAGCAGTCGTGTCACAGACAGGACGAACAAACCGGTCAGCGTGAGGGCTGCGATACCCCAGTACTCTCCGATGAACGCGCCGGCCGTCGTGCCGGCCAGCACAATGGCGAGAATCGGCAAATGGCAGGGACAGGTGAGCACGGCCAGCGCGCCCCACAGGTAGCCGGTGATCGGTTTGTGCGTCTCGGACGGCAAGCGCTCGGGGCTGTTCATGGCAGACTCTCCGCGTGCTGTGCCGGCTCGGTCGGCATGGTGGCCAACTGCACCTCCAGATCGGCCAACGCTTCGCGCCGACGCTCGACGAACTGGCGCAGAACGGCAAGCTGCGCGGCCGCTTCATCGCCGTCCGCAGCATCCAGCGCCCGGCACAGCCGCGCCAGCGCGTCCAGGCCGATGCCCGCCTCGAAGGCCGCCCGCACGAAGCACAGCCGTTGCAAGGCGGCATCATCGAACAGGCCATAGCCGCCCGGGGTGCACGCCACCGGACGCAGCAATCCGCGCAGCAGGTAGTCGCGCACGATATGCACGCTCACCCCGGCATCAAGGGCCAGCCGGGACACGGTGTAGGCGCTCATTGAAAACCTCCTTTTTTTATCCAGCGCAGCAGGAAAGCTGCTTCACGTCCTTGTTGAAGGTCTGCGCCGCAAGCTTCAACCCCTCGACCATTGTCAGGTAGGGGAACAACTGGTCGGCCAGTTCCTGCACCGTCATGCGGTTGCGGATGGCGAGCACCGCCGTCTGGATCAGTTCGCCCGCTTCCGGGGCCACCGCCTGCACGCCGATGAGCCGTCCGCTACCTTCCTCGATGACCAGCTTGATGAAGCCGCGTGTGTCGAAGTTGGCAAGCGCTCGCGGAACGTTGTCGAGTGTCAGCGTGCGACTGTCGGTCTCGATGCCATCGTGGTGCGCTTCCGCCTCGCTGTAGCCCACGGTGGCGACTTGCGGGTCGGTGAACACCACTGCCGGCATCGCGGTCAGATTGAGGGCTGCGTCGCCGCCGGTCATGTTGATCGCGGCACGGGTGCCGGCGGCCGCTGCCACGTAGACGAACTGCGGCTGGTCGGTGCAGTCGCCGGCCGCGTAGATGTTCGGGTTGCTCGTGCGCATGCCTTGGTCGATAACGATGGCCCCTTGCGCATTGACAGTGACCCCCGCCGCGTCCAGCGCGAGGCTGCGCGTATTCGGTGCCCGACCGGTGGCAACCAGCAACTTGTCAGCGCGCAATTCACCGTGTCCGGTGGTCAGCACGAATTCGCCGTTCACATGGGCGACCTGGCTGGCTTGCGTGTGCTCCAGCACCTCGATGCCCTCGGCGCGGAAAGCGGCTGTCACGGCCTCGCCGATGGCCGGGTCTTCCCGGAAGAACAAGGTGCTGCGTGCCAGGATCGTGACCTGGCTGCCGAGCCGGGCAAAGGCTTGCGCCAGTTCCAACGCCACCACCGACGAACCGATCACGGCCAGGCGTGCGGGAATGGTGTCGCTGACAAGCGCTTCGGTGGAAGTCCAGTAGGGTGACTCTTTCAGGCCCGGAATCGGCGGCACGGCCGGACTGGCACCGGTGGCGACCAGGCAGCGGTCGAACGTTACCTCGCGCTCGCCACCCTCGTTCAAACGGACGACCAGGCTCTGGTCGTCCTTGAAACGCGCTTCACCGTGCAAAACGGTGATGGCTGGATTGCCGTCCAGGATGCCTTCGTATTTGGCGTGCCGCAGTTCATCGACACGGGCCTGCTGCTGGGCCAGCAGTTTGCTGCGGTCAATCGCAGGCACAGTTGCCGCAATACCGCCGTCGAACGGACTTTCCCGGCGCAGATGGGCAATATGGGCAGCGCGGATCATGATCTTGGACGGCACACAGCCGATATTGACGCAGGTGCCGCCGATGGTGCCGCGTTCGATCAGCGTGACCGTCGCGCCTTGCTCGACGGCCTTCAGCGCCGCCGCCATCGCGGCCCCGCCGCTGCCAATGATGGCGATATGCAAACCGGCGCCCTCAAGTGCATCACGGATTTTTGGTTCATCTTTGAAATCACCAACCCGGATCGAGCCTTGATAACCCAATGCGGCGATGGCGGCCAGCAGTTGGTTGTGGCTCACGGCGGTGTCTGCCATGACTTGCGCGCGGCTTTCTGGATAGGACACCACAGCGGCATTCACGCCGGGAATCTTTTCCAAAGCATCTTTGACATGGGTGGCGCAGGATGTGCAGGTCATGCCATTCACGGTGATTTCGGTCATTTTTTTACTCCATTGAATTTCGGTGTGCAGCAGGCATCGGCTTGGCGTTTTCGTTGGATGGCGTAGATGGTCAAGCCGATGAAAATCGCCAGCGCAGGCAGCAGCACATAGTCCAGATAGCCGGTCAGCGCGGACAAGCCGACCACACCGAGCAAAATGACCAGAACAGGGGTGAAGCAACACAGCGCCACGAGGGTTGTGCCAATGATGCTGACCCGCAGCAGTGTCTTCGGGTCTTTCATGATCAGTTCTTGACTGATGATGGGTAGCCCGCATCCTCGGTAGCCTTGGTCAGTTTCTGCACGCTGGTCTTGGCATCATCGAAGGTGACCACCGCTTCGCGCGTCTCGAAGGTCACGTCAACTTTACTGACGCCATCGACCTTGGAAATCGCCTTCTTGACAGTGATCGGACAGGCCGAGCAGGTCATGCCCGGTACGGACAGCGTAACGGTCTGGGTGGCGGCCCACACGGGGGCAACAACGGCAGCGAGGGCAAGGGCGGAAAGCAGCTTTTTCATGGTGAACTCCTGTGATCAATAGAAAAATGGCACGACGTAGGGAAATCCGAGCGCGACCAAAACCAGCACGGCCACGCCCCAGAAAATGAGCTTGTAAGTAGCTCGCACTTGGGGAATCGCGCAAACCTCACCCGGTTTGCAGGCGGCTGACGGCCGGTAGATGCGCCGCCAGGCGAAGAACAACGCCACCAGCGCCACGCCGATAAAGATGGGGCGATAGGGTTCCAACACCGTCAAGTTGCCGATCCAAGCGCCGCTGAACCCCAAGGCGATCAGAACCAGCGGCCCGAGGCAGCAAGCCGAGGCGAGGATGGCGGCCAGCCCGCCAGTGAAGAGCGCGCCGCGCCCGTTTTGAGGTTCAGACATACGTTTGTCCTTTCGAATCTGAATTGGATAGCTTAAGCTTACTTCCGTAGTTATGTACGGAGTCAAGCGATATGGAAAACAATTTGGAGAACCTGACCATTGGCGTTTTCGCCAGGACGGCCGGGGTCAATGTGGAGACCATCCGGTTCTATCAGCGCAAGGGCTTGCTCCCGGAACCGGACAAGCCTTACGGCAGCATTCGCCGCTATGGCGAGACGGATGTAACGCGGGTGCGCTTCGTGAAATCAGCCCAGCGGTTGGGCTTCAGCCTGGATGAGATCGCCGAGCTGCTGCGGCTGGAGGATGGCACCCATTGCGAGGAAGCCAGCAGCCTGGCCGAGCACAAGCTCAAGGACGTGCGCGAGAGGATGGCTGACCTGGCGCGCATGGAGGCCGTGCTGTCTGATTTGGTGTGCGCCTGCCATGCGCGGAAGGGGAACGTTTCCTGCCCGCTGATTGCGTCACTGCAAGGGAAGAAAGAACCGCGCAGTGCGGACGCGGTGTAGCCCGAGGGAACTACGCCTTAGCGTGCTTTATTTTCCGTTTTCTGAGGCGACTCCAACGTCAGAAAAGACCGTGCGGTCGACTTTTGATATTTCGTGCTGTCGCCTTCTGAAAGTGACAGTATGCTGTATTCATGGCTAGATCAACCCTAATGAGTACAGGATTTGTATTCAGGTTTCTGTATGCACTGGTGTGTACCCAAATGGCTACTTCTGGATAGAGGGCAGCTTTTCCTTGTTCAGGATTGTCCAGCGTCTAACCTGAGGCTTCTTGAAGAACCGTTGCAGGTTGTGCGGTTTCTGGCTGCTGATTCTGGTTTCAATGGCTTCCAGTTTCTCTGGTCTGACCTTTTCTCCCATTATGTTCGTTAGTGAAGAGAATGAATTTTCAGCGATCTCTTGGAGGTCGCTAACCTCCATTGTGGTCATGATCATCAGATAGGCTTGAGGCTTCTTCTGTCTGTTGAGTAGCTGGATTCGAATCAGGAATGGTTGCTCAGGGTGTTTACGTCGCAGTGCTTGCTTGAAGGCAACCATGTCGTTCAGTAAGTGGATGCTCTCACTGTGATCGTCGTAGAACACGCTATGCCTGTATGACCATTCGTAGTTGGTCAGGGCATGGAGATATTTACGTATTGTCTTGTCTTCACTTGCTTCAGCCATGAGAGGTGTAACTCCTTGCTGTAGATCACTATCTGGGGATACAAACACTTTCCTATACTGGATGCAATTTCTTTGCTTGAGGCTGCAGTGTTATGTGTGTTCTAGGCCCCGTATTGTCTTAGGTCTCTGGTTTGGCGTATGGTGTTTATTGTTCGAAATTCTGAATTAGTAGTGCGGTAACAGATGCTGAAGGCGCGAGGAGAGGGTTTGCTAGGAAGTTGCCCGGCGAGAAGTCAATGAGCTGAAGTTTTTAGCTGTATTGCCTAAATGAGGAGTGGCGGCGAGGTCGGCTTTTGCACTGTTTTCGTCCCTGTTATCTGATGCCCTCTCTCCGTTGATTTGAGGGTGTCTTTTCTGCGTTCTATTGTCGGACCTCAGTTGCGTGGGAAATTTTTTATAGGAGTTTCTAGGGCTTGTTTGGCTCAATTGCGTAGTTGCATCGCACTTGACCGACCATTGCACGCTAAAGTTATGACCGTCAGAGGGCGGCCAAAAGCAGTCATCCATAAATGATGTGGGCACTACGTTTACAGTTGCGTAACGCGTTGAAGCTAAATTGCCTCTTGTGGAAGTGAAATTTCGACATCCGGAATGTTGGTAGTGATACACAACAGTATTTTTATTATGCTAAGCGCCATTAAACTAACGATGCGCGATAAAGGACTAGGCATGAAAATTAGCGTCATCCAAAAATATAAATCAATACCTGCCGGCCTAGAGTTTGATCTCCCTGATTTCAGCATACTGACTGGGAAAAATGGCAGTGGAAAAAGCCATCTTCTAGAAGTTATGGCGAGCCAACAGTCCTCTAAGGTCATGGTAGAGGGTAGTGTCTTGAATAATATTTTGCACGTAGGCTATAACGGCCTGAACCCGCAAGTGGACGTGCGCTGTGAATCAGCACAGCTAATTCAAAATGCAAATAATTTCTGGAATCCAATAAATAGCATAATCCAGCACTACAGGGTTAATTTTTTAGGGCGGCATGCGTTTGGGGATATTGTTGACGAATATATCAACAATCACTTTGGCCATGATCAAATGCGAAATGCTATATTGAGGAACGTTCTTAAGAAGTCAGGTAAGAATTTCGAAGATCTCACTGAGTTAGATATATATAACAACATGAGTTTTTCTGAAAATAATAGTGGGACTTTGTTTTTTTCTCAGTGCGCAATGATCTTTAAAGCGTATCACGTTAGATGGACAAAAAATAAATTTAATAAATTTCTTCTCTCGGAAGAGAGCGTAGAAGGACTAACATTTCTAAGTGATGAAGAGTTTTTGAAAAAAAATGGCCCGCCGCCTTGGGAACTTATTAACGAAATATTGGCAAGGGCAAGTCTCCCATATGAGTTCCCTAATCCAAATCTAGGGGATGCTGATCTGGCGTATACATTAAAACTGGTGGATAAATCTACCGGGACGGATATTTCGGTAAACGATTTGTCATCTGGCGAGAAAGTGCTGATGTCTCTCGCACTGGCCATTTACAACACTCAAGAGGGAGGGGCGCGCCCTCAGCTACTACTACTTGATGAGCCGGATGCACCCCTGCACCCACAATATTCAAAACTCTTGATCGAGACAGTGATCGAAACTATTGTTGAGCGTGCCGGAGTTAAGGTTGTGATGACTACTCATTCGCCAGCGACTGTGGCAATGGCGCCCGACAATAGCGTATATGAAATCAGTCGTGACGATAAGATTCCGACTATGATCAGCAATAGTAGAGCAGTTTCAATTTTAACTCAGGGGATTGGTTTTCTAAGAGTCTCCTACGAAAAGAGACGTCAAATTTTCGTTGAAAGCAAATATGACGTTATATATTTTGAGAGGTTATTCGACGCACTAAGTCGAAAGCATGCGTATTCGTATCAGCCCATATTTATGGAGCCGCATAGCGGAACATCTAACTGTGCGGATGTCATATCCATAGTGGATAAGCTCCGGGGTGCTGGCAATGACTTTGCATGGGGAATAGTCGACTTTGATGGAGCTAATAAATCCGGAGATGGGGTTTTAGTGCTGGGCGAAAATATGCGCTACGCAATTGAAAATTATCTTCTGGATCCGATATATATCGTTCTGTCGTTGATTAGATATGGAAAGGCAAAATATCTAGATTTCGGTATTTCGACTCGAACAACTTACCCGGACGCTGCTAATTTGACGTCGGATGAATGCCAAGCACTGATTGACAGTTTTATCGTGAGGATAGGGCTTTCGCTGGATAATCTAATTCCTGTCACGCTAGAAAACGGCTATCAACTCAACTATCCCAATGCATTTTTGATGCATCAAGGTCATGACTACGAAAGTCTTATTCAAGAGAATTTTCCAGAGCTTCGAGCGATTTCTCGAGGTCAGGGCGATTCAGTCTTAAAGCTTAGGCTGGCGGAAGTTATTGCAGAGTTTCCGCAGTTTTTACCTATAGAAATTGGGGCGTTGTTTGCATCGATGGACGAGCCCCGTTCAGATCCTCAGGATGCGCCGGACAAAATTAAATTGGTACCGACTCCCTACGGATAACTACTGGCAGCTAGCTGTCTGTCGCGACCGGCAGCTATGGGTCGATTGCAGTCGTTCAAGGAGCTGGTCCGTAGTTGTGAAAATAGACGGTCAAGTCAGTGCTATTTCGCATCAATGGAATGGATAGCTAATCTTAGTTATGGCTTCCAGCTTCTGAGCTGCGCTCAAACCCTTGCTATAGGTGTCGAGAGTAACGGTCTTTGTTTCGTGCCCTAGCAGTTGCTGAACCGTGCTCAGGGGTAAGTCCGCTTGATGTAAGCTGGTAGTCACTGTATGACGGATCGAGTGAAAAACGTGCAGGGGGCCAAACCCTAATTCAGTCTTGAGTCTGCCAAATCGCTTGGACAATGCGTCTGAGCGGATGCCGTACATATTCTTGGTCTTGATAGGTAGCAGCCACCCGTCTTGGGAGTCCTGCACCAGCTGTTTAACCATGCCGAGAATGGCTAGGTGAACGGGCACCTGACGGATGCCTGCAACGGTCTTGCTATCAACGATATCGAAGCATGAGACACCTTCAACAAGAATGATGTTCTCGACTTTGAGCTGGCAGAGCTCTTCGATACGGGCTCCGGTGTAGGCTCCTAGCTTGATCAAGGTTGCAAGGGTAGCGTCATTCTTGGCTAGAGCTGCGGCATATAGTACTGGTATGTCTTCACGCTCGAATGCCTTTCGCTTGGCCTCCTTGGCGAATCTACCTCGGAGCTGAGGGAGGTCATGATTTTCAAATGGTGATGCCAAGCCTTTGTACTGCTCTCGCCATTGGGTGTCGTACTTGATTGCCCACTTCCAGAACACGTTGCCGGCTAGCAGGTACTGGCTCTTGGTCTTGCTTGTTAGTCCTTCCAGCGTATTCAGAAAGGCCGCTACGCTATCGAAGTCCAGCGGCTTGCCTGTCTCACCAAGGTAGGCCGAGAGCTTATTTAACTTAGCTTCCTGAGAATCTATAGCCTTTGGAGTTTGGGCATGGGCAGTACGGTGAGCGCGAAATTCTCGTAGGCGGGTGGCGGTAATGGGGGACTTAGGTTTGTAGCTGTCCGGGGCATCGAAGAGACTCGATAGCTCTTCGATTTCTAGCGTGTTCAAGCCCTCGCTCTGTGCAATAACTTGCTGAAATAGACTGCCGACGATCTCTTGGAGGTCATCACGTAGGGCAAGCTGTCCGTCTGTACCCTGTTCTTTGCGAATAGCTGCAAGCTGCTGCATGGCTCCCATGTACTCGGGATCGGAGAACAGGGAAGTCATCGCGGCAGTAATCTCTGGCGATGGTGCATCGTTCGAATAAGGCTCTGGCTTACGAAGAGCTACTGCAATTTTGCTCGCCTCTGCGGCCTCGGTTATGGATGCGGCATAGTCTGCGGCAGACTCCTTCCACGCATCCCCCCTCTCGTCCCGAGCTGAGCGAGCTGCATGGATTTGAGCTTTCCACTTCGCTAGGCAGGGCAGGCGCCGTCTTAGGGCCTCATTGCGGTCTGCCGTGTCCAGCGACTTTGACAGGATGCGGCGATTACCAAAAGCTTGTTGCACGTCCTTCGGGATGGCTAGGCGAGCGTGGTAAATACCGCCTTGCCTCTCAAGATTGTCCGCCATGCTCAGCCCCCCCCCCCGATTTTATTGAATTGTACGTAGTTATTGTACGTAAAAATCCTCTATAGGCCCACAAATACGGCATTTCGTGGGGTTTAAGGTGTGTTTCGGTGAGTCCCTATCTCTCCGCCACTAATCAAAGAAAAGCCCCCGAAACTCCTAGAATTTCGGGGGCTTTTTCATTTCTGCTTGGTTAGCTGTCGACGAAGTGTCGAAAATTAGCGATAGGGTCAAGCCTCATAGCATCCTGCTGGTGAGCCAGGGCCAAATGTGTAGCGTATGCCTGAGGGCTTTGCAGGGTGGTTGAGTCACTTGCCCTGCCAGAGCGTCTCCTTATCGTCTTATCTACCGGCGCTTAGTCGGGCGTCGAACTTGAAGTGAAATCCATACCAAGGGTACGAGGCTGGACAGGAACTGGCTGGAAAATATGGATCCATTCAGTTCTATTCCTTGGTCGAGAACCGCAATGCCTGAGGTGAACTTTCGAACCGGAGGCTCAATGTTGCAGGACGGTTTATTTTTTCTTGTTTTTTATTAATTTGTTCATGTAGTAGCTGATGCTTAGCAGATCTTTAGGTCTTGGCTTGTAGTGTGTCTTGTTTCTTTGTGTAGGGTCTATTCCGGAAGTGGATGCTGTGTAGTAATAGAGCGCGATAGAGCGACGCGATATATGTTCGGGTGTATTTAATGGCTCCGGGTGCCCATGATTGCTGTTGTGGTCAGTGTTGAAAATGACGCAGCGATTATAAATCGGTAGAATTTTCTTTAGGCATGTTTTCATCTTTACATCCCAAAGTTCCAGATTGCCCCCGTATTCTTCTTTCCAGTCTTCATTAAGGTAGATGATGGCGTTGAGTCTTCGCTCAATGTTCAGTTTTTTGTTTAATCTGAAGTCAGAGTGTACGCCGAGAAAACCGCCGGTTTTGGTTTCGTGCAATCCGCCGCCCGTGAAGTATGGGTCAGGAATCAAACCTTCGATTCCGGTGAGCTTTTCGAGAAATTGCAACATTGGCGCAGAGTTGAAAGCGTAGAAAATACTTTTCAGATAAGGATCGCATTGATTGGGGTTTATTTGCCTTTTGTGCTGACCTTTGTAGCCGCGCTCGTAAAGCGTTTCATTGCTGGTTGCTTCGCTCGGAAAATGTGAACAGATGCTGGCTATAAGGTCTTCCGGCAAAAAATTGTCGATGGCAATGTGAGGAAATGGCGTTGCCTGCCGGTAGACGGCGGCTTGGGATTCCCCCAATACACCGGCGGCGTCTAAGTTAAAGTCTAGCTCGGGGGTGATGCGGATAGGCAATCCTGCTGGGGTGGGCTTCATTGCTGCTCCAATGATGTGATCTTGGCAATTTTATTTTGGCTGGGTATTGCTGAGGCGTCTGGTGATCTCGTTGTACATCTTTGTTCGTCGATGGGTAGGCGAATAGCCTCCAGCCGCCGCGACGGTGCCAGACTGGATGTGGTCCAGGTATTTGAATAGCTTACGTGGCGATATGAACTCAATGGCGTAGCCAAGCTCGGTCATACGGTCTTGCAGGGCATACCCTGGGACTTGGGTTCCCATCTGGAAATGCAGGCCATGGTGCTTAATCAGTTTGCAATTCCACAGTGTGCAGAAACTTTTTAGATGCGCCTCTCTATAGGGCTTCGGTGTTTTTGACGGCAAGTGAAGGGCTGTTTTAAAACGCCTGAAATGATGCTTGAAGAAGCGAGAGGTAAATCGCCATAAGGTTCTAATGATGCCGCGGTCTATTTGCTCGGTGCAGCCGACGGCTGCGATATTTGGAGATTTCATGCATTTTCCCAGCATCATGGAAAATACTTTCGGGTCAAAGATGAAAGTGTCTGTGTGCAGTAGAAATAAATAATCGGTTTCGACCTTTTCCAGAATCATATCCAGAGCCTTGCCGTGCGCTATATGGCCGGGCTCTGCAGTGGCGGGCGTGCGCTCAATCAATTTTATCCAATCGACAGAGCGAAGATATTCCACGCTGTCATCAGCTGAGTTGTTGTCAACCACCCACACAGGAATTTTACTGTCGCCCAGGTGTTGTTGCAGAAGATTCAGGCAGGTCTTGGTGAGCTCAAGTGTTTTGTAATTGACCAGTGCGATGCTGAAAGCCGGGTGTTGCCTATGAGGAAATTCGGTGGCTGTCATCGCCAATAGCTCCAGTTTATTCGTACAACAAGTGCGGGTGCTTATAGTTTTGCCGTACCTGCTATTTATTACTGCCAACGGATCGAAATGGCTGCTGCATTTGTAATTGATGGTCTCGTTTTTTGTTTATACCCGATTTTTATTTCACTGGTAATCCTATTAAATCGACTGTGCCACTGCACAGAGTTTCGAGCTCAAATTTGCAGCAGTTTGTTACAGGCCGCTGTGGTCTGCTTGCCCCTCTCTCCAGCCACATTACCCTCACGCCCTCAGTGCTAAAGCACTATTGAATAGCAGGTCCCTAGGGGCGATGCTGAGCGTGCCGCACTCCGCCAGGGCCACGCTCCGTCATGTCCATCAGTTCGCCATCATCTGCCGTCTCGGCTGTCACGCCCGTTTGCACGCGCCAGGCCAATGGGCTGCAGCTGGCTGTGCTCAGTCAGGCGGGCAGTGCTCAGGCGGCGATTAGTGTGCGGGTGGCGGCGGGCAGTCATGATGAGCCGGCCGAGCACCCTGGCTTGGCGCATTTTCTCGAGCATCTGCTGTTTCTCGACTGCGCCGATTACAGCGGCGAGCAGCGCCTGATGCCCTTTGTCCAGGCCTGTGGTGGGCAGCTCAATGCCTCGACCCAGGCGCGGCATACCGATTACTTCTGCGAGGTGCCGGCCGAGCAGTTGGCGGCGGCGCTGGCGCGCCTGTGCGCCATGCTTGCCAGGCCCTTGTTGAGGGTTGCGCAGCAGCTCTCTGAGCGCGAAGTGCTGCATGCGGAGTTTCTTGCCCGTGGTCAGGATGCGGACACCCTGGTGGCTGCCGCACTGGGCCAGGCGTTGGTCGATGGCCATGGGTTTGCCGCGTTTCAAGCCGGTTCGCGGGAGACGCTCGCGGTCGAGCAGGCGGCGTTTCAGCAAGCCTTGGGCGATTTCCATCGACAGCATTATCAGGGCGCCAATGTGTCGCTGGTGCTGGTGGGACCGCAGTCGGTGGCTGAGTTGCAAGCCTTGGCGCAGCGCTATGCCGGTGAGCTGGCTAGCGGCCCGGCGTTGCCCGCGATGTCGCCGGCAGCCTTGTTGCCGTTGCGGCGACCGCAGTTGCAGTTGCAATTGCCGAGCGCGGTGCCGACCTTGCATCTGGCGTTTGCCCTGGAGCTCGACCCCACAGCGCCCGCTGGCGACCTGCAGCAGGCGTTGGCGTTTGTGCAAACCTGGCTGTTGGCGGAGTCGCCGGGCGGCTTGCTGGCCCAGCTGCGCGCGACGCAACTCTGCACCGGTTTAACCGCGCGCGTGCTCTATCACGATCAGGGCCAGGCCCTGTGGTTGCTGAGCTTTACCGGCTTCAGTGACGATGACTCGGCGCGGGCGGTATTGGTGGTGGCGCTGCAAGATTGGCTGGGTTTTTTCGCCACTCACGCGCCCTGGGACGAACTGTGCGAGCGTTATCGGTTGATCCAGATGTACCGGCCGCCGGCGCGCACGCCTCTGGCCCTGGCGCGGCAATGGCAAGAGGCGCTGGCCTTGGACTTGACGCCGAATCAGGGATTGAGCGCGCGCGGCCTGCAGTTGTTGCCGCCGCTGTTGCAGCAATTGCAGGCACCGCAGCGCTGCATCAGTGTGTTGGCCAGTTCGGCACCGCTGCCGGTATGGCCGGGCCCAGGCGGCTTAACTTTGCACATGCAGGAGGCGGCGGTACCCGTTGCGGCCAGCCGCCACTGGCGCTGGCACTTGCCCGCGGCCAATCCGTTGCAGGGCGATGTGTTGGCGGCGCTGCCGCCGTTGGCCATCGCGGCCCAGTTGCACTGGCTGGATGCGCCGCCGTCCTCGCTCAACCCTACGTCCGTCGTCCATGGCCTTTGCCGCTTTGCAGCGCAATTGCCAGCGGCGCAGCTGTTGGCGGTGGCGCAGGTGGCGCTGCGCGAGCTGACGGCCAATGCCGAGCAGGTCGGCTTCGACCTGCAACTGTCCGCCCAGCGTGGCGTCTTGCAGTTATTTCTGCAGGGGCCGGGGCCGTTGTTGCCGCTGCTCTTGGGGCAGTTGCTGCAACGCTTGCAGGCGCCACCGGCCGAGGTCTGGTCGCAGGCGTTGCGGTTGGCACAGCAGGCAAGTGACACCGCGCAGATGCCGTTGCGGCAGATGCTTGGGCGCTTGCCCGAGTTGTTTGAGGCGGGCGCTATGCCTTTGCCGGCAGCCACTGCTAGCGAGTTGCAACATGGTTTTCAACTGACGGGCTTTGCTGCCCAACTGCTGGGTGTGGCCGCGCCCGAGCAGGCACGGATCACCGCGCTGTTTAGCGTGACAACTGCTCTGGCGCTCGACCTGCCACCTGGAGTGCCCAGCTCCGGGCGTTACTGGCGGGCAGGGCAGGTTGATACATCCGAGGCCTGCGTGGTGCTGTTCTGTCCGTTGGCCAGCCCCACGGCGCACCACGAGGCTGGCTGGCGGCTGTTGGCCCACTGTTATCAAGGGCCGTTCTTTCAGCGTCTGCGCAGCGAGTTGCAGTTGGGCTACGGGGTGTTCTGCGGCTTTCGCCAATTGCAGGGCCGGCGCGGCATAGTGTTTGCCGTGCAGTCGCCCCGTGCCAGCGAGGCCGAGGTGCTGGCCCATATCTGCCGCTTTCTCGCGGATCAGGCGCCGCGGCTGGCCGCGCTCACTGCCGCTGAGCTTGGCGCCGCCGCCCAGGCGCTGACCAAGCCGCTTAATAGTGCTCGCCTGACGGCGCTTGAATGCGCCGAACTGCACTGGCAACAGCACTTGGCGGGATTGCCATCTACCCATGCTGCTGCCGTGTTGCAGGCTCTGGTGGGCTATGACACCCAGCAATTGCTGGGCTGCCAGCAGCAGCTGCTCGCTGCCCACGGCGGTTGGTATCTGCTCAGCAACCAGGCTCCCAGCGCAGACGGCTGGTTACCGCTCGCCTGAGTCGCGAGCACCTGCAAACAACAATCCTCTTTCTACCTCCGCGCGCTGAGCAGGCGCCGCGTGGCGTGCCTGCGCCTACGTGTTTTTGCCGGGCTCGTTCGTTGGGCTAACGGCGGCGTACGACCTACGAACGACCTCCCTGTGGTGGTCGCGGTCGTACACCTTTTTGGCCGCGCCGCCGGGCCTGGCCAAAGCAGCAGTGATTCGGCGCTTTTGCAGCGTATGGCTGGCTGTGGGGCTTTTCGATAATCGCCTCGACCTGACAGACCTGACTGTCGTCCCACCCGCGGAGCGCGTTATGCACAACAACAAAATCGCCAACACCCGATTCCTGCCCCTCGCCCTGACCGCTGCTGTTGCCCTGGCCACGGCCCAGCAGGCTGCAGCGGAAATCGTGTTGTATGACAAGGACGACACCACCTTTGCCACCGACGGCTACGTCAACACCTTCTACGTCAACAGTGATGTCGACCGCGAAGGCGATACCCTCGACCGCAGCCAGTCGCGGGTGAAAATGGGCTTTCTGCCCAACTGGCTCGGCTTTACCTTCGGCAAGGAAATCGACGGCCTGACCCTCAGCGGTCGCTCGTCGTTCTGGGTCACCATCAACGACAGCGAAACCAACGGCACCGACACCGCCATCGACGTGCGTCAGTTCTACGGCACCGTCGCCAGCCCGGAGTGGGGTGAAGTGCTGGTCGGTAAGGACTTCGGCCTGTTCTCGCGCTCCAACATCTTCCTCGATGAAATCCTCGCCGGCTTCGGCAACGTCAGCGACACCCTCGGCCTGGTCGACGGTGGCGGCGTGTCCTTCGGCAACATCGGCACCGGCTACCCGTACCCGTTCCCGACCTCGCAGATCACCTACCGCAACAACAACCTGGCCGAAGGCCTGCGCGTTGCCGTGGGCATCATGGATCCGGTGGACACCAATCAGGTCGATAAAGACCTCAGCGACGGCTACGACGACAAGGCCTACCAGGACCAGCCGCGCTACGAGTCGGAAGTCAGCTACCAGATGGATGTGGGCGACGCGACCATCTACTCCTGGGTCAACGGCGCGCACCAGACCTCGGAAAACACCAACAGCAGCATCGACAGCGTGACCTCCCAAGGCCTGGGTTATGGCGTGCAGGCCAAGCTGGCCGGCTTCTCGGTAACCGCCTCGGGCTTCCAGGCCGAAGGCATGAACCCGTTCTTCTCCAACAACGCCGGCGAAGCCATCCTGCGTGAAGTCGACAGCGACGGTTACCTGCTGCAGGGCTCCTACACCTCGGGCAAAAACCGCTGGGCGATTTCCTACGGCAAGACCGAAGACGACGGCAACGGCCTGGGCAGCGCCGCCGACTACGAGACCCGCGGTATTGCCTACTTCCGCACCATCAACGACAACCTCAAGTTGGTGGCCGAATACAACCAGTACGAGATCGACGCCGCGTCCGGCAGTGGGCTGGGTGAAGACACCGACACCATCGCCCTGGGTGCCGTGCTGAACTGGTAAACCATCGCGCACTCGATAAAAGCCGGGCCAGGGAAACCTCGTCCGGTTTTATTTTGCATCCACGTCAGCGCTGGCGGCGCTCAGTACTGCTAGAAGGCCCGGCCAGTGCTGCTAACCCTTGTATTGGAGGTAGATATGTTGGGACTTTGGAGTGCTCACGCAGCGGACTTTCTGCTGATTCTGACCCTGGCGACCACCTTGGTCTTTGCCTTGCCGATCTTTTTAGTGCCCCTGACCTGGGCGCGCCTGATGGCCTGGCAGATTCCGCAGCAGACCGATCTGGCGGTGTACTTTGGCCGCTGCCTGGGCGCCTTTATCCTGATTCTTGAAGCCCTGATGCTGCGTGCCGCCCTGACCGGCGAGGCGATGCACACGGCGTTCGAGCTGCTCGCCGCCACGGCCACGATGATGATCGTTGTGCATGTCTACGGCGCGCTCAAGCGCATCCAGCCCTTGAGTGAAACCCTGGAAATCGGCTTCTACGTGCTGCTGTTATTGCTCACCCTGATGTTCTGGCCCGCCTAGAACAGCAGGCCAGCCGTGTGAGGCAGTGAACGGCCGACTTTTCCGACCCGCTACTTAGGGAGTAGGGCGGCGCTACTCAAGTGGCATGGGGTGTGGGCGCCTTACTTCGTAGAATTCCCCAAGAGTTGTACTGTTTTTCGGGAGCACGCTATGCAGCGGGAAGGGACTGAAGGCGTGGTCACTGCGACCTCCAACGCCAAAGATGTCGAGCTGGTGGCGCAGGAGTTGGCGCGGCAGTTGATCCACCCGCACCTGGGCTTCGTGCTGTTCTTCTGCTCGGCGGAGTACGACCTGCAAGGCCTGGGTGAAGCCCTGGAGCAGTACTTCGGCGGCATCAGCCTTATCGGCTGCACCACGGCCGGCGAGATCACCCCGCTGGGTTACGGGCGCGGCTGCATCAGTGCGATTGGCTTTGATCACCGCAGCTTCTCGATTGCCAGCGGCCTGATTGATGAGATGGACCGCTTCAACCTGATCGACGCCCAGCAACTGGTCGAGCGCCTGATCAAGGATTGCCGCACCAACGAACTGGCCTCGATCAAGGGCCACAGCTTCGCCCTGACCCTGCTGGATGGCCTGTCCAGCCGCGAGGAAGTGGTGCTCGGCGCCCTCAGTGCGGCCTTCGGCAGCATCCCCCATTTCGGCGGTTCGGCCGGCGACGACAATCACCTGACCCACACCCACGTTTACTACGGCGGCCAGTTTCACACCGGCGCGGCGGTGGTGGTGCTGTTCAACACCTGGCTGGATTTCGAAGTGTTCAGCACCCACCACATCCAGCCGTGCGCCGACAAACTGGTGGTCACCCGCGCCGACAGTGCCAGCCGCCGCGTCTATGAACTCAACGCCGCGCCCGCCGCCCAGGAATACGCCGAGCTGATTGGCGTGCCGCTGGCGGCTCTGGACCATCACGTGTTCGCCGCCCATCCGCTGGCCGTGCGCATCAGCGAGCAGTACTACGTGCGCTCGATTCAACGGGTCAACGACGACCTCAGCCTGACGTTTTATTGCGCGGTGGAGAACGGCATCGTCCTCACTGCCATGCAGCCGGGGCCCTTGCTGCCCAACCTGGCAAACCTGT
>Ga0209343_10003045_pt1 | contig 21305 bp, 26 predicted proteins | sample RifCSPlowO2_02_FD_184026 | JGI IMG/M metagenome (GOLD analysis project Ga0209343, IMG submission 184026) | Groundwater microbial communities from Rifle, Colorado - Rifle CSP2_plank lowO2_0.2 (SPAdes) (version 2) | ecosystem: Environmental > Aquatic > Deep subsurface > Groundwater | place... | reverse complement strand
TTGCATCCGTTTTACAGCTGATTATATAAAATACCAATAACGAATCGAATACGAATATACGAATAAAATTATATATTAGTAAATTAGTAAAAAATTAGTAATTAGTATTCTATGCCTAAACAAACATCAGAATTCGGAAAAAATTGGTACGCGGTGCATACATACTCCGGCTATGAGGATGCCGTAGCGCGCAATTTAAAACAACGCATTGAATCTTTGGGAATGGAGGACCAGATCTTTCAGGTCTTGGTTCCAATCGAGAAAAAAATAAAAATAAAAGGCGGCAAGCGGCGCGTTGTGGAAGAGAAGATATATCAAGGTTATGTTTTAGTTGAGATGATAGTTACCGACGCTTCTTGGTATGTTGTTCGGAACACTCCAAGAGTTACCGGTTTTGTGGGCTCCGGCACGACGCCTGTGCCGTTGGATAAAAAAGAGATCGATGGACTTTTTGCAAGAATGGGCAAAGGAGAGCCGACCCACAAGATAGACGTTGCCATTGGCGACCCGGTGCGTATCAATGACGGCCCATTTAAGGAATTTGAAGGAAAAGTTAGCGAGGTAGATGAAGCGCGCGGCAAGATAAAGGTATTGGTTTCGATGTTTGGCAGGGAAACCCCGGTGGAGCTTGATTTCTTGCAGGTTAAAAAACTCTAAGCTATGATGCTAATCAACGAATGTTATGCCAATCTACAAATTGCGAATAATTCATTAGCAATTTGCATTATTAGCATGAAATTAGCATATTAGCATCACATATTATGGCAAAAGCAATTAAAGTAATAGTAAAAGTTCAGGCGCCGGCGGGGAAAGCGACCCCTGCTCCTCCTTTGGGTCCCGTATTGGGCCAGCACGGCATCAACATCGGCGAATTTGTAAAGAAATTCAACGAAGCGACGGCAAGTATGGCCGGGGATATTGTACCCGCTGAGATCACGATCTACCAGGACCGGACCTTTGATTTTAAATTAAAAACGCCTCCCGCCTCTGATCTTTTGCGGAAAGCCGCGGGCGTTGAGAAGGGCGCTGCGAATCCAAAAACCGGAAAAGTAGGAAAAATTTCAAAATCAAAACTGAAGGAAATTGCAGAGAGGAAAATGGAGGACTTAAACTCAAACGACATAGAAGGCGCGATGAAAGTCATCGCGGGGACCGCAAGAAGCATGGGGATTGAGGTAAAAGACTAGGCGTGCTAGTCTAATTTCAGAATAAATTTTCTAAAGGAGATTGCTTATGATTGTGATTCTTGGGTGGGTGTTTTTGGTTTATTTAATAATTGGCTTTATTATTGCCTGCGTTGAGGTGATAAATGAGAATCGCAGGACGGTTTATCGATATACGCAAGTCTGGGGTTTCGATTTTAGCTATTTGAATTTTACAGAAGTAATTTTGACCCTTTTTGCGATAACTTTTGGGTGGTTGGGTCTATGGATATCGGATAATTTATAGTTGTTTTTTTTGCCCACAGGCCTTTGGTCTGGGGTTTTATTTTTTGTACTATATCAAAACCCTCATGATCGTGAACAAAATGATATATTTTCAACTACTATGATATATCATAGTAGTTTGCTATTCACACCACTGCGTTTGCGTGGGTGTTTTTTGAATGCTAGTTTTTATGGAGATTTGAAATTTTTTTTGAAGAAAAAAGGGAAAGACGGTCTCGAGCGTCCAAGCTGGGATGAATTATTTATCGCAACGGCGGTACTGGGATCTTCGCGAGGAACGTGCGATAGGCTGCGGACTTCATGCGTATTGGTTAAAAATAATAGAATAATCGGTTCCGGTTACAACGGCGCCGTCGCCGGACTTAAAAATTGCGATGATGCCGGGCATTTAATGATTGGTGATCATTGTCTCCGGACTCTTCACGGCGAAGACAACGCAATTGCGAATGCCGTTTCGAGTCTTGATGGCGCGACAGCATATATCATCGCAACACCGTGCTTGAATTGTGTTAAAAAACTTTTGCAATATGGCGTTAAAAGAATAGTTTATGTAGGCCGATACGCGAATATCAGCGGCATCGAATATATCCCCGAGATATGCAAAGAGAAAGAAGTCAGTCTTGAACAGTGGTCCGCAGATCCAAAAAAAATCGCTGCAGTATTTTCCAAGATCTTTATGAGGCTCAACGGGTCCGGAGGAATTTTTAAAGATTTCAATGTTCAGCTTTTGCCAACAGATTCAACTATTTCAAAAGCAAGTGCTAGAATGGAGAAGAAATGCAAAAAGGGAAATTGATTGTTATCGAGGGACCAGATGGATCGGGAAAAACAGAGCAATGGAATTTGCTCGCGGCTCGCATGAAAAAAGAAGGCCTTGCGACCGAACTTTTGGATTTTCCGCAATACAGCAAGGTATCCGCGGGGCTCATCAATAATTATCTTAGCGGGATTTATGGGGAGGCCCGCGCCGTATCGTCTTATGCGGCATCTCTTTTTTATGCCGTGGATCGCTTTGATATTTCTTTCAGGATCCGCGAAGGACTCAATGCCGGCGTGAATTTTTTGGCAAACCGGTATGTGGCCTCGAACGGAGGCCATCAGGGAGGAAAAATCAAGAACCATCAGGAAAGGAAAATATTTTTGCGCTGGCTTTACAAGACGGAACATGAGATTCTCAATATTCCAAAGCCTGACATAAATATTTTTCTTGATATGCCGGTAAAAATCAGCCTAAGGCTTATTGAAAAAAGAGGGCTGATGAAAGATATCCATGAAAACAAAGAGCACCTTGTTCACGCTTATTACGCGTATAAAGACATGATTAAAATGTTCCAGAAGGATTTTCTGGTAATAAAATGCGCAAACAAGGGAAAACTTCGTTCCAAAGAAGACATCCACGAGGAGATCTGGGAGAAAGTAAAGAACAAACTGGGGCTGTGAATAACAGCCCTTTTTTATTTTCCGCGTTTTGCTAGCTTATATGAATGTTCATTGAAAACAAGGAGGAATGATGCATAAAGTAGAACCGAAAGTTTTTTTGGTGGGTGAGACCAAGATAGTTAAAGAAGGCTTGAACGGATTTCTCAAGCATGTCGGCGTTCCAAAATGGAAGTCGGACGCTTCAACTGATCTAGAAAAGATTATCGAGGTAATGGGACGGCTTTGTTATAGAAGTTTTGAGCCCGGCCTCAACAAAAATGTTAAAAAAGTCCGCGAACACAACAAAGATTATCTGGAAAACATCAAGAAGGTAAAACATGGGTCGGTAATTGAGCATCCGGTGCTGAATTTTATTTTTACCGATGTTTCGCGCGTATTTACGCACGAGCTTGTGCGCCACAGGGCGGGAACCGCGATTTCCCAGGAGAGTTTGCGTTTTGTCCGGCTGGACGATCTCGGCCAATGGCTGCCGACAGTTATTTATGAGGACGAAAAAGCTGTTGAAATATTTGTGAAAACATTTAAACATCTTGAAAAATTGCAGCTGGAACTTGCGGAATATTTCAAGCTGGATGACGAAGCAATGCCGTTTCATAAAAAGAAAGTGATAACTTCCGCAATGAGGCGGATAGCGCCTATTGGGCTTGCAACTACAATTGGCTGGTCCGCCAATCCGAGAACGTTGCGCTGGGTTTTGGAAATGCGCACCGATCCGAACGCCGAAGAAGAGATTCGGCTGGTGTTTGGAAAGGTTGCTGACATCGTTGCGAAGCGATACCCGAATTTATTTTGCGACTACGAAATTGAAATGACAGACGGCCTTCCGTGGTATAAAACGAAAAATTCAAAAGTCTAAAAGCCCTTGCGGGCTTTTTTCTTTTGCGCTAGTTTATTGGCAGAATGGAGCGTTAAAATGAACATTGCAAAATATATCGATCATACACTTTTGAAGCCGGATGCGACGAGAGGGCAGATTGTAAAGCTTTGTCATGAGGCGAAAGATTACGGCTTCGCTTCGGTTTGCGTGAATCCGGTTTGGATTCCGAAATGTGTTGTAGAGCTAAAGGATTTGGGGCAAAAAACTGATGTTAAGGTTTGTTCAGTAGTTGGTTTTCCGCTTGGCGCTAGTTGGCGGAACATAAAAGCAGACGAAGCAAGACAGGCCTTTTTACAAGGCGCAGATGAAATAGATATGGTAATGAATGTAGGTATGCTGAAGTCCGGAGACTTGCTTGAAGTTAAATTAGATATACAATCGGTTCGCCTTGCCGTTTCGAGAGCCATTCTCAAAGTAATAATCGAAACCTGTTTGCTCACTCTGGAAGAAAAAATTCTGGCGTGCAAGATCGCCCAAGACGCTTGCGCAGATTTTGTAAAAACCTCCACCGGTTTTTCAACTGGAGGCGCGACTGTTGAGGATGTGAAATTGATGAGGAAAACCGTTGGCCCGAAAATGGGAGTAAAGGCTTCGGGTGGCATCCAAGTTACGCGATGGCCATGGCGATGATAAACGCGGGAGCGACGCGTCTTGGGTGTTCCGCGGGCATTGCCATTGTAGAAGGCTCCAAAAAATAAGTTTAAAAAAGCAAGCCTGCGAGCTTGCTTTTTTTTCTTTCGGTTGCTAGATTGAGAGCAGAAATTGACAGGGAAAATATGCTTGTTGTCATAACTGCTCTCCCTGGAACTCTGGAAGAGAAAGATTGCGAGGCGCACGAGACTTACGCTAAAGAACGCGGGATAGACCTAAAATTTCATCACATCGGCAAAGATATTTTTCAGGTGGCCAAGGAACACCAGATAGAGGTTGCGCCTGATAATATTTTGGATATTGACCACGAAAAACTTGATCTTTGCAGAACTATTGTTCTTGAACGAAAGGCCCAGGCGATTGCTGATAGACAGCGCAAAAACGATCAGCGGAATATCGATGTATTGCGCACGCACGCCAATTTTATATGGAACGATGTAGCGCGCCGGCCATGGTATACGAGAGATATATTGGCTTTGAAGCCGGATGTGTTTATAACCGTTGTAGACGACGCTGAGAAAATTTTGGACAGACTTAATCAAAGAAGCCAATGGTCAAGATGGGATTTCGCTTTAAAAGACATTTTGAACTGGATAAATATGGAAGTAAATACCACTGATGATTGGGCAAATTTGACGGGAAAGCCGTTCCGCATAATACCAAAGACCGCTCCGCCGAAATTTTTGTATCAGATATTGTGCAAACCCGAGGCGGAAATTGTCTACATGAGCATGCCTTTGACATTCGCATATGATCCGTCAACGCAGAGAAAGGTTGATGACCTCGTAAAGTTTCTTGAGAAATATTTTACGATAATCGATCCGCGCTGGATAGATCCACTGGCGGCCTCAAAAGGAAGAGACTTTGACCGCGCAGTTTACAATAATGTTGTGAACCGCGATCTTGAATGGTTCGTAAGGCAATCTAAAAGAGTTATCGCTTATTTTCCAAAAATCGTGCTTTCCTCCGGATTGGTAATTGAAGTTTACAATGCATTTATATCTACCAAAGATACTTGGCTAATTTGGCCAAAAGGTAAAACTATTAGTCCCTTTTCTAAACAATATGCCCGCGAAGTTTTTTACGGCCTTGATGAGTTGAAGCGCCATGTTAAGGAAAATTTTAAAGAGATACGATGATCTGAAAAGCCGCACGCATGGCTTTTTATTTTTGATTATGATAATTTAAGGAGAGTAAGTAAAAAATATCATGGCAAAACGATGCGATAATACAAGTGTTGGAATTTTGGTCAGGGACGGTCAAAAAATACTTTTGATTGAGAGGAAGCAATATAATTACGGGTTTGCTTTGCCTGCCGGGCACGGGGATGGCGATGATCCTTTAACCTGTGCCAAAAAGGAACTTGGCGAAGAAGTCGGGCTTACTATGCTTGAGGGTGAGATTAAGTTAAGAATGTTGTTGCAAAACCCGTGCAATAGGGAAGGCGGGACGCATCACGATTGGAGCGTGGTTGAGGCGATAAAATGGGAAGGCGATGTAAATATTCATCAGCCCGACGACGAAGCGAAGAGTTATCTTTGGGCCGATAAAAATAGAATTTCGGAGAATGCAGAAAATCTGGAACATTTCGTAGCTTTTGTGGTTGGCATTGAACTTTCGCCGGAAAACCTCCCGCAAATCGTAAAAGCAACCAATGAACGTCCGGAGTGGAAACAGTGCCTCGGCCTCGAACCCCCGATGTATTTTTTGTTCAAAGAATTGGGAATAATTTAACCCCGTCATCCGGCGGGGTTTTTCTTTACTTCTCTAAAAACATGCGCTAAGAATTAAGCAGAAGTTGATTTTGAGAGGAAAGCGAATGAATGTTTACAGACCGCAAACGTTGGTGATAGTGAGGCACGCGGAATCGGTTTGGAACAAAAATGCCGAACATGGGAGGGGGCGGGTTAATAAGGTCCCTGACGAATTAAAAGGCGTACCGGATCATTTGACGCCCCTTAGCGCGGCCGGTGAAAGCCAGGCGGTTTTGACCGGAAGAATTTTGGATATGATGTTTGGAGAATTCGAAACGATTTATCATAGCCCATGGGTTCGCACCACTCAAACCGCTAAAATTATCGTTGATCAATTTCCCGACGAAGCACGCGAACGGATGGAAAAACGCCTTTTTAAAAATTTGTTTCTGACGGAACAGGATTTCGGTTATCTGGATGCCGGGGTAACGCCACCGGCAGAACTTAAAAAGCTTTACGATAGGTTTTATAAGGAGCGCGAGATAATCGGCAAATTCTATGCCAAGCCTCCGAACGGGGATGCTTGGCTTGCCAAATGCAAAGATACCCATAATTTTTTCGATATCATTTTCCGTCAGAACCGACATGGCCAGAAAATTTTGATTGTGACGCATGGGGTTACAATGCAAACCTTCAGGTATCATCTGGAAAGGATTAATGAAGAAAAATTGGTAGAGCTCTACGAGGCTGACAAAAACAAGAACTGCGGAGTGTCGCACTACGAATGGAATCCCAAACTCGGTTCAGGCGGCAGATACGAGTTGAAATTTTGGAATAAGGTATTTTACTAAGAGGCAATCCACATAATTGCCTTTTTTATTTTTCATAGAGAGCTATCATGAAAGCATGAAGTCCGTAGTTTTTTGTTCATCTGCAAGGTTTGCTAAGGAACTCGATGTTTTTATGGAGCGTTTGCACGAGTTGGCAAAAGAAAAAGGCATGCGTCTTACTATTCTGCATCCCGAATTTGCCATGGACCAACATCACCTGCACCATCTTCCGGAGAAAGAAAGGCTAAAGGACCCGGTTTATCGTGCGGAGATCGCTGGCAAGGTCTACGATCATCTATTCAGAAAAGTTCGTACGGCGGATATTTGTTTTGTTTACAATAAAGACGGCTATATCGGTGCGAATGTTACCGGCGAGCTATTCGCAGCGGCTGTTTTGGGGAAAATGGTCTATGCGCTTGATGAAAAAACTCTGATGGGCCACTACCCGCACGATCTCTACGAAGAACCATCCGTCCGCAAACTTGTCCACGAGGTCATCTCAACTCCAGAAGATTTGCTCGAGCGGTTGATATAATGTTTCTCGCTTGCTAAACTCCTTTTCAGAAAGGAGTTTTTTATGTCATTTCAGGATTTTTGCGGATGGGTGGGCACGATTTTGCTATTAATCGCTTACTGGCTTGTTTCGAGCGACAGGATAGAGGCGCGGAGTTTTACGAACCAATGGATGAATTTTTTCGGTGCAGCTGGCATAGGTTTTAATGCGTGGACTAACGGCTTATATGCCGTTGTGGTTTTGGATATATTTTGGGCCGGAGTCGCCTTATTTACTATCAGAAGCATGGTGAAAGATAACGCGGCTAGGAATTTTTATGACATGAGAGGCTAGTGAGACCATTTTCAAAAAATGGTCTTTTTGCATTATTTTTTATTTATGGAATAATGGACGGATTATGCGTGTTCGGCTTTTGGCTTTATCTATATTTATAATCGGAGTGCTTGCCGGGGTTTATGATGCCGGGGAGCATTTAAGTTTGCCAGATTCAGTAAAATCCTGGGTTAAACCGTTCAGACTTGGACTTGATCTTCAGGGCGGGACGCATTTGGTCTATCGTGCTGACACGGCATCCATTGATGGAGATGTTGGCGAGGCAATGGCCGGCTTGAGGGATGTGATTGAAAGGAGGGTGAATCTTTTCGGAGTTTCCGAGCCGATCGTGCAGACGGAATCAACCGCCGGAGAGCAAAGGCTGATCGTTGAGCTCGCCGGAGTTTTTGATATAAATCAGGCGATACAAGTTATCGGGCAGACTCCTTTTTTGGAATTTCGCGAATTAAAGCGGGGACGGGACGGCCAGCCGGTTGCTACCTCGACAATCAGCTTGAATGATTTTATACCGACCGCTCTTACCGGTCAATTCGTAAGCCGGGCAAGTTTGATTTTTGATCCGAATACGAACCAGCCGCAGATTTCGCTTGAGTTCAACGATGACGGCGCGAAATTATTTGAAACAATAACCGAAAGAAATGTCGGAGAGCCTCTCGCGATATTTTTGGACGGGATCCCGCGGAGCACCCCGGTTGTAAGAGAAAAAATCACCGGCGGACAGGCGCAGATTACCGGGCAATTTACGATCGACGAAGCAAAAACGATAGTGAGGGATTTAAACGCCGGAGCGTTGCCAATTCCCATCACTTTAATTTCCCAACAAAGTGTTGAGGCATCTTTGGGAAAAGACGCGCTGTCGAGAAGCCTTTACGCAGGAATTTACGGAACGATTGCCGTAATGCTTTTTATGCTCGCATGGTACCGTTTGCCGGGGCTTGTAGCTATACTCGCGCTGACGGCGGTTTATTCAACATTGACCCTTCTTTTATTTAAATTAATTCCGGTCACACTATCTTCCGCCGGCATTGCTGGTTTTATTTTGTCCGTCGGCATGGCTGTTGATGCCAACATTCTGATATTTGAAAGGATGAAAGAAGAGCTGCGCGCAGGCCGTGTACTTGACACTGCGATGTCAGAAGGATTCAAGCGCGCATGGACATCTATCCGTGATTCCAATGTTTCGAGTTTGATAACGTCAGTGATTCTTTATTGGTTCGGGACAAGTTTGGTAAAAGGATTTGCTTTGACTTTGGGATTAGGGATATTGGTTAGTATGTTTTCGGCGATCACCGCTTCGCGTTTTTTCCTTTATTCCTTGCCGCACAAAAACCCCGGCCGCCTCACGCACTTTTTTTTCGGCAGCGGATTTACTGCTTAAAGTTTTTACCAAAAAATTTATTATACTCAATTTACTACGATCGTAACAAAGTGAGTATTATAGCAATTTAATTCATATTATGCGAAAAAAAATTATTTACGAGCCAACCTTAAGCGACTCGGCTTTATTAATGGTTGATGTTTTGGGGAAGGCGTTCGTTGGATCGTTTTTTCTGCATCCTTATTATCATACCTATTGCAAGCATACAAAACGACAATCTTTTAAAAATGCGCTTACGCGGCTGGAAAATCGCGGCTTGGTATTGGGCGAGCGAAGGAACGGTAAGGTTTTGTATTGTCTTTCCGAAGATGGCGAAAAGCTGGCTAATCGGATTAAACTAAAATTTGAAATGGCTAAATCAAAGAAGTGGGATGGAAAGTGGCGTGTTTTAATTTTTGATATTCCCGAAAAGATACGCTCAAAACGAGATTTTTTAAGGAACGAATTAAAAGATTTTGGATTCTACCAACTACAGCGCAGTGTTTGGGTGTATCCTTATAATTTGCCGCAAGATTTTTTTGATTTGTGGAAAGATCTTGATTTTGGAAGGTAACTTATCGTTATCGAATCCGCGAAAATTAAAGAAGATAGCGAATTGAGATCCTTTTTTACGCGGTAATTCTTTTTTGTTCTGTTTTTTTCATAATATATTCAATATTATACGATCGGTAAAAAGTGAGTATAGCAGACTCGGCGACAAGGCAGGGCTTCGGAGTGCAAAAATGGGTGGCCTTATACATTAAGTTGATTTATAAATTTATTTGTGCTACGCTTTCGGCAATGTTACGGAAGCGTTTTTTTATTTTCATAATATTTTTGATGGTGGCGATGCCTGCTTATGCCGGCGTAGTAATTAACGAAGTCGCATGGATGGGGACGGTAAATTCTGCTCAAGATGAGTGGATAGAGCTATATTCTGATACTGGCCAGTCTTTTGAAGGCTGGACCTTGTCCACCGCGGATGGCGGAATGAATATCCAGCTTTCCGGCGCTATTTCCGCCGGCGGTTATTTTTTGATCGAGCGGACAAATGATGATACTGTGCCTGGAATTACCGCCGATTTGATCAAAACGTTCGGGAGCGGTCTTGGAAATTCAGGCGATATTTTGATTTTAAAAGATGCTGGCGGCGTTGAAATTGACAATGTGGATGGATCAGGCGCTTGGTCGATTGGCGGAAGTAATGAAACAAAAGAAACTTTACAAAGAAGTTTATCGGGATGGGTTACAAAGTTCGGCACTCCTAAAGCAAGTAATGGATGGGAAGCGCCTCTTCCGCCCGAGCAGACACCGACTCCAACGCCAACTCCGACTTCAACTCTGACTCCGACTCCAACCACTACTCCGATCACGACCACGACTCCTGCCACAACTCCTACTCCGCCTACAACTTCTGTTATATATGTTTTCCCGACTCCCTCTCCGGAGCCTTCCGCGGTTCCTTCGCTAGCGCCAACACCGGTTTCTTCTCCGCAGCCGAGTTCTCATCTTGCTCCGACCGGCGCGCCGGAAACTTCTCCTATATATAATTCAGCCAACGCTCCCAAGGCCAAAAAAGATCCTGCTCCGAAAGCGACCGCCAAAAAAGAAGTTTCTAACACGAAAGCCGCCAATGTCTCGGAAACTTCAGTAAACAATAATGCTGAAGGGCGGGCGAATGAAGAGTACTTTTGGCTTTTAGGCGGTGTCCTTGGCGGTGCAGTTTTAGGGCTCCTTTGCGTTATAATAGCTAAATGGAAGAAAAGCCCCTGATTTTTGTTTTTACGTCGTTTTATAAACCCAGAATAGGAGGGGCAGAGCTTGCCGCGTTCGAAATCATGAAAAGGCTCGCGGGCGATTTTGAATTTCATGTAATAACACACAGACTTGAACTAAGTTTACCGAAACTCGAAAATGACAATGGCATCCTGATCCATAGAGTCGGCTTCGGAACTGAATTAGACCGCATGTTTTTATCACCATTTCTTTTTGCTTTTAAAGGATTTTTTCTAATTAAAAGCATTTCCCAAAGAAAAGTAATAATGTGGGGGATCATGGTGTCGTATGCCTCGATCGGAGCTTTTTTTATAAAATTGTTCAAAAAAAATATTCCATTCTTGCTTACGATCCAGGAAGGCGATTTGGAATGGAATATCAAGGCAAAAAATTTTGGGCAGGCATCGATTTGGTGGCGGCTCATTTTTAAAAAAGTAGATCGCGTAACTGCGATCAGCAGTTTTTTGGCTGGGATTATCGATAAGGCGGGCTTTCGCGGGTCCGTCGATATTATTCCAAACGGAGTTGACGAAAGATTGTTGGAAATCAAGCGCAGCGAAATGCCACGCCTTGCAGGCGGGCAGGCAGCAGAAAAAATAATTTTTTCCGCATCGCGGCTTGTAGAGAAAAACGGTTTGGATATTTTGCTTAAAGCCGCTGCAAAGATCGGAGACGAAAAGAAAATTAGAGTGATAATCGCGGGGGAAGGAAAGGATAGAAAGAAATTGGAGAAATTGCGGGATGATCTCGGACTTCAGAAAAAAGTTGAATTTTTAGGCAATGTTCCTTACGAAAAGCTTTTAAAACTTTACGCCGCTTCGGATATTTTCGCCCGTCCTTCGCGGAGTGAGGGATTAGGAAGCGCCTTTTTGGAAGCAATGGCCGCCGGGCTCATTACTATCGGAACGCCGGTGGGTGGGATCACAGATTTTCTTTTTGAGGGAAAAACAGGTTTTTTGGCAAAACCGAATGATGATGGGAGCTTGGCCAAAACTATAACTACCGCTCTAACTCTTGCACCTGAAAAAAAAGACCAAATAGTAAATAATGCCAGGAATTTGGTCAAAGAAAAATTTTTATGGAATGATATCGCCTTAAAAATGAAAGCAGTTTTTAATTCGCAATTAGCAGATTAGCATTAAATTCGCATATTAGCATCATGAAAGTTTTAATTGCAACCGGAATATATTCGCCGGATGTAGGGGGGCCCGCCACATACAGCGCGCTTTTGGAAAAAGAACTTCCAAAAAGAGGCGTTGAAGTGAAAATTATAACTTATGGGAAATTAAAAAATTACCCATGGATTTTGCGCCAGCCCGCGTATTTTTTCAGAATTTTTTTGGCGGCGCGGAATGTGGACATTATTTACGCGCAAGATATTTTAAATTCGGGGATTTCGTCTTATGTCGCGGCATCAATTTGGAGAAAGAAGTTCTTATTAAAAATCGTCGGCGATTACGCGTGGGAGCAGGGAGCACAAAGATTCGGGGTAAAAGAGGTTTTGGATGAATTTTTAGACCGGCAGTATGGGTTTATGGTTGAATGTTTTAGGTTTTTGGAAAAATTTGTCGCCGGTCGGGCGGATAAAATAATCGTTCCGAGCGAATATTTGAAAAAAGTAGTTATGAAATGGGGGGTAGCTCCGGAAAAAATAAAAGTTATCTACAATGCGTTTGAACCGCCTCGCTCTAAGGAAATAACCCCCCCAGCCCCCCTTACTTTAAGGGTGGAGACAAGAACAAAATTATCTATCAATCAAAATGATAAAATTATTGTTTCGGCCGGAAGGCTGGTGCCGTGGAAAGGGTTTGATGTGCTTATTGAAATAATGCCGGAGATTTTAGAAAAAGAGCTAAACGCAAAATTAATTATCATCGGCGATGGGCCCGAAAAGGAAAGATTACTATCGCTAAAGGCACAAATTTTTCAAGACTTTTCGCAGCGCGACGGCGCGAGACTTAGCAATTTGCCAGCAAGCAAATATGCGGGTCTTGAAAAGTTTGGTGCCGAAGCGATAGCGTTTAGAGGCAATCTCCAGCACGAAAAAGTTTTGGAATATCTTGCAGCAGCGGATGTTTTTGCGCTGAACACCTCATACGAAGGGTTGTCCCACCAGATATTGGAAGCGATGGCTGTTGGGTGCCCCGTTGTCACTACCGATGTTGGGGGCAATCCGGAGCTGATAAAAGATGGCGAAAGCGGCTTTTTGGTTAAATTTAACGATAAAAACGCCTTAAAATCAACGATTTTAAAGATTTTGAATGATATGGCGCTTGCCCAAAAATTAGCCGAAAACGCGCAAAAAAAAGCAGGAGAGTTTTCAAAAGAGAGGATGATAAATGAGACAATAAATTTGATAAAAAATATATGCGAATTTTAATGATCAGTGGGGATCCGGGAGTTTTGGACCTAGCGTCAAACGCGGGGAAAAGAATGGAATGGTACCGTGAGACATTGGGCGATATTGATATTTTGCTCTGCCGCGGAAATATTTTCAGTTTTATCGATAAATTCTTAATGGCGCAGGGCATGATGTGGCAAAAAAAATATGATGTAATTACCGCGCAGGATATTGAGCATGCTTTTTTGGCGTGGTCGTTGTCGAGATTGCATGGGGTTCCGTGGCAGATGCAGATCCATACTGATATTTTCAGTCCGTATTTTGTTGAACACTCGGCATTGAACAAGATCAGGGTAGTGCTGGCAAAATTTTTGTTGCCAAGAGCCGACGGAATCCGAGTGGTTTCGGAGAGAATTAAATCTAGCATTACGGCATACGGCATACGCCATACGGCAATTTCGGTACTGCCGATTTTTGTTGATGCTGAAAAAATAAAAAATACGCCGATTAAAACCGATTTGCATAAAAAATACCCCGGCCGTTTTATTATTTTGATGGCTTCGAGGATCACCAAAGAAAAAAATATAGCATTAGCGATTGAGGCGATGAAGGAATTGGCTACTCACCCGAAAAATCCTTTATTTGTAATCGTTGGCGATGGGCCGGAACTCGAAAATTTAAAAAAGACAACGAAAGGACTACGGCTTGAAAACAGCGTTAGTTTTCTACCTTTTACAGATGGTCTTATTTCATACTATAAAACTTGTGACCTATTCTTACTTACGTCAAATTATGAAGGCTATGGCATGACGCTCATCGAAGTCGCTTTGGCTGGCGCGAAAATCATATCGACCGATGTCGGGATCGCGCCGGAAATCTTGCTTCCTGAAAATATTATCGCGGTGGGCGATAAGTTGGCGCTTTCGGCAAAAATCTTCAACGCGCTTGAAGGGAACATCAATCCCGCGCTAGAGCCAAAAATTCAAACAAAAGAAGAATATTTAAGGTTATATAAGGAAAGTCTGGAAATATGCGTAAAAAACAAGTAGTAGCCGTTAGCGGAGGATTTGATCCAATACACATCGGGCATGTTCGGCTTTTTCAGGAGGCAAAAAAATTGGGCGACAAGCTTGTGGTAATTTTAAATAATGACAATTGGATACTTAGAAAAAAGGGTTACGTTTTTATGCCGCAAGGGGAAAGAAAAGAGATCCTCGCCGCGATATCGGGAGTGGATGAAGTGATTTTGACGGAACACGGACCGAATCCGGCGGACATGAGTGTTTTCAATGAACTTGGCAAGATTCGCCCGAACATTTTCGCGAACGGCGGCGACCGCACGAAGAAAAATATTCCGGAGATTCCGGTTTGCGAATCAATCGGATGCAAAATGATTTTTAATGTTGGAAAGGGCGGAAAAATCCAATCGAGTTCGCATTTGGTTGCTAAAGCTAAAAATGGAAAATAAAAAAATAAAAATCTGTTATATTTTGCCGTTTTATGAAGAGGGAACCGACACACATCTTTTTTATAATTATGAGCTGATCAAGAAAGTAGCGGCACGGAAGGAAGCGGACTTATTTATAATTATAGAAAAATGTCCGAAACTAAGTTTAGGACAAATTAAGGAGAGTTTGGGAATAAAAAGTTGCTATGCGCAGAAGTTTAAATTTCCGCCGTTAAGATTTTTTGAGCTTGTACTTAAATGTTTCAAGCTGCGATCACGAGGTTACACGAATTTTTACGTGCATTATTCATACTACGGAGCAATTGCCGGGTGGCTTGTCTCAAACTTTCCAATTTTTTCGCACTGCGCCCACATTTTTTATTGGAACCGGGGGATGCCGTGGCTGTTTAAGAGGGGGTGGTTTGAAGAAAAAATTTTCCGATTTGTTTTACGGCACACGATTTTGGTTACTGGGCCGGAATCTTTGGCAAAGGAATATCAGAAGCGCTACGCCGTCCGCGAATACCGCGTGTTATCAAATTGGGTTGATGTGGAGCGTTTTGCACCGACTTCGCCTCAACGCAAGGTGACATTGTCGAAGGCAGAGATTTTTCAAGACTTTTCGCAGCGCGACGGCGCGAGACTTAGCAATTCGCCAGCAGGCGAATATGCGGGTCTTGAAAAATCTGCTGCCGAGGCAAAGCCGCACGCTCGCATTATCCTCTTCGTTCATCGCTTATCAAAACGCAAAGGAGCTGATTTAATTCCCGAGATTGCGAAGGGTTTCGGAGACGATGCGCTGTTTTTGATGATCGGCGATGGGCCAGAATTTGAAAATTTAAAATTGAAAATTGAAAATTCCGGCTTAAAAAATATAAAACTTTTGGGCCAAGTGCCGAATAAGGATATAACCTGGTATTTTCACTCATCCAGTATATTCCTCATGCCTTCGCGCGAGGAAGGTTCCCCTCACGTCATATTGGAAGCGATGGCATCCGGGGTTCCTTTTATTGCGTCCGACATTGGCGGTGTCCGCGAGATCGTCCCAAAGGAATTTGAACGGTTTTTATGCCCATCGGAAGACGTTAAATGCTTTCAGGACAAAATTAAAACGCTTTTGGCTAATAGCGGGTTATATGAGAATACGCGCGCGCAATGCCTCAATCACGCGCAAAAATTCGATATTTCGCGCGGAATAAACGAATTTATAGATTTATTTAAATGAATAAACCAAAAATTTATTATGTGGCAAACGCGAGAATGCCGAATGAAAAAGCGCATGGTATTCAGATTGCGAAAATGACCGAAGCGATGGTCCTCTCGGGCGCCGACTTAAAATTGATTGTTCCGGCCCGTAAGGCGCAGAAAAAAAGCATGAAAGAATTTTACGGACTAGAAGTCGATGTGCCGCTTGTGAAAATCCCCGTCATCGATACGTATACTTACGGAAAATTAGGATTCGCGCTCGGATCTTTTGCTTTTATGCTTGCATCGCTGATTTATCTTCTATGGAAAAAATTAGCGGGAGAAAAGTTCATAATTTACGTCATTGATATGGATTTATTTTCTTTTCTTTTTTTGCCGATGGTAGGACGCCCTTTGTTTGCCGAAATGCACGATAAAAAGCCCGCGTCATTTCCTTCTAAAATTTTATTTAACCGCGCGAAAGGAATAATTGCCATAAATAAAATTATTAAGCAAGAAATCGCGGATACATTTAATGTGTCTGCCGATAAAATTATTGTTCACCCGAACGGCATTGATTTGAACCAGTTTGCCATAATCGCGTCAAGCGAAGAAGCGAGAAAAATTTTAAATCTTCCGCCGGACCGCCGCGTAGCTCTTTATAGCGGCAGGTTTTATGATTGGAAGGGGATCGAGATTCTTTTGGAAGCCGCAAGATTGATGCGCAAAGAAATATTTATTTACTGTGTCGGAGGTTCCGACGGAGATCTCAAAGAAATTATCGGTAACGATAAGGCCATCCCACCAAATTTAATTTGCGTAGGCAAAAAAGATTATAAAGAAATGCCGTTGTGGCTGCGTTCCGCCGATACGCTGATTGTCTTGGGAACAAAACGCAACGATTATTCGTATTTTCACACATCCCCGATGAAGCTTATGGAATACATGGCCTCCGGAAGGCCGATAATCGCCTCTCGTACGCCTGCCAACCAGGAGATTGTTTCCGAAAAAGAAACGTTTTTCTATTTGCCTGATGATGCCGGGGATTTGGCGCGAAAAATCACCGAGGCCCTTAAAAACCTGGTGATAGCCGGAGAAAAAGTCGAGTCCGCATCCGCGAAAGTTAAGGAATTATCCTGGAAAAAACGGGCGGACAGCGTTTTGCATTTTATTCGAGATAAGGTTTAAATAAATCTATGGATAATAAATTTTTTGCGCCGAAAATTTTTACCGCGAGCGGAGGATTTGTGAAGGAAAATATTCTTGGCGGAATTAAGGCTGTTGATATCGGTTGCGGACAAAGAAAACTCCCTGGCGCGGTAGGTATGGATATTTTGTCTGATTCAGCGGCTGACGTTATCCATGACGCAGGAGTTTTTCCGTGGCCATTTCATGACAATGCATTCGATCTGGTTTTTATGAATAATGTTCTGGAGCATGTTGTTGACGTGCCAAAGACAATGGGCGAGGCGCATAGGATAGCGAAGCCCGGCGCGAGAGTTGTTATTCAGGTTCCATATTTTCGCGCTGTGGACGCATTCGCCGACCCCACGCATATCCATTTTTATGCGTTCGGAACGCTTGATTATTTTATAGAAGGCGCAAAGTGGGCGGGATACAAATATGTTCCGTTCCGCTATAAAAAACTCGGTTTCTGGTACGGCTGGCCGCATAAGTCCAAAAATCCCTTAAAACAATTGTTAAAAGTATTCATACATAAACACCCCGATTTTTATGACCAATATTTGTCTCTGCTTTTTCCGACGGAATGCGTTACATGGGAGCTTGAGGTTTTAAAATGAACCCCCGTGAAAATAGGATTTGTTCTGCATCCGTATAACGAAAAAAATCCCGGCGGCTTGGAGCGCGCCATTTTAGGATGGCTGGAGGCGTTAATCGCGAACGACCGGGAAAATGAATATCTTATTTTTTTGAAAAATACGCCTGCGGCACTCCCGAAATTTTCCGGCAGCAATTGGCATATTGAGATTTTGGGAGGAGGATATTTTTGGCTCGAGCGCTTAAAAAATTTTTCCGCTGATATTTATATTTTTAACACCCCTGTTCTTCCCGTTATATTCCGCCCTAAAAAATCAGTAGTCGTTGCTTTTGATTTTCCATATAAACATTTATCTTCAAGCAGCCTTCGAGAGTTGATCTTCAGGAAATTTATCGGGTTTTACCATAAGCGATCTTTTAGGCGCGCAGATGCTGTAATTGCCACGTCCGATTCGACGAGAGAAGACGTGATAAACCTTTTCGGTGTTCCGTCCAAAAAAGTGGAAACAATTCCGCACGGTTTTACAAAAGTATGCGAGCTTGCGGAAGAAAAAGTTGAATTGTCAAATTCGCCGTTTTTTCTTTACGTCGGGGTAATTAAAGAGCGTAAAAATGTTTTAGGGCTTATTAAAGCGTTTGAGTTATTTAAAAAAAATAATCCCGGAGCGCCGCACAAACTGGCAATAAGCGGGCGATTTGGAGCCGGAGATTATCCGAATTTAATTAAAAAATATTTGCAGGATTGCCGTTTTGGAAACGACGTGGTGCTTTTGGGATATCTCTCCCAAAACCAGCTATCTTTTGTTTATAGGCGGGCGGAGGCTCTGATTTCTCCTACTTTTATTGACGGATTCGGGTTGCCGGTTTTAGAAGCAATGAGCTGTGGTATTCCGGTTATTACTTCCAATGTTTCCGGTCCGGCCGAATTGGGCAGGGGCGGCGCGGCGATTTTGGTTGATCCGTATAATACAGAATCGATAGCTAATAGCATGAATGAGATTGTAAAAAATCCGGAGCTTAGGGAAAAGCTGATTGCGGCGGGCTTCGTGCGCGCCGCCGAATTTACATGGGAAAAAACCGCCCGCGAAACTTTAGAGTTGATAAATTTTATCAAATGAAGATTTGTTTTTTAACGCATAATATACGGCCGGATAACGGAGGAGGGGTTTTGTCTTTCAAGATAATCGAAGGCATCAGGTCTTTTTTCGGTGCAGACGCGTATGTTTTGACCGGATTGCCGAGCGGCCAAAAATATGAAAAGACGATGCTGTCAAATTCAGCTACGATATTAAAAAATTTTTTCCGGATAAGAAAAATATTCAAAGAATGCGATGTGATACACGCTATGGATATCTATCCTTACGGTATTATCGCGGTCCTAGCATCGCTCGGCCTTGGTAAAAAAATTATTATTACTGCCGTCGGAAGCGGCTCTATAATTCCTCTTTATTCAAAGGTCTTTTTTTGGCCATCAGTTTTTAGCTGTAAAAGAGCGGGCGCCATAGTTGCGATCAGCGGTTTTACAAAACGCGAAATATTGAAAATAATACCGAACCTGAATATTCAGGTTATAAACCCGGGGATAAATTTTGAGAAATTTGCAAAAGCGAGTTCCCTTAAATTGCCCGATGAATTTACAGGATTCAAGCCGTATATTTTAAGCGTAGGCGCATTGCGTTGGAGGAAAGGATATCGTTTGAGCATAAAAGCTTTTGCCGAAGTAAGTAAAACTTTTCCCGAACTCAACTATGTGATAGTTGGGAAAAAATATACGGATAAATATTATGACCAACTGAAAAAATTGATAAATGAGCTTGGGCTCAATGAGAAAGTCATCATAGTGGATTCTTTGGACCACGAAAAATATTTGGGTAAGAATGATCCGGATATGCTCGGGCGTGTATACGGAGGAGCGGAACTTTTTTTTCTGATGTCGCAAGCCGGCGGCCACGACATAGAAGGATTCGGTTTGGTTTTTCTTGAAGCGGCCGCAAGCGGTCTTCCGACCATCGGGAGTAAAGATTGCGGGGCGGAAGACGCAATTTTGGACGGTAAAAACGGATTTTTGGTTGATGCAAAGGATATTGGCGGATTCTCGGACGCAATTAAAAAAATATTGGGCGACGCAAATTTGAAAAAAAAGATGTCGGAAGAATCCAGAAAATTTGCGGGTGCCTCAGGATGGGACAGGCGGACGGAAGAATATGTTCAAATATACCAAACCCTGCTGAAACCGCCTAAAACCAAATAGCCATCAGGGTAGTTCTCAATTGTTAGGGAGAACATTTTATGGCTAAAAAAATTCTAATAACCGGAGGAGCCGGCTTTGTCGGCTCAAATTTGGCGGAACATCTGGCCCAAAAAGGCCACAACGTTGTTATTTATGACAATTTAAGCCGTAACGGTAGCGAACTTACTTTGAAAAAGCTTATTGCGAAACAGCCAAAAATAGAAGTACACAGGGGTGAAATGGATGATATCGCCGATTATCTGCACCACAACGGCGTTGACCTTGTTTACCATTTTGCGGCTCAGGTTGCTGTGACTCACAGTTATACGGCCCCGCGTAGCGATTTTCGGATAAACGCGCACGGAACCTTTCATTTGGTTCATAGCACGAAAGCGCCCGTAATCTACGCCTCTACCAATAAAGTTTATGGCGACAATGTTAATGGCGTAAAGCTGAAGGAACACGATACGCGCTACGATTTTGCCGGCAAGTATCAGGGAAGAGGGCTTCCCGAGAGTTTCAGTATTGATACGTCTTACCACACTCCTTACGGCGTTTCCAAGCTGGTAGGAGAGCTTTATGTGAGAGAGACCGGCGGAGTTGCGAACAGATTTTCATGCATGTACGGCCCGAATCAATTCGGCAATGAGGATCAGGGATGGGTGGCACATTTTGTTATTGCAAAATTAAAAAATAAGCCGCTCTATGTTTACGGCGACGGAAAACAGGTTCGCGATTTGCTATATGTCAGCGATGTTGTGAGGCTTCTCGACCTTGAGGGCGAAAACATTGACAAGATCCGCGGGGAAGTTTTCAACATCGGCGGAGGCTTCAAAAATACGCTCTCTCTTCTGGAATTGTGCAAATTGCTGGATATTAAGCCGTCATCGTTCGGCGAATGGCGCCAGGCGGACCAGAAGGTGTTTTATAATGATATTTCCAAGGCAAAAAGAGTTTTGGGCTGGGAGCCCGTTGTTGGGCCGAAAGAAGGCATCGGACATCTTACCAACTGGGTGCGCGAGCATCATCCATAAAAAAGAAAAATCTCGTCATCTGACGGGATTTTTTTGCATTATTATTTACGATGTTGTTCGTTCCATCTTTGGTTAAATGATTGGGATATTGGAGTGATGATCTCATCATAATTTTGCTCAACGAGTTTCAATTCCTTGATCGTTTCCCAAACAACTTCGGGAACATGTTTTTCTTTGGAATATGCCGCCACTTGTTCTTCAACTTGTTTTACTATTTCAGCCATATCTTCTTTTCTCAGAAGCTGTGAATTACGAAACTCCTCTTTTCTCTCATTTTCATATACAATAACAACAGGCTCTAAAAGAGCCTGTTGTTATGAAAACCTTCATCAAACTATACGATGATATTGTAACAAAAGTTAAGTTCTT
>Ga0209343_10003041_pt1 | contig 21320 bp, 20 predicted proteins | sample RifCSPlowO2_02_FD_184026 | JGI IMG/M metagenome (GOLD analysis project Ga0209343, IMG submission 184026) | Groundwater microbial communities from Rifle, Colorado - Rifle CSP2_plank lowO2_0.2 (SPAdes) (version 2) | ecosystem: Environmental > Aquatic > Deep subsurface > Groundwater | place... | reverse complement strand
TTTCACCCGAAAATCCTTGTTGTTTGCCTAACATAAGCCATATATTAGGGTCTTTAATTACATATCTTAAAAACTCATTAATGGTAAAATGGCCGGCTGAACGTTTAAAAGTTTCACCCGCGTGCTCTTGGCACATTCCTTTGTTCTTAAAACCGGCCAGGTCAGGTTCACCTTCGGGGTCTTTAACCACCAGTAAATTCCGACCTTCTGATCTACCATTTCCTGAGTTCTCCTTAACCTTATATCAAAAACACAAGTCTTCCCTTTATGCTGCCTTCTCTGCGAGTAAAACATCATAGCCCAACTGCCTCAATTTATTCACATGGTACCTCTCAACCTTATCCTTATTGCGCCTATCTAAATAATCCCCCCCAAGCTCCTTATAACCAACCTTATCCTTTAGAATGTGGTAAGCAATCACCAGTATCTTATGCCCTATCGCTACGACAGCCTTCTTCTTACCTCGCCTCCCTGCAAGTCTATGATATTTATCTCTCAAGTAAGTATTCTTTGTCCTCGACGCTGCTAAGGCGCATTGAACCAATACAACCTTTATCCATATGTCTCCATGCGTGGTCCTTGCGCTTTTTTTTTACCGGCACTCTCATTATTCCCAGGACTCATCCCAGCCCATGAAGATATATGCGCATCCGTAGGAAATTTACTCATATCGGCACCTATCTCTGCTACTATCGCTGTCGCACCAATCTTATCTACACCAGGTATCGTATCCAGCAACTCTAAATCCTTAGCAAGGTCCTGCTTCTTTATAAGTTCATCCATCTTCCCCTCAAGCTTCACCATCATACTCTCTATATATTCTATGTGCTTAAGGCTCATCTCTATCAACATCCGATGATGCTCTGTAACCCTGCTGTTAAACGACTTCTTTAGTTCTTCCTTCTTATTCTTTAACCTCCCCTTTGCTAATTCACTTAATCCCACCGCATCAGTATTGCCTTTTATTATGTCCCTTATCATCAGCCTACCTGAAACACCAAGCGTATCTGTAGCCACTGATGATAACTTTATGTTCGCATCCTCCAAATACTTCTGCAGTCTATTCTTCTCAGCAGCAATGTTATTATTTAACTTGCTCCTGTATCTGGTTAAATCCCTCAACTGTCTTATGTATATGGGAGGAATAAAGCTCCCATTCAATAACCCGTTCCTCAATAATCTGCACAACCATTCACTGTCAGCTACATCAGTCTTCCTCCCAGGGACATTCTTGATGTGCCTGGCATTTACTAACATAATCTCAAACCCTTCCTCCAAAATATTGTATACAGGCCTCCAGTATATCCCCGTACTCTCCATCGCCACATGTGTCACACCTTCACTCTTCAGCCAATCCCTCAATCCCTCTATATCCTCAGTCATTGTTGAGTATGTCCGTATCTCCGCCTTTGTAATCTTACCCTCTCTCCCAATCATGATGCATGCTGTCAAGGTCTTTTTGTGAACATCAATCCCACAACAATTGTCAAATATTGCTTCCATTGCACTGCCCTCCTCTTTAAAATTAGGTTAAAGAACAACGCACAGTATACAATGAAAACCTATCACTGTGGAGCAATTTTCATGCTCCTTTGTGCCCCGAAGGGGCATGACGGTTCACCTGAAAATCCCCCCTCCCTATCCCTCCCCCTCAAGGGGGGAGGGGGAGGGTGGGGGTGTTTTTATCCTTCTTTGTGCCCCGAAGGGGCATGAATGTTTCATTTTCAAACCCCAACCTTTTCATGTTCATAAAGCGATTCTACCTTCTCTTCGATCTCCATAGGTATAAATGGTTCTCCTCTATAGACATTATACTTGATGGGCTTCACAGATGTCTTTGCACGGATAATATCTGCAAGTTGTCCCTGATAGTTTGCCTCAGGAACCAGTACCTTATTAACTGTTAAAGCAAAAGATTCTATTGCCTTTACAGGAAGCGGCCAGAGCATCTTTGGATAAAGTGCCGCCACCTTTAAACCCTTTGCCCTGAGATGCTGGACCGCTTCTTTAACAACGGTCTGTGTAAGCCCCCAACTGATGATCCCGATCCCGGCCTCCTGATCACCTTCACGTTCAACAGGATTCCATTCATCCTCAAGATGAGATAATTTCCTCCATCTCTTATCAGTCATAACAGTACGTGTCTCCGGATTAGTCCTGGGGCCTGAGTCCTCTGAATGTTCAAGTCCAGTAGCTGCGTAGGCCGCACCCTTTGTACCCGGGATTCCAACAGGTGAAATACCACTCTCAGTGATTTTATAGCGGAGAAACTTCTCATCCGCATCTGATTGACCTTTATATACCTCCCGGTTAACAATCTTTATATGAGATGGATCAGGAACTTTAACAGCCTCAACACGTATTGCAAGGGAGGCATCAGAAAGAAGGATAACCGGTAATTGATAACGTTCTGCAAGGTTAAATGCCTCGATGGTTAAATAGAAATTCTCTTCAACATTGGATGCAGCAATAACAATTTTGGGTGTATCCCCGTGTGTACCAAAACAGGCCGCAAAGAGATCAGACTGATCGTGTTTTGTTGGCATGCCGGTACTCGGCCCCCCGCGCTGCACATCAACAATTACTACAGGGATCTCGGACATGCTTGCAAGCCCGATCAACTCAGTCATCAGATCAAGCCCCGGCCCGGATGTGGCTGTCATTGACTTTATTCCCACAAATGACGCCCCGATACAATTTCCGATTGATGCAATCTCATCCTCTGCCTGATAAACATAACCATTGACCTGGAGCATCAGATCAGAAAGATAGTTTGCTATACTTGTGGCCGGTGTAATTGGATAGCATGAAAAGAACCTGCATCCTGCTGTAATAGCACCCAGTGCAATAGCCTGATTCCCTTCAAGCACAATCACATCCTTTTGCGGACGGGGTGATGGGAATTTATACGGATCAGTTTTCTTTAAATTTTTCCTGACATATCCTGCCCCGGCCTCTACAGCCCTCTGGTTGATTTTTACAACATCATCCCCTTTTCTAATAAACTTATCATGGATGGAGGTCTTTATACTTTCTATTGGTATCCCAAAAAGCTCTGCCACAGCCCCGATAGCCACCATATTCTTTGAGATATAGCTGATTAATTCATCCTTGGCTATCTTACTCATTGGCACAGGATACATAAAAACTCCCGGGTGCTCCTCAGGTTTAAAATCACCACCTGGAAAATCATAAACCAGGACAGTGCCAGGTGTCAGGGAAGCCTTATTCATATAATAAGCCTCTCCATTAAATGCCACAAGGATATTAAATGAATCTCCCTGTGAAAGGATTGGTTCTTCTGAGACCCTCACCTGAGATAATGCATACCCGCCCTTAATCTCTGAGGGAAAGGTCTTAAAGGTCACCACTTCTAAACCGAGCCTGGCAGCGGCCTGCATCAGGAAATCTCCTGTACTTATTACCCCTTCACCGCCTTCACCTGCAATACGTATTATCAAATCCTTTTCCATATACCCCCCTCTCTTTTAACACACCTTTTTAAGGCGTCTTCGTTTACCCTCTTTTTGCCGGTCCTTATATACCTTGTTGGCAATTATAGTAGTATCCACTATATTACCGCAGGAGATGCACCGCCAGCCATAGAAAAAGTAATGAGTCGATTCAGCCATATCCATGAACTTCTCATAAATCATCAGACCTTTACATTTTGGACATTGCATTTTCATCACCATACCTTTACATAATCCATTTTTATAAGGCCCATTCCTTATAATTCAGGATATTTATCAAATATATAATAGCAAAAGGCGTGCTAAATATAATATCCTTTAAAATCAAGCAGATATGAAAGAGAGACCTTTTAATAATGTTTCAATATAAAACACTTATTTTATACAAACACATAATATACTTGTTGGCGCAATACATCATCTCAGCCATTTTAAACGATTTCATATTCGATTTTAGGATTGTCTCAGGTGTTGTTTCTTATTGAAACGATTGTTTCATTAATGAACGTGGTCTTTTTCAATGGTAAGTCCAAAGGCCTTTAACTTTCGCCAAAGTGTAGTCCTGCTTATCCCAAGACGCCTTGCTGCCTCCTGGTATCTCCATCCTGATTTCTCAAGTACCTTTAATATCCACTCCTTCTCCACTTTATTGAGGGAGCTCCCCTCCGTGGTTACTTCTATATGTTCTTCTGCAAAAACGAGTTCCCGTGGGAGGTGTTCAGGAAGGATTGTATTTCCATGACTACAGACAAAGGCATGTTCTATTATATTCCTTAACTCACGTATATTGCCTGGAAAATAATAATTCATAAATACCTTCATGGCCTGCGGAGAAATATTGTTTATTGACTTACCCATTTCCTTATTAAACTTCTCTATAAAGTATGAGATAAGCAACTGGATATCCTCTTTTCGTTCCCTGAGAGGCGGAAGGGTTATGGGGAAAACGCTTATCCTGTAGAAAAGATCTTCCCTGAAGCTCCCTTCTTTCACAGCCTTAGTCAAGTTCTTATTCGTAGCAGCTATAATGTGCACATCTACTGATATAGTCTTTGTACCACCTACCCGCTCAAATTTCTCTTCCTGAATTACACGAAGCAGCTTGGCCTGGGTTGACAGGCTCATATCTCCTATTTCATCAAGAAATATAGTCCCATGATTTGCCAGTTCGAATCTCCCAATCCTGTCCTGATGAGCCCCTGTAAAGGAACCTTTAACATGCCCGAATAACTCACTCTCTATTAATGTATCAGGTATGGCTGCACAATTCACAGCTATAAATGGCTTGTCTTTTCTGGCGCTATTATTATGGATCGCCTTTGCAATAAGCTCCTTGCCTGTACCACTCTCCCCCTGGATGAGTACAATACTTTTTGAATGGGCTACAGATGGGAGGATTGCCAGGATCTCTTTCATCCTGCGGTCTTTTGTTACAATATTATCGAATTGATATACATCTGTGAGGCGTTCTTTTAACTCTTTTATCTGGGATAAGTCCCTGAAGACCTCAACAATCCCTATCAGGTTGCTTGAATCATCATAGAGCAGATCAGTATTTATGTTAACAGGAATGCGACGACCATCTTTATCTGCAACATATGTTTCATAATTTGAAATCTTTTCTTTTTTTGCGAGGGAACGTTTAAGTATACAATCTTCTGTTGCACATATATTACTCTTCACAAAATTTTCGCATCTCTTTCCAATTAGTTCACTCTCATTGTAACCAAGTAGATCCTGCATGGCCCTGTTTACATATTGAATCCTTCCCTCCAGGTCAATGGTAAGGACCCCATCACTTATATTATTAAGTATTATGCGTTCATTCATATAAATAATCCTGTTTCAAAAGGCAACAAAAATATTATCATGTTCGTAGTATGAAATCAAGTTAACGGTGTGGTTTCTACGCTCCAGCCCTTTTGCTCCAATAGTCGTTTAACATAGCCTTCAAATTCAACCCCATTCATCACGGTGTAATCTACTGGGGTCTTGGGGCCTCGCTGTGAAGACTTTGTCTGTTAAGGCGGTGTCAGCCCAAATAGACCAAAGAGCTCTTCGCTGGTAAGTTTAGCCTTTAAATCTATTGTGACGTCATCCACTAATTCGTCAAAAAGAAGCTGCTTTTCTTGAAGGATCTTATCTATCCTCTCTTCAATTGTTCCCTCACAGATATATTTATATACATTGACAGGGAAGGTTTGGCCGAGACGGTGACTTCTTCCCTCAGCCTGACGTTCAACGGCCGGATTCCACCATCTGTCAAAGTGGAACACATAGGATGCATCCTGTAAATTTAAACCCTGACCACCGGCACGGATAGACAGCACGAGGACTCTATGCTCTGGATTTTCTTTGAATTCTCTAATTATAGCATCTCTCTGTGAAAGAGATAGATCTCCAGTGTACAGAAGGGGCTGTAAGGATTGAAGTTTGGATACAATCGCACGGGCTCCATATTCTTGGTCTATGAACTGAGAGAAAATGAGAGCACGATGGCCTTCAGATTCCAGGGTTCCAAGTCTCTCGTAAATATCTTCGACCTTTGCTGATTGCCCACTCATCGGACAAAAATTACAAATCTGTTTCAACCGCATAATAAGTTCAAGAACATTTTCAATTCGGGCAGTTTGCCCCTTTTCTTGCAATTGTATGATGCCTTCTTTTTCTGCACGCTCATAGCTTTCACGTTGCTGGGCATCAAGTTGAAGTACAATCTGGCTGACAATCTTTGGGGGAAGTTGTGGGAAAACATCAGATTTTTTTCTGCGGAGTTGTAATCTTTTGTGTCTATCTATGAGTTCCTGGCCATGGGTTAACCTGAGAGGTGAGTCACCATCTTTGAGCGGTGTTACAAACTCAAGAATAGATACAAGGTCATCCATTCTGTTTTCTATTGGGGTACCTGTGAGCGCCCAAGCCCTGCGACGACGGAGTTGTTTGCACTTCCGACTGACCTCTACGTCTTTATTTTTTATTTTCTGCGCCTCATCGAGAATGACGACATCCCAAATATGGCGGCGAGGAGGAGATTGTGGGTTATCCGTGAAGTCTGACCGGAAGGTTTCATAACTTGTAAGGTATGTATGTGCAGGTGAACGCCATTGCCATGCCCGTTCACTTGCAGGACCTTTAATAGTTGAGATGCGCAATTCCGGTGCCCAATGATACAATTCTTTTCTCCACTGGCTGATAAGGCTGGCCGGAACAATCAGTAAACAAGACTCAATATGTCGCTGAAGGAATAGGATTCGTAGAGCTCCAACTGCCTGGATTGTCTTTCCAAGTCCCATATCATCAGCAAGCAAGAGCGCATTATGTGTTGTCAGGGCCTTAATACCTTCCATCTGGTATTCGAATAATGTTCCTGGCCATTCCAATGGTCCAGATTTAGAAAGGAGCATGTCAGTGGAAGGTTGGAGCAGATAAGCAAGCCGTTTCGAAAGAGGAATCTCTGATTTTGTTGGCAGGGGTTTTATTTTATAAGAATCTATGAATATGTGAGTTGCTACGGGGTGTTTAGATGAAGCGCTCACATCTTTATTTAATAAGACACTGGCAAGGTCAACGCTTCCATTTTGTGTATCAAAAGGTGTTGCTCCGCAGCTAAATAGATTCATGGCAGGTGTCAATGACCATTCTGCTGACAGAGAGTTTGGTGTTGAGATAGATACCTTGTACTGAAGGGAAAGGCTTTTACCTGTGGCTATCCTGATAGGTGGAATTGTTAGTCGGCTTGGGGAATACTCCTTTAATTTGATTTCACGTCGGAAAAGGCCAAACCATCGGGCATGTGGTGCTTCAACCTTGTGTGTTTCTTCCCACCAGTCGCTTAATCCCATTATAGTGATGTGTTACCTTCAGCTCCATAGACTTCTTTTAGTCCGATGGCTGCTCTCTCAAATGGTTCTACCAGCAGTCCGCGAGAGATTAATTCTTGGAGGAGCCGTATTTCAATCGAATTCTCCCCCGGTCTATTTGGAAACCAAAACAGGTTCATTGGTTCTGGATCTTTTAATGTGTCTTGAGATTCATCACCAGAATAGGATGTAACTTCAATAGCAGGGGCAAGACGGCAGACAGGTATGGAAACCTGAATATCCTGACAGAAAAGCTCGCTTTTAACCTCTTCAGCAAGACAGAGAATCAGTCGCGGTGTTTTAGGACATAGAGAAAGAATAGAGGCTGTAAGTTTCCTCATGGCATGCCGCCTAATATCATCCTGCCGCCAAAGAAAAGTATGTGGAGTTTCGATTCGGTTATAGGTAAATTCAATTGGTTCGCCGTGAGCATTGATAACAAATAATGTACCTGCATAACCAGACTTGTCACCTGCCGCCACTATTCTGAGATAGGCTGCCAATCCCAATTCTTCTATATCGTCAATATCTCTGTAAGGAATTGGCATTACTTACTATGACCCTCCTTCGCGTTCTTCTTCGGATGAAACCTGGAGATCCGGATTCTCAGTATAGTCTTGTTTCATTTCTGTTATTTCTATTTCAACATGACCTTTAGGATCGAGACGTTTCAAGTCCCACTCGGTTATCCATCTTTTCACGTATTGACGCATACTGGCAGAACCCGGAAGATTTATTAATAACGCCGTCGGTGGCTCCCAACCATACGCCTGTGCGTAAACGAAACGTATTTTGTTATACGTCTGCTCAATAATCGTATCGTCAGGAACCTTTAGGCTGACCATTTCACGCTGAATTATACGCATTCCTCGTTCGGCTTGGCTTGCTAAAAGAAGGTCAGATTCCGACCCCCTCGCCCTTAGTTTTCCTGGTACCCTCTCTATATCTTCTTTCTCGTCCAGAATTTTGGTCTGAAAATCAGTGGTGATTGCAAATACGGCTGTGATTCCAGGGAAATTGGCCCCTTCCAGCTTTCCCATCCAGCGTGCTAATTCTGCATAAGATTTAGCCCGCTGTAGAAAAGAGTACCGGCCGATCAGTTCAATTTCGTCTATAAGCAGGACCCATCCGGAATAGCCAGCGGCTACCATTAAACGAGGTGCAAACTGAAACCGTTGTATGGCCAGATCCCTGAGATTTACTTTCTCTATCTTGTAGGTTGACCTTTCTCCACACTCTCTTAGATATTTCCTTATTTCCCCGGTCCCCAGTGGATCTCCAGACCAGAAAGAAATAATGCGATCCCTGAGTTCCATATTATTCCCCATTCGACTATACAAAAAAAGAGTTGCTGCAAACCTCGAATTCAGTTTAGATTTAGGATCATGAACCCATGTATCGAGTTTTAGGTATGCATCGTTTGCCGGATCTAATTTTATTGCAATCGCAGTCAGGGCAGAGCCACGTTTATTGGGTACCATTGCCGTTTCAACCGCAGAACGATATAACTTAACAGGGTCATGGAGAGGGGTTTCCTTGCTGATAACTATCTTACTGCATACAAAGTTCTCTTCGATAGCAATGTGCTGAAGATACTCGAGGAGATGGGACTTTCCCGCACCAAATACGCCTCCTACGAGTAATCCAGGAGACTGAATATCCTCCGTAGCTTCTTCTTTTGCAGTCTTGAGTTGATCTCGGAATCTCTGCTCAATAGTTGGTTGTTCGCAACCCAGTGAGCGAACGGCATCCCGGTTAGGTACCCCGGAACGTAATGCCTCAATGGCTCGGCGACATTCGATGTTTGGACTCATCATGCAATATCCTTCTGAGGTTCTACGCTGACATTAGGGCATGGCGATAGGCGTATTAACGAAGAGAAGGGATTTGTTCGATATTTGTCGCACACTTCATCCAGGATTCTCATTTTCAAGGCATCGTATATATATATTCCCCTGCGTTCGTCCGGGTGTAAAAAAGGGGGTGTAGCAATGATAACGATGAAACAAAATTCCATATCATCAGTTGTATCAATAAATTGGCGTAAGACTTCGTAAACATCCAATATTGCTGCCATTGAGTAATAGCGACTGTCATCAGCCAGGTCTTTTGATTTGGGTCGCTGCACAAGGCAACGCGAAATATCTAACGTAATAATAAGCCCGCTCTTACCCGTGAGGTGTAACCAATGAGATAGAGACGATAACATATGCCTGGCATTATGTCTCGTTATCTTCTGAAAGATGTGTGCCGGCTTAATCTCTGATACTCTTGATAATTCTCCACGAAGCCATGCCTTGATTACATCGCTCGGTACTGGGTATGCATCACTCGGATCAATTTGAGACAGACATAACCGCATCATTGCAATCCGGAATTCCTGGCACATTTGATAATCATGGAAAAGGTACTTTATAAGGAGTTTTTGTATCTCTACCGGTAATAGTGTTTCATCCAGTTGGTTTAATTCTGAAAGTTTTCGGATATTAAACTCCTGATGCGATGGTACTGTGTAGCCGTTGTTTGAAAGAAGGCGGGATACAAAAGAAAAGGCTAAATCGTCCCATTCAACCTGCCGTGCAACATCATGGAAGATATGATCGATCATGTGAACTCCGGTCTTTGCAGCATCTATAGTCGCAAACAGGTATCCTTCAGATTCAGACACACCACACAATTGCTGCTTTAATTCTATGTGATCAATTTCCTCAGTGGGCACTATGAACTTTACTGCAGCCCCACCATGACGTATGAAATCCTGTAGGTATTCCTTGCGGATCACATCTAAGTATTCCTGAGGTCTTAACATAACAGGAGTTTCCTATTCATTTGTAAATGAAATACCATAATACTTTTTCACAGAACCTTCTTGCGTGATTACGGTGATCACACCTGTATTTGACCTCGTCCCTGTGCTGGCAGGAAAGGCCACGGTGAGTCCTTTTTTTATTCTGGTTATACGGCTTTGATCGAGAAGGTAAATGTCCCTTGCGAACTCATGCAGAGAGTATTCTTTAGACTGTCCTGGCAAGAGGGTAAGTAAATCGTAAATATCACGAAGCTTAATCACTATTCCCGTATTAAACAGTTCCTTTCCACGGGGCGCAACTACAATTTCGTAGGCTGAGAACAAAGATTCCAGAAATGCCTCAGGTTTGAATCGTGGGGGTTTACTTTGCAGGTCCTTTAGATGTTTAACCAGGAAGGATGGGCGTAGCCGCCTTTCCCGCATTTTATCAATCAGGATAGAACATTCGCCGGACAAAATACGAATAAGGAATGGATAGCAATAAAGTCTATCATCTTGTTCAAATATTTTTAAACCTATCTGCTTTGCAGCCTCCAGAATCTCTGAGGTAAATGCCTTATTGGATAGATAAGCCTCCTCATCGAAATTCCAATCTTCTTTGGCATTAGTAAACTGTTGCCGCAGGGCAGTAATCGCCTGTTCCGTAGCCTCTATTGTCTTTCGCAGCTCACGGAGATTTCCTGTTTGTACCGCTTTACGGAACTTCTTGAGGGAGCTAACCGCAGCTATTGCCGCCTTGAGGGTTGCATCAGCATCGGCCTCTGTCTTGGCGAGTGCAGTTTCCAAACTTGTGAGGTAAATTTCCATATTCCCTTTTTAATGACCACTAAGCCATATAACTAAAAATGACACCAAAAGTTTAGATTGAAATTAGTACACATGTCAAGATAAATTTGTCTGATGATTGTCCAATGCAGAATTGACATGTATTGTCTTAATTATGATATACTGCGAAGTCACGATGCAAGAGCAAACAATTAATAAAAGCACTATATGACTGAAAGAAAGGATTTGAATAAAGATGGGCAATGAACCAAATAAAGTTATCTACTCCATGGTTGGGGTAAGCAAATATTATGATAAGAAGCCGGTATTAAAAGATATCTATCTGTCATATTTTTACGGGGCAAAGATCGGAGTGCTTGGCCTGAATGGTTCAGGAAAAAGCTCCCTTCTCAGAATTCTTGCGGGAAAGGATAAGGAGTTCATTGGTGATGCTGTCCTCTCTCCAGGATACACCGTTGGTCTCCTTGGGCAGGAGCCAGAGTTGGATGACAGAAAAACCGTACGGGAGATAGTGGAAGAAGGTGCGCAAGAGGTTGTAACTGCCCTCAAAGAATACAACAGTATTAATGACAAATTCAGTGAACCCATGTCGGATGATGAGATGGCTAAGCTAATTGAATATCAGGGTAAGATTCAGGAGAAACTGGATGCCATGAATGCATGGGACCTGGATTCACGTCTTGAGATGGCTATGGATGCTTTACGTTGCCCTTCGGGAGATACACCGATCAACGTTCTCTCAGGAGGAGAAAGGCGCCGTGTGGCCCTTTGCAGGCTCCTGCTGCAAAAGCCGGACATCCTGCTTCTTGACGAACCTACCAACCACCTCGATGCTGAGACCGTGGCCTGGCTGGAGCACCATCTGCAAAACTATGCAGGAACCGTTATAGCAGTAACCCATGACCGCTATTTCCTCGATAATGTCGCAGGGTGGATCCTGGAACTTGACAGGGGTCAGGGCATTCCCTGGAAAGGGAACTACTCCTCCTGGCTTGAGCAGAAGAAGAACCGCCTCCAGCAGGAGGAGAAGTCTGAGAGCGAGAGGCAAAAGACATTACAACGGGAGCTTGAGTGGATAAAGATGTCACCAAAAGGACGCCATGCAAAATCAAAGGCACGTATAAGTTCATATGAGGCACTACTCAGCCAGGATGCGGAAAAAAGGTCAAAAGATCTGGAAATCTATATTCCTCCTGGACCGCGCCTCGGCAATGTTGTTATTGATGCAAGTAACGTCAGTAAGGCATATGGTGACAGTATCCTTATGGAGGGAGTGACATTCTCCCTTCCCCCGGGCGGTATTGTAGGGATCATCGGGCCTAACGGGGCAGGGAAGACCACCCTTTTCCGCATGATAACCGGCCAGGAAAAACCTGATTCAGGGAACTTCAGGGTTGGAGATACAGTAAAGCTGGCATATGTTGACCAGACAAGAGATGACCTCGATCCGGACAGGACTATATGGGAGATCATTTCAGGTGGGTTGGATGTTGTTCAGCTCGGCAAGAGGCAGATCAACTCACGCACTTATGTCGCCCGTTTCAATTTCTCAGGCAACGACCAGCAGAAAAAGGTTTCAATGCTCTCCGGAGGCGAAAGAAACCGCGTTCATCTGGCACGAATGCTGAAGGAAGAGGCTAATGTCCTTCTGCTTGATGAACCTACCAATGATCTGGATGTAAATACCATGCGTGCCCTGGAAGAGGCATTGGAGAATTTTGCAGGCTGTGCGGTGGTCATTAGTCATGACCGATGGTTCCTCGATCGTATCGCCACACATATATTAGCCTTTGAGGGTGACAGCAAGGCAGTCTGGTTCGAGGGAAACTACTCAGAATATGAGGCAGACAGAAAGGCCCGTCTCGGCACTGCTGCAGACCAGCCCCACCGCATCAAATACAGACACCTGACCAGAAGGTGATAAGCCGGGAAGTTTCACGATTTAAAGCATTTATTCTATGAACTTCCAAATATCTTCAATCAGCAAATGGTCAAAGGTTTTGATTTGGTCTTTCAAAATATTTTCAGTTTTCATATTGGGTCTGATGTCGCAATAGTAAACACCGTCCAGGGGATTTAACTTAACTGTATAACCTTTGAAGTGTCCAGGAAGGAATGTTGTATTGATACCATATTCGTTTTCTTTTTTTGTATTCTTTCTTTGCACATCATTTAGAAATACGGCTATATGTGGCGTATCCTTCTCTGTCAATTTGTTGTATAGGAATTTATCAATAAAAATCTTGTCTATTCGGTCTTTGCTTGACGTTTTAATTGACCCGATTACCTTTATATCATCATCTTTTTCAATGATTAGGTCGTGTTGATAGCTCATATTGAATTGAGCTTGCCCATCAACAATAACAGGAACCTGTATTACTCCTGTTCTACAAGCAATCCCGATTTCATGGATGATTAACCGGATGAAATGCTCGAACAAATCTCCAGTCAATTTTCTTGCAGTATTTGATTTTCCGGCTGGTAATCCGTCTAATGCTGCTCCAATTGATTGTTGAATAGTGTATGTAGAGTTATTTATGATTTCTCTAATTGAATCGTCTTTCTTGTCTGCATTTTTTACTCTTTTCAATATTTTCACGTATTCTTTTGACGCTTTTGCAAATTCTTTTGCATCATACATCAGGTTTGAGTTGATGGGTCTGGTAATTTGATAATTTCCAGATTTATCATACTGGTAGAAGCGGTAATGGTTTTCATTTTGAGAAATAATTACTGCCTGAAGATTGTTGCTGATAAATGCCAGATACTCGTTACAGAATGAGATAAAACCTTTAAGGTCTGTGAAGTTATCCTTCATTATAGCTTGTTTTACAAGCTGTTTTAGAGTCATCGTATAGAGTTTCTTCTTTTAAGGTTTTCAAAATCGTATTTAATCCATTTCTCAATTGGCCAATCTTCAACCAATTCAATTCTGTTTGCAGCCCAATCAAGATATTCTGGTGAAAGGTCGCAGGCAAGCCATTTTCTTTGAAGTTGTTCTGCACAAACAGGAGTTGTTCCTGAACCACAAAAAGGGTCTAAAACAACCTCACCAACATTTGAAGATGTAAGAATAAATTTTCTTAAAAGTTCTTCGGGTTTCTGTGTCGGGTGTGGTGTTTTTTCGTGCATTCCGTTGCAAGTAGTAGGAATTTCTAACACATCTTTTGGTTTTGCTCCAAGCGGATTTGGCTCCCAAATATGATTGCCGTTTCTACCCTTTCCGTATTGGCTTGTTTCGGCTTGTGGATGGCTTGGATATTTTAAAGTGTGTTCGCCATAAGGAATACGAATTTCATCAATATTGAAAATAAAATCCCTCGTTTTTCGGAAATGCAAAATACTTTCGTGGCTTCGTCCCCAATCATTACCAAGATTTGCTTTGTTTTTGTAATGCCAGATAATCCAGCGACACGATGTAAAATACTTTGATGCCGGATGTTTTAAGTCCGCGAGTATTTCAGAAAAACCGCATATATATAGTGTTCCTGTAGGTTTTAAAATTCTTGCAGCTTGCTCAATCCATTGCAATGACCATTTTATATATTCTTCCTGGCTTTCAAAGCTGTCCCAATTGGCTTTTTTAATATTGTAAGGCGGGTCAGCAAAAATCAAATCTATACTTTCATCGTTCAGGCTTTTTAGCCATTCAATACTATTCCCTTGCCATAATCCACCGCCTGGATGTTTGTAAAATAAAATGGGGTTGTCGCCATTTCTTTTTGCAAAATCAATTTCTTTTTTCTCCCCCTTGAGTTGCAACTCTCCAAAGAAAGTTGGCAATTCTTTATTTCTCGATAATGTCTTTCCCATTTTCATTCTTTATCTTTAAAGTCAGCCTCTGTGTTAAAACGAAGCAATTTGTTGCAATATGAATTTACTTTCATGAGATTAAAGTAGCAGGATGAGAATTTGCTGTCAATAGTGATACCTCAGGGATATTGATTGTGATTAATTTTCGCTTGTTGTGGTGTGCCCCACCGCATTAAGTACAGACACCTGACCAGAAGGTAACAGGATAATTGGGCCAGGGGCTAGGGGCTATTCATATCTCAGTGCGTCTATAGGTTCAAGGAGTGAGGCCTTGTAGGCAGGATAGAATCCAAAGAATATCCCTACCAGGCCTGAGAAACTAAAGGCAAGCAAAATGGAAAGGGGGGACACTATTGTGGGCCACCCTGCAAGTATTGACAGTATCCTGGAACCGGATACGCCGATGCCAGTGCCTATAGTGCCACCGATTAAAGATAATGTAAGCGCCTCAATTATGAACTGGAGTCTTATGTCCCACGTCTTTGCACCCACTGCCATCCTTATCCCTATCTCCTTTGTCCTCTCTGTAACTGAAACAAGCATGATATTCATTATCCCTATCCCGCCAACAATCAGAGAGACAGAGGCGATGGATCCCAGCAATAAGGCCATTACACGTGAGGACTGCTCTGCTGCCTGCATCATCTGGGTAAGATTCCTTACAGTAAAATCATCCTCCTCTTTTAAACCTATACGATGCCTCTGCTTTAGTAATTCAGTTATCTGCTCCTGAGCAGAAGTTAGATCTCCGGAACTTTTAGCCTTGACATTTATCATCCTGACCATCCCCGGGAATGCAGTGCCAAAAAGCCTTTTTTGTGCTGTTGTAACAGGAACATAAATAGTATCATCCTGATCCTGGCCGGATGGTGACTGTCCTTTGGCTGCAAGAACGCCAATAACTGTGAATGGAACCTGTTTGATCCTGATAATCTGACCCACAGGGTCCAGATCCCCGAAAAGGTTATCAACAACAGTCCTCCCCAGCATTGCCACTTTTGCAGCGCTCTTAACATCCTGCTGGGTAAAGGACCTGCCCGATGCAAGCGACCAGTCCCGTACATACAACATACTTGGGGTTGTCCCTGTAACACCGGTCGACCAGTTCCAGTGACCATAGACAACCTGTGCAATCCCGTTTAGAATAGGGGCTGCATATGATACTGCAGGACATTCCTTCTCTATGGCCTCCGCATCACCAACTGTAAGAGTAGGTTGTGTGCCAGGTCCCATCCTGACCCCTCCTGATGTAGTTGCACCGGAGAGGATTATGAGTAAATTGCTTCCTATGCTTGAGATTTGTTCTGCTATCTGCGTTCTTGCACCTGTTCCGACAGCGAGCATGGTGATAACTGCACTGACCCCGATAATAACACCGAGCATAGTAAGGGCTGAACGCATCTTGTTCACCATTAATGCCCTGATGGATATCTTTAATGTAGATGGTATATTAATCACGATCCCTCCGGTTGAAGCCCATCATATCAAACTGCAGCGAATACGTTTGCTATAAATTTTCTATATTACTGACAATGCGGCCGTCCAGAAATTTTATAATCCTTCTGCTGTATGCTGCTATATCTGACTCATGGGTTACAAGGATTACAGTAATGTTTGACCCTGTATTTAGCTTTGTCAGAAGCCTCATGATCTCTGTGCTTGTCTTTGTATCAAGGTTCCCTGTAGGCTCATCTGCAAGTATTACAGGCGCACCATTTACCAACGCCCTCGCTATAGCTACCCTCTGCTGCTGACCACCTGAAAGCTGATTGGGATGATGGTTCTCCCTCCCCTCCAGCCCCACACTCCTGAGGGCTGACATCGCCCTGTCCCTCCTCTCTTTTGCAGGGAGGCCGTCATAGAGCATCGGGAGCTCAACATTCTCAATGGCGGATATCCGTGGCAACAGGTTAAATCCCTGGAAAACAAAACCTATCTTTTTGTTTCTTATCTCTGCAAGTTCATCCTTATTAAGGCTAATGACTTCGATGCCATCTAAAAAATAGTTCCCTATTGTGGGCTTATCAAGGCATCCTATGATATTCATAAATGTTGATTTTCCGGAGCCTGAAGGGCCCATTATAGCGACAAACTCCCCCTTATCAAATGTTAAAGATACACCATCGAGCGCATTCACGGCAATATCACCGAGCCTGTAAATCTTGCTAACCTCTTTAACCTCTATCATTGCCATGTTTAAAAGAATCTTGGTCCACTGACAGGCGGAGATGTCCCTTTTGATTCGTCCAGGGATTCTATGATTATCTCCTGACCTTCTCTTATATCCCCTGAGATCACTTCGGTAAAACTCCCATCACTTATCCCTGCAGATACAGGAATGCGATTGGGTTCTCCATTAACCAATTGCCAGACACCAAAACCCTTCTGCTGCGCATTCACCTTATTTTTATCAGAAGGCCTGAACCTCATGGCTGCATTCGGTATCTTTAAAATATCTTTCTTAACTGCTGTGAGAATGGACACATTGGCGGTCATACCCGGCTTTAGTTTGAGTTCTGGATTATCCATCTTTATAACAACATCATAGGTAACAACATTCTGTACAGTGATAGGGGCAATCCTTATCTGCCACACCTTCCCATTAAATATGATCTCCGGATACGCATCCACATTAAACTCAACTGGTTGTCCCATTTTTATTTTTCCAATGTCAGCCTCATCTACATTAGTATTTATCTGCATCTTTGTTAAATCCTGTGCTATTGTAAACAGTGTCGGGGTCTGAAAGCTTGCAGCCACAGTCTGGCCGACATCCACATTCCTTGAAACAACAATCCCATCCACAGGAGAAACTATCCTTGTATATTTGAGATTTGTCTCAGCAAGTTTTAAGGCCGCCTCTGTCTGGACAATCTGGGCCTTTGCAACTTCTACCTGTGCCTTTGATGTTTCATGATTTGTCTCTGCTGTATCAAGTTCGCTCCTTGCAATAAGGTTTCTCTGATAGAGCTCTTTAGTTCTATCAAAAGTCCTTTTCGCATCCACCAGAGCTGCATCTGCCTTCTCAAGATTTGCCCTGGCTGACAGTAGATTTGCCCTTGCCTGCTCCACCTGCGCCTCAAATATGGCAGGGTCTATCTGGACTATAAGCTGATCTTTTTTTACCTGCGAATTGAAATCAACATAGATATTTTTTATTGTCCCTGAGACCTGAGTCCCCACAAGCACAGTGGTCACAGCATTTACAGTGCCGGATGCAGTAACAACCTCCCTGATATCTCCCATGGAGACATTGACGGTTCTGAATTTTATTTCAGGTTCCTTATCCCTGAATAAGACAAATACACCTGCAGCAATTATTATTAAGATAATTATGCCAATCAGAATCTTTTTCATCTTACCCCCACTGCCTTCTCAAGGCTTGCCTGCGCAATTTTATAGTCATATAGCGCCTGGATATAGGCTGTCTTAGCATTACTCAATACCACTTCTGCATCAGTAACCTCAATCGGATTTCCAACACCTGCTGCATATCTTCCGTTTGCTACCTCCAGGTTCTCCTCTGCCTGTTTCACCGTAAGTTCTGTCGCAGTAATCCTCTCCTCTGCCTCTTTGATATTTAAATATGCCTGCCGCACTTCAAGGAATATATTCTGTCTTAATAACTCTTCATTTGCCTCTAAGACATTCAAATTTGCCCTTGATTCCTCTACCTGATACCTTGTCAGGAAACCGCTGAATAAAGGGAATGAAAGGGTTGCACCTGCATTCCATCCATCCTCAAGGGGAAATCTTTCTCCGGACCAGTTGTAAGATGCATTACCTGTTAATACAGGATAGTATCCCTTCTTTGCAAGCTCAATGGAATTTCCTGCTGCATCCTTTTTTGCAATGATTGATTTGAGGTCAGGCCTGTTTTCATTGGCCCTTTTAATTGCATCCTCAAAGGATATATTGTATTCTTTAAAGGAAAGATTGTCCTCAATGGTATAATCGGGTATATTGGGTATACCCATTGTATTATTGAGGTTCACAATTGCGATTCTCAGGGCATTTTCGGATTTTATCAAATTAAGCCTTGCATTACTCAGGTCTACTTCTGCCTTTGTTACATCAAACCTCGGTTTTGTGCCCACAAAATAAAAACCATTTGCCTGTTCAAGATGTTTCTGGAACTGTTGAACGGTTTCAATCGCAACATCCCTGTTTCGTTTTGCCTGTAATACCCGGTAGTATGCCTGCTTGACATTAAAAACTATCTGGTCTGATACATTCCCAAGTTCTGAAAGTGATGAATCCAGGAGCAATCCCTGGATATTCACCTGAGCCGGGGTCTTCCCAAAATCAAAGATGTTCTGGGTTAGTGTGACACTGCTGGAATACTGGTCAAAGGAATCTGCTGCTTCTCTTGAGGTAATGGTGCCGGTAGTCCCGCCGGAGATAGAAGAATATCTCTTATAACCAACCGACCAGTTTAACTGGGGATAGTAGTTGGCTTCTGCCTGGCCAACTTTACTCTGATTTATACTTACAGTATTCCTGGTGGCAAGTATATTTGGATGTTTACTAAGGGCAATCTCCATGCATCTTTCAAGTGTGATTACTTCACCTTCCCTTATAAGTTCTCCTGCTGCTGCATTAAAAGGATTTATTAAGACCATCCCCAATATTGGCAACAACATTCTGTATAGTATTCTATGCATGTTAAAATTTATATTTATACACACAATTATCCAGATAATTTAAGGCCTGGAGTATGGCATAACAGTTATATGGCGCGCCTTTAAGTTGCTATTCTCATCATAGATTTCCTGATAAAATTTAACCGTTTTTTCCATAACATCCACTTCTTTAACATACCTTGCCTTCCATCCATGTTTGCCTTTTACCTCAAGGGTCATCTGATGGAAATATAGCATAAGTTGAACTGACTTTGAAAGGGATTAGTATGTTAAAGGAAACGACAATCTAAGACAGGCAGTCTATGTGCTGGACAAGTCTGACGGCATTTTGGTTACAGTCGGTGATAAAGAGAAGAAGGTAATTACTGTAACTCGTTGAATAAATGGAGCGGGAAACGGGATTCGAACCCGCGACCCTCGCCTTGGCAATGTGAAAAATAGGGTTTTTGACCACTTGTGATAGAGTGTGATTAAGTGAGATATTCTATTGAAAAATAACATGAATACGGCATTTTCATTTGATACCTGTTGTGATAGAGAAATACCCTTAACCGTAGCTGGAACCGTAGCTGGAACCGTAGCTAAATATGCCCCCACCACTTAACCCTGAAATTGAACGTGTCTACATAGAATATAACCGGTTACTCAAAGCATACCAGGCAGCTAAAGAGGCGTATGAATTTGATAACTCAAGTGAGAACTGGCAGGTATTACAAGAGGCCCTTCTTGCACTAAAGAGGCATAATGATAAAAGGGATAGGTAAGACTTTTCTGGTCACAGATGAGGTATAACAGCCACCCAATGAGGCTTTTTACTGCATAGGTAAGGCGTCCAGGACGCTAAAATGACGTGCTAAAGAGGTTAGAGAGGCAAGAGAGGGTTGTTAAGTGCATCATATAAAGAGAGAACATCAGGATACTTCATATAGAGTTTCTCCCGTGCTGAATCAAAGGCAGACATTGACCAGGGGGCAGCTTCCTTCACCAGACCGATAACCTTAGTGATAAATTCTCGTAATTGATTAGAGACGACCAGTGAGCGCTCCAACCTACAATTATCACCATGGAAATGCACAACAATCCGATCCTGTAGAGATAAGTCCATCAGATACTTTAACCCATCCCCATTTTGATAAGCGTTGATCCACGTTTCATAAATATTCTCTTGTGTCTCGGGACCGACTCGTACAAGGACTGGAATTAACATAACACCGTCCCGCCCACATAGGCCTGCACGGAACTCTATTGCAGGATTACTGCCGAGTTCACTTATCCGTTTTGTCTCTTCCCTGATAAGCCAGGCTATTTCCCATCGCTCGGAGATAATCTCACGGCAATATATGGCAGACCCAGGAGGTAATTGACGAAGGACTGAAAGAGGATCAGTAAGCACGGTATATTTTATGTTAAGTGAGTAACTACTGTCAATTGTCAAGGTAAGCTGCTTAAGTCAATAGCCGGAAGGCCCGCAACTGTGAAGGTTTAACCTTCACCAGTGCGGTATCACGTGATACCGCACCTTCTAACCCGCCTTCTTTGCCTGGAGCTTAATAACCAGTCTGCTATCCAGTGCATCTGCTATCTTTTTGAGGGTCTCTACTGTGGCCTTACTAAATGCCCCCCGCTCTAATCTTGAGATTGCACTTTGTTTAGTCCCCAATCTCTTTGCAAGTTCAGCCTGTGATATTTTCTTTCTCTCCCGCGCCTTGATCATACTCCCTAACAATTCAAATTCAGGTTCAAGGTCATCCCATGCCTTTTTAAACTCAGGGTCTTTCATCTGTTCTGCTTTATACTCGTCTAAAGTAGTTCCCCTGGTATAACCTTTTGTTGTAGCCTTTTTCATAATTGCCCCCCTTCCCTGATTATAAAATCATTCATCCTCTTTTCAGTAAGAACAATATCCTTTACCGGTGTTTTCTCTGCCTTCTTAATA
>Ga0209343_10003038_pt1 | contig 21353 bp, 15 predicted proteins | sample RifCSPlowO2_02_FD_184026 | JGI IMG/M metagenome (GOLD analysis project Ga0209343, IMG submission 184026) | Groundwater microbial communities from Rifle, Colorado - Rifle CSP2_plank lowO2_0.2 (SPAdes) (version 2) | ecosystem: Environmental > Aquatic > Deep subsurface > Groundwater | place... | reverse complement strand
AAGATCATCTACAACTACCCGCTCCGGGATGCGCAGCTGGATGGCTATTTCAAAGGCATCGAGTTCCATCCAGTACGAGAATACAACCTCAAGCTGTCCGACCAGGCCATCGCAGACAAAGCTGTTGAGCTGCTCCGGGCTGACCTCAAGGCAGGCTATAACCATTTGATGATGGTGAGGGCCAAGTCGCACAAGCGGGCGACGGACCTGTTTGAGATTTACAAGCAGCACCCCGACCTCACCCCAGTCTTGATTCACAGCAAGGTGCCTAACCAAGCAAGAGTGATGGCAGAGATCGTCGAGAAGAAGCACCGGATCATCGTCTGCGTCGACATGCTTGGCGAAGGCTTCGATCTTCCTGAGCTCAAAATCGCTGCTATTCATGATCAACACCAAAGCCCTGCAGTGACGCTCCAGTTCATCGGCCGGCTAACGAGGGTTGATGCTGCCCTTGGTGATGCCAAGTTCGTGGCGAATATCGCTAACCAGAAGACCGACCACCAGATGGCAGATCTCTACAAAGAGAGTGCTGATTGGGGGGCAGTCATTCGCAACGTGAGCGAGCAAAAGGTCAGCCGGGAAATTGAGAAGGCCGACTTCAACGAGCAGTTTGCTGACGGTGACGATGCCCAAGTGATTTTTGGGCTGAATCCGAACCCCAAAATCAGCGCCGTGGCGTATCACGTCTCCCCAAAAGACTGGACACCGCAGCGTGCGCAGGGCCTGGGTGGACGCAGAGAAACACTGCAGTACATCTCGATCAATGACCAGGCCGATACCGTCATTGCCGTGACACGGCGAGAGGAGCTGGTTGGATGGGCTCAGACCGAAGAAATCGTCGATACCAACTGGAATCTGTACATCGCTTTCTATAACAAGGCGCAGAAAACCCTGTTCATTCACACCTCAGGTGACGACACCCAGGCAACTCGCTTTCTCAACCTGGTGGCCAAAGACCCTCGTCGCATCAATGGTGAGCCGACCTTCCGTACGCTCCACGACATCAAGCGGATGAGGCTGCAGAACGTTGGCCTTTCCCGCGCCCGAAAAGACCTACGGTTCACGATGCACGTGGGGCGCGATATCAACCAGGTGATCAGCGACATCGAGAAGGGTAATGCGACAAAGTCCAACATCTTCGCCACCGGTTTTGAGGATGGAGAACGAACTACCGTGGGCTGCTCGCACAAAGGCAAGATCTGGGAGATGAACTCCTCTCCGATCAACTACTGGGTCGAGTGGTGCAAGCGCATGTCGGTCAAACTCAACGACAAAACCATCGACCCTGCTGACGTACTCAAAAATGTCATGCGTGTTGAGCAAATCAAGGGCAGCTGGCCAGAGGGCCTGTTTTACGCCGACTGGCCTGAGTCGATCGCAATCGAAAACGAGCAAAGGATCTCGCTGTATTTTCAGGGAGAGACTTTCAACCTTCTCGATGTCGAGCTTGGTAAGCCTGAATACGACGGGGCGCAGACGCTAGATATCCCCGTCTTGGTTGCGGGTAACGACGATGAGGAGCGTCGCCTTACTACCGTCTCAATCAAGCTGTTGGAGGACGGATACAAGACCTCCTGCCCAGGTTTGAAGATCCTGTATCCACACGAAATGTCGCTGGACTCCTACCTGGATGGAGAGCCGCTTGTATTGCTCAAGGTCGACGGTTCCATGGTGCAGGGCAACTACCGTCACTACTCGCTCAACAGCGTTGATGTAAAATTACCTGCCGGCTTGCTCGAACCATGGAATTGGGGAACGACGAAAATTCATCAAGAATCCATGCGTCCGGAGCGACGTGCGGACTCAGTACAAGGCTTCACCTTCGCCCAAATCGCTGACGAATACTCAATCGTCTTCAACGACGACGGCAAAGGTGAAATCGCTGACCTGGTGGCAATCCGGGAAAGCAAGGATGCGATCTACGTAGACCTTTACCACTGCAAATACTGCCCAATGACGGATGGAATTGCCGCGCCCGGGGCGCGTGTCGCCGACGTCTATGAAGTATGCGGTCAGGCTTCCAGATCGGTGAAATGGTTGTACACCGGCGATAAGTTCTTCAATCGATTGATGAATCGCTACCAGCAATCACTGCTCAAGGACTTCGACAGAATCCTGAAAGGCACGCCTCAGCAGCTGGAGATACTGCGCAACAAATGCCACGACCACGAGCTGATATTTAAATTTGTGATTGTGCAACCTGCGATATCAGCGCAAAAGGTGTCGAAGGAGCAGCTCGCCGTCCTGGGAACGAGCTACTCATACATCAAGAGCATCTCGGGATCGGACATCAAGGTCATCGTTAGCCCGTAATCAACTAGCGTCAGCGGAGTTGCGACTAATTCGGCTGACGTCATGCGGCGATCCGCGCTTCCTATACCTACTTCGCTTTGCCTCCACAGCTTTTTGGCGGCCTGGGAGGTCGGAGGCAATTCATCTGTTGCAGCCGTATAGGACCTCGATCGCATAGGGCTACGGCTCATCTTGTCTAAGCCAAACAGCACAATAGACGCAGCAGTAGCCCTAGGCTATCGTCCGACTTTGCGTGCTGGCGGCTCCCGTACAGATGCGCCGTTACTCGTCACGCTGAGCTTGAGCCATCTTATGACTCGGCTGTCTGACTAACTCTTGCCGCCTGGAAAGGATACCCATGATCTATCAATGCAACGGATGCAAAAAGACAACCTTCGAAACATCGTGCCCATGGTGTAACAGCACCCAGGTTTCGCCATCGGTGGAACTGCAAGCCCAGTCTCTCACGCCCCTCGACCCGTCTTTCTATCCAGATTTCCAGTACCAATCGAAAGGCCTCATCAAGGACTTTTTAGGCAAGAAAAAAGAGCAGGCGCAGTTGAACGACCTGCTTAACAACGTGCTTAGAAAGTACGCTCAACTGAAGCAGCCGTATTTCACCAATTTCATTCACTCCATCCGCGAAACCAACTCGGGTGGCAGCGACGCAGGAGTGCCAGGGCCAAGGCTTGACGGCGTGTACACGGACCGCGAGCTATTTCGGGAGGTGCTAATTCGCAAGGGATTTGATGAGCTTGAGGGCTTGCCTACGCTGCTGGATAAGCTACTACTGACCACTGCCTTCAACTCGGTTTACCTCGGTTTTTCACGGGAGCTGAGCAGGCACATCAAACCTGGTCTAACTGAGACGCTGCGCTCATGGATCGAAGAGGCAGGGACCACATTCCGCTACGACTTGGCCCTGTTCTACTTTTATCTGTGGGAGAACGAGATCTCGTTTCCAGGCATTCAATTCAATTCGCAGGCCGCTACAACGGCTGGTAGCCCACTACTGCCGTTATCTGCCTTTCGAGACGGGCTCGGTCTCTGCGAGGGAATTTACTTCGACATACTTGTGCGGCGCCTTGGGAGCCAGCTAGAACACTTCAATCCAAACCGATTCATCACGATGTACCTGGTCGATGCCATGGATGGTTTCCAGTTCGAAGCCTTCCTGGTCGAAATCTTCCAGACTATCGGCTTCGACGTGAAGGAGACCAAGAAGACCGCCGATCAGGGAGCCGACCTTTTCGTCACTCGATTCGGAAAGAACATGGTCATTCAGGCTAAGAACTACACGGGCTCAGTGGGCAATGCTGCTGTACAGCAGGCTATCTCAGCCAAAGCGTTCTATGGCTGTGATGAGGCCATGGTGGTAACCAATTCTTACTACACAAAATCGGCCAAGGAGCTCGCCGCGACGGCAGGTGTGAGACTGGTAGATAGAGAAGCGCTGCAGAGCTACCTAGATGATTACAACCAGAAGCTCATCGAGGTCTTCCAAGCCGACGCGGATGACGAGACCTAAAAAAGTTACTCGTCCGTAGATATTCGCTGACGAAAATACTCAGCCGTCTCCTGATCGGTACAGTACACATAGCAGCCCTTCATCCCACGCGTCATAAGCGTCCGGTACGTGTTCTTAATGATCAGATCCGTCTCACGCTTCGCAAGCTCCGGATCAGCCTTGCTCAGTTTCTTGTACCCCCGTATCGACTTGTCGTGCCTGTCGCGTTGGTCAGGGGAGGTGATTACCTGCCCGTCACGCACAATAAAGTCGGGCCCAATGATCACACCGATGTAGTCCACCTCAAGCCCCTGACAAGTATGGATGCAGCCTACTTGATCGATTGATTTGTCAGCGATGATCCATAGGCTGCCGTCCTGACTGAGATTCCACTGACGTCGGTAATCGCCGATCACGATGTCATCGGCCATCGGGTCTTTTTTGCTTTGCCAGGGCCAGCAGTACCCAGCGACTACCCGCGCTTTGTTGAGCGAGTTTCGCGCCTCGACCGCCTCATGCAAGGCTTCAGGCGTATCGAAAACCTTAAACTCGTAGTCGCTCCGATCCAGGAGGGCATTCGCGGTTGGCCTGATGCCCAGCACATTATCGAGCCAGGCCAGATAGCCGTCTGAGCCGCTGCAGCGGAACTGCGAGGCGAGGTTGTACTCTTCGACGACAGCGCCTTTAGCCTCTGCAAATTCCCGAATTGCCTGCTTACTGCCGATGTCACTCAGCGTTACCCGCTGGTCCTCATCAATAAAGAAGACCGTGCACTTGGATGCGTCGACCAGCTCCTTGATCTGGTTTTCACCCAGGTTGCCGTAAAGGCCGCTTTTTTCGTTCAGGCGGTGGGCCTCATCCACGATAAGAATGTCGAACAGGTTCTTCTCTGTCTCGATGAACGAGCCCGAGCCAGTGAACATGTGAGAGAACTTCGAGCGTGTGATCGTTCCCACCAGCTTGGTCTCGTAGACCCGCCGGGGTGCAGCGTTCTTGGACACATACTTGCCGAGCAGACCCAGCGCGGTCAGTTTCACCAGGAGATTCAAGGCCAACACGGTCTTACCTGTGCCAGGCCCACCTTCAATAATGAGGACCCTTGGCTGCTCAGCCGAGGAGGACTTCGCCGCTGTGAGCGCAGCCTCGTAGACCTCTTTCTGATCATCGATCAGGACAAACTCAGGCTTACCTTTCAGTAAACCGGTAAGGGAGTCTGCCAGTGCCTTCGAGGGACGAATCCTGCCGTTGACCAACTCGTACAGAACGGCCTTGTTATCACCGGACTGGATGTACTGGCGGATGAAGGCTCGTAGCTGCTCGAGCTCATCCTTACCCTTGAGAAAGAGTGGTGCTTTGTCGATGTAGGGCTGGTAGTGGGGCGCATCAATTACGCCGTCACGAACATAGTTGTGTAGATAGGCGCAGGGACGCAGCGCAATGCTGCGGTCATACACGGCTTCGTTGAAGCCTTCTAGCAGCGAGGCATATGACCACGCCTGGTAGGACGGGTGGACCGTCTCGTTCAAGCCCTTGCCGAGCGCGGTGACGACGATCGCATCTTTGTCCGATAGCTTTGAAGTACTCCACTGCTTCAGTTCGATGAGCACGGCGTTCTTTTCGCCCGCTTCACCATGTCCGGTCAGCGTGAAGTCGATTCGCTTGGAGGATTGAGGCAGGTGAAGCTCGATTGCCAGGCCCGCGTCGTCTGGCAGTTTCTCATCACGAAGGACTTTGGCCATGTAGCCCAGCGAGCCTCTCCATGAGGCCATTTCTGAACGACCCACTCGCTTGCCCGTTCTAGCGGTGTAGTGGGCGAGGATGACATCTTCGATGTCATCGTTATCGTGGACGTGGAGGAACTGCTTTTTTGTGGCTTCGTAAACGATCAACTTCGGTCATCCTTGGCAAACGTCAGGTTTAGATCTGATCGTATTTCTTACTCGTGTTCCAGGCCTTTGCGACCGGGTATTTTTCGCCGTTGAGCTTCAGCTTCTGCTGGGCTGCCTCATTGAGGTCTACTCCCAGCACTGAGGCAAGCCGAACCACGTACATAAGGACGTCGGCCAGTTCGTCTTTTACCGCCTGGGCGGTTTCCGGATTCCGCGCGGCTTCTTTAGAGGCATCCTCGGTCATCCACTGGAAAATCTCGGTGAGTTCACCGACTTCTCCGCTCAGTGCCATCGCCAGGTTCTTCGGGGAGTGAAACTGGGCCCAGTTGCGGTCGCTGGCAAATTGCTCAAGCGCTGTCGCGAGTTGCGTGACGTCGACTAGAGAGGAGGGCGGTGTGGTCGTGTTCGTCACTCGGGGTACCTGTGGTTGGGCTTTATGCAGAAGGGGCAGGCGGATTTGCGCTTGCGATTTTATCCCTCCAGTACGATACGGTCTTCAGCTGAAGCGAAACAGCTTTACGTGTCCGTGTGTTGCGGCTCAATGATTCTAGGCACCCCGAGGGCGTTTAGCTTCGCCCAGCAATAAGGTGAATCGCGCCCGGTTTTTCTATAAATCTCGAAGCCTCATAAGAAGGCAAGCTCAAGCAAGACTTGATCAGTCCGCTTTGGCCAGTAGCAAACGATCGTGAGCGGCTGCTACTAGCACAAAAGCAGTCATTGAACACAATACAGGTAAGGAGCTATCCACATTTGGTTCCTGGAGTAGCTGTTTGAGGCGTTAATCACTAATAGCTTTGGAAACACTTTTTTGATGCGGATCTGATGCTAAGGTGCTTGATTTAGATAGTCACGTTCGCTTCTAAGGCAAATGATTGATATCCAGAATGAAGAATAAAATCCTAAAGTCCGCCTCAACTCTGATTGTCGTCTTTGCAATGGCGACACATACCTCAGCCGCAGAAACAGCTGTTCTGATCAACAACGTTCATGTTTTTGACGGCAAAAGCAGTAGCCGATCCAAAAGCCCAGTCAACGTGCTCATTGTTGATGACGTGATCCATGGCATTTCAACAGCCGAGCTTCCTGCACCTGAAGACGCATCGCTCACGCTCATTGACGGTGGGGGGCGAACACTCATGCCCGGGCTGATTGATGCCCATTGGCACATGATGCTGGTCGGTCAGACACTCACCGATGCGATGACCAGCGAGGTTGGCTACACCAACCTACGGGCGGCCCAGGTTGCCGAAGCAACACTGATGCGGGGGTTCACTACCGTGCGTGATATGGGAGGTCCGGTGCGAGGCCTTCGCCGAGCCATTGAGGAGGGCCAGTACCCAGGCCCCCGGATATTCCCTTCCGGCGCAATGATCTCCCAGACGGGTGGGCATGGGGACTTTCGCCTGCCGCACGAAATCCCCAGAGCGCCTAATGTCCCGCTCAGTCATACCGAACAGACTAGAACGGCTGCTATTGCTGATGGCCCGGATGAAGTCCTGCGGCGTGTGCGCGAGCAATTAATGATGGGTGCAACCCAGATCAAACTCATGGCTGGTGGCGGCGTAACCTCAGTTTATGACCCCTTGGATGCCACTCAGTACACGCCGGAAGAAATTCGTGCAGCGGTGGTCGCGGCAGAAAATGGGGGCACATATGTGACGGTGCATGCCTACACCAGCCATGCGGTAAAAATGTCCATTGAAGCCGGTGTCAAAGCCATCGAACATGGCCAGTTGGTGGATGAGGATACGGTGAAATTGATGGCCTCCAAAGGTATCTGGTGGTCACTGCAGCCATTTCTGGACAACGAAATCGCCAATAAACAGAAAGGACCTAGCCGGGCTAAACAGCTCATGGTTGCAGCTGGTACTGACCGTGCTTACGCACTCGCGCGCAAGCACAACGTCAAGGTCGCTTTCGGCACAGACATTCTGTTTTCGGGTGATAACGGTGAAGTGCAGAACGCCCGTCTAGCCTCCCTCGATCGCTGGTATTCGCCAGGTGAAGTGCTGCAGATTGCAACCGGCAACAATGGCGCATTGCTTGCGCTGACGGGCGAGCGCAACCCATATAAGAAGCCGCTTGGCGTCATTGAAGAAGGGGCGCTCGCAGATCTACTGTTGGTTGATGGTGATCCGACTGCCGATTTGGCACTTATAAAAGATCCCGCGAAAAACTTTGTCGTGATCATAAAAAACGGTCTGATTTACAAAAACATCCTTAACCCATAATCAAGTGTCATCTTGATCAACTCGGTATCAGGTCGCGCTATGACAAATAGAATATTCCTGAATGGATTAGTCGGTGCCTTGCTGGCCACTCTGACGCCGATGTTTGCCTCGGCAGCTGAAACTACCGACTATGACCGCATTGATGAAAGCCAATGGCGTTATCGCGTCACCCCTTACTTATGGGGAGCAGGCCTAGAAGGTGAGGTGGGTAAATTTGGACGCCGCGCAGATGTCAGCAAGAGTTTTAGTGAAGTGCTTGAGGGCCTGGACGCTGGTGCCATGCTTGCATTCGAAGCAAGACTCGGACGCTACGGTGTTTTTACCGACTTGCTGTATGTCAGCCTCAGCGAGTCAACCAGCATCCCCACGCCTATTGGTATTGATGTAGAGGCTGATGCAAAGGTTCGTGCAAGTACCTTCATGTTGGCGGGGCAGTACCGTGCCGCAGAAGACGAAAGGGGGTATATCGATCTTGTTGGCGGCGCCCGCTATTGGGGCTTGAGTACAGATGTAAACGTCAGCCTGGGCACTCTGTTTTCGGTAGATGGCAGCGACAAAGAAAGCTGGGTGGATCCGGTTCTTGGCCTAAAAGGCACCTATCACCTTGGTGAACGGACCTATTTCACAGGGTGGGCCATGATTGGTGGTTTTGATGCGGGCTCTAAATTCAGCTCTGACTTAATGGGCGCTCTTGGCTACAAATTAACGGATCAAAGCGCCCTCCTATTGGCCTACCGGAGGCTGGAGGTTGACTACACCTCATCGGACTTTACCTTTGACGCCTCACTGCAGGGGCCGGCAATTGGATGGGACTATCGTTTCTGAGTTGACCTTCGCTTTCATTCCAAGTCGACAGTGAAACCATGCAGTACCCGTTTTAAAGGGACTTTGAACCGCCCCTGAGTCCATAGCCCCTCGAGCGTCCGCTTTATTGCTGGGAGTAGTCAGTCGCGACTGGCTGGAGTCGGCCAGAAGTGGACTTTGACTTCAGGCAATCCACGCTGCGCAATTTGCCACATCCAGCGATGTGGGATGTGAACCCGCCTTTGAGCGTTTCGGTTCGTGCCAAAGCCGCTTAGTACAGGCCACCGCTCTCTTCGCCTGCTCGTTTCAGCTCAATTCAGTCCAGTGATTTCGACCCCTCTATTGGAAACAGCCACAGACAGCCCCATCCGCACGAAAGCTGCTTGCCACGACAACATAGCCTAACTGCGACACCCTAGATGTGCCGCAAGCTCGCGCTGCGATACGTATCTTGTGTCGCATGCGCTAGCCGCGATAACCCCCGCACGTCGCAGACTCGATTTGCGACACACAGGTAACCGCATTGAAATCTTGGAGAACAATCTCAGACGTACGTAACCTTCAAAATCGAGATGCCAGCAGGGAGATGTAGGTGCAGCTGTGGTGGTGTTTGAATCGCCCTCAGATGTGCGCTAACCGGGCCAGGCATGACTGTAGTTTCTTACCGCCTGACAACAGGGGGAGGTGGTTATAATGCGACCTCAAAACCGCCACTGGCCCCATCCATGGACATTGATCTCGCCCGCACCTTTCTCGAAATCGTCCGTGGCGGCAGCTTTATTGCAGCCTCCCAGCGCATGCACGTAACCCAGACCGCTATTACCGCGCGCATCCAGAGCCTGGAGAGTCAGCTTGGCTGCAAACTGTTTGTCCGTAACCGCGCCGGGGCCAAGCTGACCGCCGACGGTGAGGTTTTCGTCGTGCATGCCAACCAGATGGTGCTCACCTGGGAAGCCGCGCAACGGGATCTGCCCCTGGTCAAGGGCTATCACAACATCCTCCACGTGGGCGGCGAGGTCAGTCTCTGCAACCCGTTGATGCTCAAATGGGTACGGGCCTTACGCGAGGGTATTAGCACCCATGCCGTGCGGGCCGACGTTGGCGATGCTCAACGCCTGTTGCATCAGTTGGAAGTGGGCACACTGGATGCGGCCCTGGTTTACCAACCGAGCTATTGGCCAAGCCTACAAGTCGAGGAGTTACTGGAAGAAAAGCTGATCCAGGTTTATCTACCCACCAATCCAGAGCCTTATATCTACATTGACTGGGGTGAAGCGTTCCGACGTCAGCACGATGCCGCATTGCCGGGAAAAGCCAAGGCATCCCTGGGCTTTAACCTTGGACCGTTGGCCTTGCAGTACATCCTTGAACATGGCGGCAGCGGTTACTTTCGCACCCGCGTGGTGCAGAGCTACCTCGACAGCGGCTTACTGGCACGGATGGAGAAAGCACCAGAGTTCAGCTATCCGACCTATCTGGTGTATTCCCGTGAACGTGATTCGGCGGTGCTGCAGCAGGCCTTTGCCCTGCTACGCGAAGTCGTCAGAAGCGATACGGACTGGTCCCAACGCTGGGACCCGATGATCTGATCCACATACCCGCCCGGGAATGACTCTCGGCAATGCCCGGATTTCAGCCCAGATGGGCAATCAGGTCACGGTGCAAGGCCGTAATCAGATCCGTCTGGGTCACGATGCCCACGAGTTCGCCTTTTTCCAAGACCGGCAGACAATGCAGCCCCATACTCGACAGCAGTGGAATCAGCTCGACCACATGGGTATCGCTGTCCGTCGAGATCGCCGGCTGGCTCATCATCCGGCTGACCGGAATATTCCCACGTCCAGGAAATTTGAGGCGGTGAGCCCTGCGTGAATGACCGAGTAAGTCCGTCAGGCTGACCACACCGACCAGTCCACGCTGCTCATCAAGCACCGGCAGGCTGCGCACATGGTGGTGCTCGAATAGACGCAGCGCCTGGCGCAATGTGGTGTTCGGCGTCACGCTGCGCACATCCAGGGACATGATCTGCCGAGCGCGGATATTACCCATGCTGCGCCGCAGTGCGTATTTCTCGGTGGCACGGATGAGCTGCTCTAAATCCTCGCGGGTCACGTCGATAAATTCGCCCATATCTTCCAGGGCATGGTCGAGGTCACCAGCCGTAATGCCGACGCGCTCCTGAGGTGCCAGATCATCGGTATTGTGCGTTTTGCCGGTAAGCAAAGCGTGCGCCCGTGGATAGCGCACCCAGCTCAGGTTGTTGTACAGCAAGGCAAAGACTAGCAGGCAACAGGCGTTGAGCATCACCGGGTAGATGATCTGCCAATCCAGGTCGCGAATATGCCCATCACCGATGGCCACACAAAACGCCACAGCGCCACCCGGCGGGTGTAGGCAGCGCAGCGGGCACATGAGGATCAGAGCCAAACCGACCGCAGCACTGGCACTAAGCAGAGAACTGCCAGTGAAATGCACAACCAATAAGGCCACCACCGTCGCCGTGAGATAGCTGCCGATGATCGACCAAGGCTGCGCCAGCATCCCCGAGGACACCGCGAACAACAGCACCGCCGAGGCTCCCAGCGGACCGACCAATTGCGCGGCGACCGTGGGGCCGAACAACTGATGACAGAGCCAGGTGGTCAACAACACGCTCAGCCCCGTGCCCAGCCCGGCACGCAGCCACTCGCGAGGATGCGTGTTCATCGACTGAGGGACGAAAGCGTGTAACCAGTTCAGCAGCTCAGAGCGGGGTTGTGTCATGGTTCTGTGCATCATGTGGTTAGAAAAAGGGCTCACATGCGTAAGCCCTGAAGCGTGCCAAGGGGTAAGGTACGGGTCCCCTCCGTGGGTATGGAAACTCTGGATTCAGGCATCCCACCTGCTCGCTCGCGGACACGCCACGAGCTCTGCCAGCGGCTCCATTACTCGTTCACAGACGCGCCCGGTGGCGGCGGTCATGTTGCGCGCCGCCAGTGCGTCATCGGCGAAAGGCAGAAGTGCAGCTTGCTCCAGCTCATCGCGCGAGTTCAGGCCGATGCAGTAATAAAGGCCGCCGCAGAACACCACCAGTCCGAGAATAAACATCAGGCATGTACCCCCATCGGCTCGTGTGTGGTGCGCTCGCTGGAGCGGATGGTCATCCAGGTATTCCAGGCCATCAACAGCATGCCGCTGGCGAAAATCGCTCCGCCCACCAGCCGCACGATAAGGCCTGGATGGCTGGCTTCAAGAGCCTCGACAAAGGAGTAAGTCAGGGTGCCGTCCTCATTGACCGCACGCCACATCAGGCCCTGCGTGATGCCGTTGACCCACATCGAGGCGATGTACAGCACGGTGCCCAGGGTGGCCAGCCAGAAGTGTGTGTTTATCAAGCCGACGCTGTACATCTGCTCGCGGTCATAGAGCTTGGGAATCATGTGATACAGCGTGCCGATGGAGATCATTGCCACCCAGCCCAAAGCCCCGGCGTGAACATGGCCGATGGTCCAGTCGGTGTAGTGCGACAGGGCGTTGACGGTCTTGATCGCCATCATCGGACCTTCGAAGGTCGACATGCCGTAGAACGCCAGCGAAACCACCAGAAAACGCAGGATCGGGTCGGTGCGCAACTTATGCCAGGCACCCGAGAGGGTCATCATGCCGTTGATCATGCCGCCCCAGCTGGGTGCCAGAAGGATGATCGACATCGCCATACCCAGCGTCTGCGCCCAGTCCGGCAAGGCGGTGTAGTGCAGGTGGTGCGGGCCAGCCCAGATATACAGGGCGATGATGGCCCAGAAGTGAACAATGGACAGCCGGTAAGAATAGATCGGTCGCGCAGCCTGTTTGGGCACGAAGTAATACATCATGCCAAGGAAACCCACAGATAGAATAAAGCCCACCACACTGTGCCCATACCACCACTGGATCATTGCATCGGTGGCACCGGAATAGATCGAGTACGACTTCAGCAGGCTGACGGGAACCGACAGGTGATTAACCACATGCACCATGCCCGTGACGATGATGAATGCCCCGTAGAACCAGTTGCCGACATAGATGTGCTTGACCGTACGCCGCGCGATAGTGCCAAAGAATAGGTAGGTGTAAGCCAGCCAAACGATGGCCACCCACAAGGCTATCGGCCACTCCATCTCGGCATATTCCTTGGAGGTAGTGATGCCTAATGGATAACTCACCATCAAGGCTACGATTGCAGCTTGCCACCCCCAGAATACGAAGCGCGCCAGGCCATTGGAAACCAGCGCTGCCCGACTGGTGCGCTGCACCACATACAACGAAGTAGCAAACAGCGCCCCGCCACCGAACGCAAAAATCACTAGGTTGGTGTGAATCGGTCGGATACGCCCGAAACTGGTCCAGGGCAGACCGAAGTTCAGTTCCGGCCAGACCAATTGGGCGGCGATAAACACCCCCATGGCCATGCCAAGAATGCCCCAGAGCAATGTCATCAGCGTGAATTGGCGGACAACTGAGTAGTTATAGGCAGGAGAAGGACGGGTATCGTCGGTAGCATTCATTATCAGAAGGTCCAAAGCACGGAATACGCCGCAAAGAAACCTGTCTACGCGATTTTGCAAAGCTGTCACGTAGCCGCAGAGCTCTCACAAACAAGCTCGCTAGCGCGTAATACTGGCTTCTCGGTCAACAGGGGTGCGTAGTGTGCAGAGCCTCATAGATAACATCAAACTAATAATACTAGTAATTAAGTTCACTATTAATGAACTAAAAATCCGCTTTTTACCCAATTACTGTCACTGTCACGTAATAAAGTAATAACCATGGACGACTCAGCAACCCGGTGACGGCCCAAGGTTCAACACTGGCCAAAAAGCCAAAACCTAAGCAGGTACGCTCGGTCTCAGATCAGTGTTAACGGTCATCGTCTGAAAGCTGGTGATGGCTTAAAGATCCGACACACCCAGGTCTCGGAGTTCAATCATGGCTAGCAAGCCGAGGTGCTGGTCTTCGATTTGAGGCCACATGAGCGACCGGGAATGTAAAAACAACCTCCTAGCTTCGTCAGCGGCCGTGACTTCTCTGGGCGCGGACTCAACGTCAATTTCGGCAGCCTTAGCCGATCTCGCCTTGTTAAGTTTTTACTCGATCATGGGATCAGAAGTCCTATGGTCCTTTCAGGCAAAAAAATGCCGGCCATATGAACGGCCTCTTAACCATCTCGCTGCAGCGGCGCTTGCTTTACACTCATCAACTGAATCACCCCCAATTTCATACTCAAACATTGTCCGCTACTGGCCGACAGCTACCGGTAATGACTGAGATGCGTGGCCAGAAGCTGCCACCCATATTCGTCAAGAGCGTCAGGTGCAATTCAGTTTAAGATTTTTAGCTGTATGTCTCTCTGCTTTGCAGTGTGCATATCAGGGCAGCGAACAAGTTCAAGAAAGCTCCTGCGCCAAGGGCAAGCTGAGGCGCAGATTCGGCGGGCAACAGGTTAAAGAGCAGTGTCATTATGACTGCTCCAGCAGTTTGTCCGAGCAAGCGAGCGGTACCCTGCATCCCTCCTGCCGCTCCACTCCGACTCAATGGCGCCGAGAGGAACATGCTGCGGTTATTGGCCACGTTAAAGAGGCCGAAGCCGAGACCGCAGAGCATGGTCAGCGGCACAAGCATCATGAGGTTTTCCTGCAGAGGCCAGAGCGCAGCTCCAGCTAATCCTGTTGAAAGACAAATGCCACCTACCGAACAGAGCCAGGCCGTCGACCATCCGTTTGAAAGACGGCCAGCTAGCGGAGCTACAAGCGCAACGGTTAAAGGCCAGGGGATCATGTAGAGGCCTGTCATCAGCACATCTTGTCCAAGGCTGTGCTGAAGGTAGAAGGGCAGCGCCACGAGGCCTGTGGTCTGCCCAGCAAAGCAGAGCACCGAGGCAATAACTGAAATACGGAATGAGTTGGATCTGAGCAGATCAAGCGGAATCAGTGGCGCTTCCTTCTGCCTTTCCCGCTTAACCAATAGCGTCAGTTGGATGGCAGAGATGGCCAGCAACGCTGCAGCCAGTGCTGGGTGCTCCGTGATGACTCCAGCGGCTATGACCAGCGATGCAAAGGTCCCGGCATTCAATGCAATGCTTAACAGATCAGCTTTGCGTGCGATGCCGTCCACAGCAGGTAACGCGCGAGCCGCTAGCATCACCCATAGCCCGAAAGGGAGCAGCACAGCAAATAGCCATGGCCAGTCTGCCACGCTGAGAATCGCTGCCCCTATTGCGGGGCCGGCTGCTGATGACAGGGCAACCGCAAGTGCATTCCAGCCGATAGCGGTGCCCAGTTGCTGGCTAGGTACTACTTGGCGAAGCAGTGCGATTGCGAGCGCCATGACTGCCGCGCCTCCCAACCCCTGCAGCAACCGCGCTGCGATAAGCCAAGACAACGTCGGCGCCAGCGCGCACATCAGAGTGGCGAACAGAAAGAGCGCCACTCCCCACCGGAATACCCGACGGTAGCCAAGGCTTTCACCCAGCGCTGCGCAGGGCAGCAAAGCCATCAGGAGCGCCGCCTGGTTAGCCGTGATGATCCAGATGGACAGCGCAGGTGTCACTTGCAACGATTGGGCGATCGTTGGCAACGCCATGTTGGCTAGCGCGGTGTTGAGCACCACCAGCACCATGGCGGTCAGCACTGAGCTGACGGCAGCCAGGTGCCTCGGTTTTGTGCGGTCTGATCGCGCGTCAACAGCATGCTCCTCGGTAGCAGGGCCGAGCCTCATGATTTCAACCGCTCGGGAGCGCACTGACTAGCCGGAACCCAATCACCATCCTGCTCGATGTACCGTGTCAGCATTCGTGCCTCTTTGTCCTCCTTACTCAAATCCCGCTCAGTGAAGCGAAAGAGCAAAGCTGGCCCGTAAATGCAGTGCGTATCGTGAATATCACCCGGCAAGTAGACCTGCGTTTGACCGGCGCTCACCCGTGTGGAACCGCGTTTTACCAGTTTCACCTGGCCATCCGCGGCCTGCACCTTGGCATAGGTACCCATATCTATTTCACCGTGCTGCACAGCGTAGATGACCCAACCACGGCCGTGATCATGAGGCGGCCGGTAGAGCCCTTCAGGCTCGGTGTGTGCCAGCAGCACAAATCCGTTTACCGGATCTCGGTACATCTCCTGTTGAGCCAATGCATGCTGGCGTAGGTCAGCCAGCCACGGCTCGGTGACAGGCGTCTTCAGGAGTTCATCCAGTTGCTGCTGGCAGCCTGCAACCACTTCAGAACTGAGCGGGCCCCAGATTGATTGGACACGCTCAATAAATCTGCTCAACGAGTTCATACATCATCTCCTCATCCACTTCGGTACGAATGTGCCGATGGAGAGAACTGTATGCAGCGTACAAACACTGCGGAAGACGCACTGTCCGCACTTTATTGTTGCGTCTGACGCCATGTATTAGACGAGTTGGGCTAACATCAAACTATGTCAAATCCAGACCTTAACCTCCTCATCACCCTCGACGCAGTGCTCGCCGAGGGAAGTGTCGCGCGTGCAGCCAAACGCCTGCGGCTCAGTCCCTCGGCGATGAGCCGGGCACTTGCGCGGCTCAGAGAAACCACGGGAGATCCGCTTTTGGTTAGGGCAGGGCGTGGGCTTGTTCCTACTCCCAGGGCGATCGAACTTCGAGATCGCGTCGAGCAGCTTGTTCGAGATGCGCAGGAGGTTTTGCGTCCAGTCGAGCTTCTTGACCTTAATAAACTCGACCGGACATTCGCGATCAGGACCAGTGAGGGTTTTGCTGAGAACTTTGGCCCGGCACTTATCGCGCGCGCTAGGGAGCAGGCCCCTGGAGTACGGCTGTTCTTTATGCAGAAGCCGGATAAAGACAGTAGGCCATTGCGCGATGGAATCGTCGATCTCGAAACCGGTGTGATAGATCTGACCTCTGCTCCGGAGCTGAGGGGACAGTCTTTGTTCAGGGATAATTATGTTGGCGTTGTACGAGCCAATCATCCATTAAGTCGCGACATAATCACGCCGGAAAAGTATGCAGCGGGCATGCATATCTCCGTGTCTCGAGAAGGAATAGATAAAGGCCCCATAGATGACGCTTTGCGGTCACTCGGATTGGAGCGAAAGATAGTCACGATCGTCGGTGGCTTTTCAATCGCGCTGGGGCTGGTCCGGGGATCAGACCTGATCGCCAGTGTTCCCGAGCGCCATACCGAGAGTTTGCGCGAGGGTATGCATAGTTTCCCGCTTCCATTCCGTACTGCGGAGTTCAGCGTTTCATTGCTTTGGCATCCAAGATTCAGTGCTGATCCTGCTCATCGGTGGCTTCGGAATCTGATCCTGGAAGTTTGTGGAAGGCGCGAGTAGGCGCCCTTACAGTATGCCTAGACCTCTACTGAGTTCACTCGGATTAGTACGACTCAGTGCGCTTCTGGCACAGGGCCGTCTTTTGTAACTGGCTAGTGTCGGCTAGACGCAGTCAGTCGAAAGTGCATGGGGATCAAGGGCGATTCAGAAGGTTGATATACAGCTTAAGTTTATGGTTGTGCATTCAGTGATTTTTTAGCAATGCACTGAGTCTCTCTATAGGCAGAGGAGGGCTGAAGTGAAAGCCTTGCACCTCATCACAGCCCATCTCCTGAAGAAGGGTCAGTTGCTTTTCGTTTTCAACGCCTTCTGCTGTTACCTGCATCGAGAGAGCATGCCCAAGTCTTACGATTGCCATAACCACGGCTAATCCATCTTCAGCGTTATCGAGTTGCGCTGTAAAACTCCGGTCTATTTTCAAGATATCGAATGGGTAGTGGCGTAGGTAGCTGAGCGACGAATAGCCAGTGCCAAAATCATCCATGGATAACTTAACACCCAGCAGCTTGAGCTCCTCTAAGGTCAACAAAGCACCTTCTGCGTTGTCGAACATCATGCCTTCGGTGATTTCCAGTTCCAGTCGGTTCGCAGGCAGGCCCGACTCGGCTAGCACGCGCTTTACTTGTGCCACTAGGTCGGAAGACCGAAATTGCTCAGGTGAAAGGTTCACCGATACAAAAATAGGAGCTGCAAAATTTTTCGCCTGAAAACAGGCTTCGCGCAGAACCCAAGTCCCCAACAAGCCGATCAAGCCGGATTGTTCGGCCAAAGGAATGAATACGCTAGGGCTGAGCAAGCCACGTTGCGGATGCTGCCAGCGCACCAAGGCTTCAACTCCGCTCAGATGCCGATCGCTAGTGCGATAGCGAGGTTGGAAGTGCAATCGCAGCTCCCCGTTACCAATGGCTTGGTGCAGATCGCTTTCTAGTTGCTGCTCTTCGACGATATGGTGCTCCATCTCACGTGTGAAAAAGCACCAGGGGGTATTTTTATGGTGCCGTGCCCAATACAGCGCAATATCGGCACACCGCAGTAACTCAGTGGCAGTGCTTGCATCCTCGGGTGCTCTGGCGATACCTATCCGGACATTGAGTGCGGTCTGCTGCTTCACAGCTCCAAGAGGGCGCGTCATACAGTCGATCAGACGCGAACATAAGTCGGCAATCTCTTCCTCACTGGAAAACCCTCCGTTGAGCAGCACAACAAACTCGTCACTGGTATGACGAGCCAGAAAATCCTCCTCACGCAGAAAGCCTTCCAGGCGCTGTGAAACTTCAACCAACACCTGGTCACCGACAGAACGACCAAAACGGTCATTGATTTGTTTGAATCGCTGCAGGCCGATACTCAGCACACTTATAGGACCATCCGACATACCGCTCATGAGTCGCTCAAGCTGCTCATGAAGTTGCTTTCGGTTGGAAAGACCTGTCAGTGAATCGTAGTGCTGCAATTGTTGAATCCGCGCCTGGCTCTCCACTTCCACTGTAATATCACGGGCAGTCCCTCTGTAGCCCAGTAGCCCATTGGGACCCTGAATCGCACAGACCACAAGGTTACAAATACTGTATTCCCCGGTCGCTGATTGATAACTGCATGATAGGGGCGTGTATGGGGTCGCCTGAACCTCAGGGTTTTCAACCCAACTGGCTAACGAACTCACCCGCGCAAAGCTGAGGAATTCACCGATTGGTCGCCCCAACCACTTCTCCCGCGCGTGTCCGGTAATTACCTCGAATCGCTCAGACAAATAACTAATTCGTTGCTTAGCATCCGTCTCCCAAAGCCAGTCGGAGCTGGTTTGTGCAATGTCATGAAAGCGCGCTTCGCTGGCGACGAGGGAGGAATAATTGTTAGCTAACAGCTGCGAGGTGGCCATAGCGCGCCGTATAACCCACCCACTCAGCGTAGCGATGATCAGCCCAGCTAAACCAAGCAGTGGCAACACAAGCCTGAATAGCGGTCTACCCGGCTCCGCAGGGTCCCACTCTAACCATATGGGTGTACCGTCCGCCGATGGCACACTAAATCTAGGTCCCTCGGTTTCCTCTGCACCGCGTGCAACCCTGAGCTGACTCAGCGCGTAGTCGTCCCCCAAACGCAGAAGCTTGTTTGGGCTGAGCACGTCCACGAACAACAACACCGATGGTGCTCCGGGCACCTCCTTTACTGTCGGATCACCACCCGGCGTTAAGCTCGCAGCAACAACTAGGGCGGGCTGCCCATCTACTTGAAAAACCTTCACCACGCTTTGCTCGTCGGCCACACGAGCCCGCGACTCATCCAGCAACGCCCTTATATCTCCCTGCAACCAATTTTCTATTAATGTTGGCTGCAACTGCCCCTCAATCACGGCATAGACCGTGCGATTGTTGGGCGCGACAACGAACAATCCTTCATAGCCGAAGTCTTCGAACAACGAGGAGCCTAGATTGCGTCTTGTATAGGCCCAGTCAAGATCGACGTGGGCGTGCAGATGTAGGTAGGCATCCCCCCAGAAGGCATAGTCGCTAATCGATCGCTGCAAATTCTCCTGGCGGATCTTCAGCGCCTTTTCAGCGAAAAACAGACCTTGATCGCGTGCCTGGTCGTTTTGAGTGTGAGCAATACCAACCAGCATGACCGTTGCTAATATGAAGACCAGCAACAACAACACCGCAAACGCGATCAGCGCTCTAAGGGTAAAACCGGAGTTCAAAGCTGCAGATACATTCGGCGATCTGAAACGCTTGAAACCCGTCATTGTGCTCCCTCAATTTACAATCAGTGAAACAGATCATTAGCGCTAAAAAGTTGTATCGATGTTTGGTTGGCCCTCACTTTCGATAACGCAGTACGGCAGCTTGATTCTACTAGAATCAGCTTAGTAGGCAGGCTGCTAATTGCCGGTTGGCGACCCTTGCTATGGATGTCCAACATTTTTCCATGCATCACACGGAGGGTAGGCCATGAGCGTCAGCGCAAGCTACAGCCATGCATCTAGGTGTCGGAGTTTGCTGGTACTTTCTCGGTAGGCTCAGTTGTTGCTCTCATCTTAAATCCTGCCTCCGTGACGATACATTTGGCACTAAAAAGGCTGCGATCAAAGGCCGTTTCGAGGGAGCCTTTCGAGCCAGAAATAGTTCTGGCTCGTGGGGCTGGAGAGAGTGATAGAACTATGAATTATAACGTTGAGTGGCAGCGGAAACTGCCACTTCAAGCTTGATGGCTAGCATCTACCCTTTTTTGCCTGTCCAGGAGGGCAGTGAGGCGGGCCACCTCCGCCATCTCCGATATCAACTCCTACTCCGGGAAGCCTCAGGCTGCAGCCTGACATGAGTATCGCAACCATCAACAACGCGAGTATGCGAGCAATCATTTTGTTATTTCCTTAGGCGTTCAGCCTGAAAATTCCACTGCAAAAGTCATCATTGCCTCAGCTTGAAGGCATCGACATCTTCCAAGTGCTTGAGGCCTAGCACTATCAATATAGATGCCTTTGTGGGTGCTTCGTTCATTACCTAGGGGTTTCTTTTCATCTGCTCTGCGCGAGGGATTCGCAAGCTCCGATCAAATTTCAGAAAACGCTTGACCTTACTGTCGTGGCAAGGTTGAGGATATCCCCAAGGTCCAGATAGAAACGCCAATTTGGTGACTATTGAGGTGACTTAAAGGGGATTACGTAATGAGCAGAGTTGATCTGAATGTCGAAGGTATGAGTTGCGGCTCTTGTGTCAAACACATCAATGCGGCGTTGCATCCGGTTGCAGGCGTCAATGAGGTAGCTGTTGACCTGAACACTAATCAAGTGACCGTCATTGGCAGCATGGATACCGCGGCCGTCATAGATGTTCTGCGAGAAGCGGGTTACCCAGCTCATGTAGCAACACCAGACATTAATGCAGGTACTAAGACGGCGTCATCGGTCGGTTCTGGATGTTGTTGTCATTGATAACCGTGCCCCAATCGTCGCCAAATCGTAAGCGAATTAAAATCATGCAAGCGCCCCTTTATCAGTGCGTTGGCTGATATCGCGAATGCGACTTTTTTGCAGCACTGTTCAGTAGATTGTTTGCGGTATACAAAAGGACTAATCGGTGGATAATTGGCTATCGACTTTGCTTTTAGACCTCTAGTGCCTATGCGCTTACTAAAAATTGCACTGATCTGGATGCTGATGCTCGCCTTACCGGTGCAGAGCATGGCAGCTATCAGCATGCAGTTATGCGCGGTAACCCAGCAAAGCGGGGGGATGACGCAGGATGATCCGCAAATGGCCGCGCATCATCCGGGTGCGATGGTTATGGCTGAGCTTGCG
>Ga0209343_10003035_pt1 | contig 21367 bp, 17 predicted proteins | sample RifCSPlowO2_02_FD_184026 | JGI IMG/M metagenome (GOLD analysis project Ga0209343, IMG submission 184026) | Groundwater microbial communities from Rifle, Colorado - Rifle CSP2_plank lowO2_0.2 (SPAdes) (version 2) | ecosystem: Environmental > Aquatic > Deep subsurface > Groundwater | place... | reverse complement strand
GACTGGATGTGAGTAGAGTTGAATACGATCGTTACTCATGCACTCGGCCGCCTCCGCCTGAAGCTCGGGCAGTACAGCAATTACGTCCGCACCCAAGCTATTCAGCGCCTTCAGGAGCGCCAGATTCGCCCTGTCTGGCTGAAGGTACATGAACACCCGGCGTGTTGCTTGCTCTGCGGACGGTTCAGGCCACCGTACCACCGGTCCAAATTCTGTAGAAAACAGCGGGCCGACATATCGGCCCTGTAACCGTGGGCCAAAGTGATCGGTCTCCGGCAAGGTGGCGATCAACTGAGTGGCACTCTTGTAGAGATCGCTCAACCACTGAAGCTCCGCCACACCCGCGCTGGCGCAGTGCTTGTTAATACGCCTTACCAACGCAGCTTCCCTTTCGAACACCGAAGTTTCGTCAGCCATTGCCGATGCGCGGATGATCGGCAGTGTTCCGGACTGTGGCGGTGCTTCCCAGCCTATAGCCAGATGCACTGCGGGCAATTGATGCAGCCTTGCTGCCAGCATGGCGAGCGGGGCAAACTCGATCAGGAGTACATCTGGTCTGAAATCTCCGATTAATGTTGCCCAGAGGCTCAGCGCGTCGGCAAGGCCTTCTTCGTCGCCATAGGCATATCTGCCCAGGATGTCGGCATAGCAAACGACGTCGCTTTCCCGTTGTTCGCTCCCCGCCCGGGAGCGAATCGTCGGACATTTGACACATTTGACTTGCGGGTCACGCAAGAACTTGTGGGCAGAGGCAGGATCGGGAACCGCCAGCAAGACCTCATGCCCGTTGCCCCTGAGTTCCGTCACGACCGGCAGCAGACGCAGCAGATGCCCGAGATGAGTCCCTAGCTCCCAGACGACCAATACTTTCAACGGCTTGGAAACAGATTTCAAGCGCCCTCCAAAACTTGGTGCCCTGCGGCAGGTGTTGGAGGATTGGAGACGCTGCGCATTTGCCTCGCCCCGTCCCTGCCCAGATGAATCACCTCATCGACCCGCAAAGCCTTGGGCAAGGCATGGGTAATAAATACCATCGTGACCTTGCCTTTCAGGCCATTAATAGTCCTGGCAAAATGCTCGGCCGTTTCCGCATCGAGCGCACTGGTAGCCTCGTCAAAGATCAGTACCTTGGGCCGCTTCAGCAAGGCGCGCGCAATCGCCAGGCGCTGCTTTTGACCGCCTGAAAGGCCGGCACCGCGCTCTCCAATCGGCGTTTGGTAGCCCTGCGGCAGCGCTTCGACGGTGGCATGAATCTCTGCCATCTTGCAGGCCTGCACCACCTGCTCGAAGCTGGCGTGCGGGTTGGCCAGCGCCAGGTTGTCGTAAATCGTGCCACTGAACAGCACGGTTTCTTGCGGGACCACGCCAAAAGTGGTACGCAGCTCATTGGCGCTGAGGTGGCGAATATCGATGCCATCCAGTTTGATCTGTCCGTTGGTTGGCCAATAAAAGCCCTGCAGAAGTTTGGCCAGTGTGCTTTTGCCCGAGCCACTGGGTCCCATCAGCGCGATGGTGCGACCCGGCTCGATGTCCAGACTGAGGTTCTCATACAGATAAGGCAGGTCATCGGCATAGCGGAAGGCGATGCGGTCGATCTCGATGCGGCCTTGCCCCGCGCCCTGGCGGCCCGGCGTCAAACTGTAGGGCTCAACTGGCGCGTTCATCAGGTCACCCAGCCGTGCCACGGCCAGGCTGGCCTGTTGGAACTGCTGCCACAACCCGACCAGGCGCATCATCGGCTGGCTCAGCTTGCCGGCAAACATCTGGAAGGCCACCAGCATGCCGATGGTGAAGACCGCCGCTTTGCCGGTGGCTGCCTCGGCGGACGGATTCATCACAATCCAGGCCCCCACCAGCAGGATAAGCAAGGTCATCAGTTGCTCCAGCGTGGAGGCGATCACGTTGTAGGTGTTGCCTATCTGCTTGGTTTGGAAGCCTGACTGCAAATACGTAGCCAGGTAACCTGAGTACTTGGCCTTCAGTTGCGGCTCGAACTGCAGGCTCTTGACGGTTTCAAAGCCTGCGATGTATTCGGTCAAAAACGCCTGGTTGCGTGCGCCCAGCATGAACTGCTCGTTCAGCCGGGCCTGAAATACCGGGGCGACCAGTACCGACAAAATGCAAATGACCGCCAGAATGCCCAAGGCAATCAGCGTCAGCGGCACCGAGTAATAGAACATCACGGCCACCGCAATCAGCATGAAGGGCAGGTCAAGAACCAGGGTGACGGCTGCCGAACTGACGAACTCGCGAATCGTCTCCACACCATACAGCCGCGCCGCGACTACGCCGGTGGGGCGGTTCTGAAAATAGCGCGGTGGCAATTTGAAGAGATGCTCAAACACCTCAGCCGCCAGTACCGCATCGACCCGGTTACCGGTGTGCAGCACCAGGTACTGGCGTACCCAGGTGAGGACGGCGGTGGCCACCATGAAAATCGCCATGCCGACGGCAATGGCAATCAAGGTGCTCTGGGTCTGGTGGACGATGACTTTGTCGATGATGGCCTGGGTGAAAAGCGGCAGGCCCAGGGCCAGCAGCTGCAAGACCAGTGAAGCCCACAGCACATCACGCCAGACCTTGCGGTGCTTGAGCAGTTCGGGCACAAACCAGCGAAAGCCAAACGAGGCTGATCCTTGTTGGGGCTGATCGGGGTCGTTGACCGCTTCGACCTGTGGTTGCAGCAACAGGATTTGGCCGCTGTAGCGGGCATCGAATTCGGCCAAGGGCTGGGTGTTGGGTTTGTTCGAGCCAGCTGGTATCCAGGTCACGGCATCAGCGCTGGCGCTGACCAGCAGGCCTAGGCCGGGCTGGTTTTCGGCAGGCGTAAGCAGGAAGATGGTGGTCGTTGAGAGGCGCGCCAACTCAGCAGAGCTTGCTTCGAGCAAGCGAGCTTGAAAGCCCAAGGCGCGAGAGACTGTGACCAGGGTGGCCGCAGAATACGGCGGCGCATGCTGTTTGAGCAGCAGCTCGGGATCAAACGGTTTGCCATGCAATGCGCAGCAAGAACCTAGTGCCCAGACCAACTCCCTCAACTGAATATCTTGCATGAACCGCTCCTCGCCCTCACAACCCGGTTGCAAGGTGTCCCTATGTTGCTATTGCAAATGCAGAAATGCTTTCTGGTCTTGTGGCGCATCCAACATCTGATAAAGCGAGGCCAAAGGCCATGAATTTGATGATTGAAGTAGCCAATGGCAATCCTGTAGGGTTGCAACAGCGAAGATGCCGATGTAACGAATGGTAACCGGCTACTCTGTCAGCGACTATCCCCCAAATGGGGGTGTCCAATTTTTGACATACTTCTTATCCAAATTATTCGGTTCGAATCAGGAATTGTTGAGCGGGTTTGGGCGGCCTCGTAGCCTGAACGAGGGAAGTACAACTGCTTGGATGGGCAGTATGATGAAGAGCTTGCCAACCCATGAACACCCAAAGAAACTTTCATGCTCGACAGTCTTTCACCTTTTCTGCTGCATTGGGGCATCACCGCGATCTCGCTCTGGGTCACCAGTCTCCTGTTCCAGGGAATTCGGTTCAGCAGTACCTCTGCGTTGATCGTATCGGCACTGCTGCTGGGCTTTGCGAACGCCGTTGTCAAACCGCTGCTCATTGTCCTGACGTTGCCGTTGACGTTTTTGACATTCGGCCTGTTCCTGTTGGTGATCAACGCCTTGATGATTCTGCTGGTTTCGTCTCTGGTCACGGGCTTCAAGGTCTCAGGCTTCTGGACCGCGTTTTTTGCCAGTATTTTCATTTCCGTGCTCAGTTTCGCGATTGGCGCCATCTTGCCCAGTGACAGTCCGGCGCACGATATTCAGATGCCCCACAGCGGCATGTGGCTCTGACGAAGAAAGATCACCATGGCCTACCCTCCAGAATTCCTCAAGCTCGTTGACGAGTTCATTCATCTTGCCAACCGATTGGCCGAGGGCGGAAACGACGGAGAGGTAAGCGCCGCAATTTTGTTCGCCGCGGGTCGGTATAACGCCTTCAATTTCGTGTCCCGCAATGGTGCGGAACAAGATCGCGAGAAGGCGGTGGAGTTTTACGTGTCGGAGTACCGTAAAGCGCTTATCTCAAACATGGAGGGTGTTGTCGGACCTGTGGTCAAACCACAGGGCTAGAGACCAGTAACGCCGTCGGCACATTAACTGAATTGCGATCGGAGTCATCATGAAGTGGGAAGGCAATCGAGAGTCTGACAACGTCGACGACCGGCGCAATGAGGGCGGCAGTGGTTTTGGTGGCGGCCTGCTGGGCGGGCGCAGCATCGGCATTGGCACCGTCGTGGTGGCGCTGCTGGCCGGCTGGATTTTTGGCATCAACCCGCTCACCATCCTGAGCCTTTTGAGTGGGGGTGGCGGCTCACCGTCGGCCCAGGTACAGCAACAGGCGCCCGCACAAAAGCCACCGGCCGATGACCGCATGGCCGCCTTTGTGTCCACGGTGCTGGCCGATACCGAGGACGTCTGGAAAGACGTGTTCGCCAAGAGCGGCGGCACCTATCAGGAACCCCGACTGGTGCTGTTTCGCGGTGCGACGCAAACCGCCTGCGGTCAGGGACAGGCGGCGATGGGGCCTTTCTACTGCCCTGGCGATCAACGGGTGTACATCGACCTCGGTTTTTACGAGACCCTGAAAAACAGGCTTGGTGCGCCCGGCGATTTTGCCCAAGCCTATGTGATTGCCCACGAGGTGGGCCACCATGTGCAAAACCTGCTCGGCATCAGTGCCAAGATGGACCAGATGCGTGGACGCGTTAGCACGGCCGACTACAACACCTTGAGCGTGAAGCTTGAGTTGCAGGCCGACTGCTTTGCTGGCGTGTGGGCCAACCACGCCCAGAGCGCGCGCCAGATTCTGGAGCAGGGCGACGTGGAAGAAGCCATGAACGCAGCGGCCAAAATTGGCGACGACGCCTTGCAGCGTTCCAGCGGTGGCGCCACGGTGCCCGAGAGCTTCACCCACGGCACCAGCGCCCAACGCCAGCGCTGGTTTGATGCGGGGCTCAAGAACGGCAGTATCCAGACCTGTGACACCTTCAGCGCCCGGAGTTTGTAAACACAAATTGGCTAATTGAGGCCCATTGGGGCCAATAGCTATGTGGAATTTTTGTGAACCGAGGCAAAAGGGTCAATGGCTGTTGACTCTATGCTGGGCGTGGCTTCATGTAGTTGGTCGGGCACTGTAGCAGGCCATACGGCCTGCATCTTACTGTCATGAAACGCAACGGATTCCTGCCACAAGGACCAATCAGACTCCTCGTTGCCTTCAACCACTTCAGGAAGTGGGAGAGGCCGCGGTATGAGTCGCCTCTCCTTGGCTGTGGATGAAGTCTTGTTGAGTGCTTCTGTTTGCGTTGGTCTGCTCATTGCAACTTTTGAATTCCTGAAAAAATTCAACATGGGCGCCCCTTACTTCTTTGACTTTGCTCCAATATATTCACCATCTGGCAACACATTATCCTGCGGAATGGATACACGTTACCACCCCAATGATTCAGGCGGACTGACGGAACGCCGTGATGGCGGTTGCTTCCTGGTGACTTGTCGCGTCAAAGGCTGCGCCTGCAGAATAATTGATTGCTAACTACCGACACCAGAATATGCCTTTTCCTACATCAGCTCAGTTGTTCGTCTGACATCGTTTGCGGGTGCAGCGCGTCATGATTGCTCTCACAACACGTCAAGGAGAAAGCCATGAGCCTCGGAACCCTACTTCTCATCATTCTGATCCTGATGCTGGTGGGGGTTATGCCAACCTGGCCGCACAGCAGGAGTTGGGGCTACGGACCCAGTGGCGCCTTGGGTCTGGTGGTGGTCATCATCATTGTGCTGCTGTTGATGGGGCGTCTGTGACAGGTCATCTTGCCCGACGGGCTGGTTGATGCGTCCTCGCTCAAGCTCCGCGCTGATTGGCGCGGTGGTATTGGCACTCGCCGCCTGCGGTGAGATGGCCACGCTGCCAATTTCAGCCGGCATTGGGCCGAAGCCGACATTGCCAGCGCCACAGCGCACGCTGATTCCAACGGTGAACATCGCGCCCGCCAAGGGCTGGCCGCCTGATGCTATGCCACAGGCGGCGCCGGGTACGCGCGTGAACGCGTTCGCCAGCGGCCTTGATCACCCACGCTGGCTTTTTGTACTACCTAACGGGGATGTGCTGGTGGCTGAGACCAATGCGCCGCCCAAGCCCGAAGACGCCAAGGGCATCAAGGGCTGGCTGACCGGCTTGGTGATGAAGCGGGCCGGGGCTGCTGTGCTTAGCGCCAACCGCATCACCTTGCTGCGCGATACCGATGGCGACGGGCTAGCGGACCAGCGCTCGGCGCTGCTGGAGGGGCTGAACTCGCCTTTTGGCATGGCGCTGGTGGGCAACGTGCTTTACGTGGCCACCTCCGACGCTGTGCTGCGCTTTGCATACACAACCGGCGACACACGCATCAGCGTGCCTGGCGACAAGCTGATCGACTTGCCTGCGGGTCCGATCAACCACCACTGGACCAAGAACCTCATCGCCAGCCCGGACGGCAGCAAGCTCTATGTCACCGTGGGCTCGAACAGCAACGTGGCTGAACGAGGCATGGCGGTAGAGACGGGGCGCGCCGCCATCTGGGAGGTGGACATCAAGAGTGGTACGCACCGGATTTTTGCATCCGGCCTGCGCAACCCGAATGGACTGGCATGGGAGCCTCACAGCGGCGCGTTATGGACGGTGGTGAACGAGCGCGACGAGCTTGGCAGCGACCTGGTTCCCGACTACATGACCTCGGTGCGCGACGGCGCCTTCTACGGTTGGCCTTACAGCTACTTCGGCCAACACCTCGATGAGCGGGTGACACCACAGCGGCCCGATCTGGTCGCCACGGCGATTGCACCGGACTACGCCTTGGGGCCTCACACCGCCTCGCTCGGCCTGGCGTCCTCGGTCGGTACCACGCTGCCGCCAGCCTTTGCCAACGGCATGTTCATTGGCCAGCACGGCTCATGGAACCGTCGGCCCCACAGCGGCTACAAGGTGATATTTGTGCCCTTTGAAAGCAACCAGCCCGTCGGTGCACCGATTGACGTGCTAACGGGCTTCCTCAGTGAGCAAGGCACTGCCTTCGGCCGCCCCGTGGGCGTCGCGCTTGACAGGCAGGGCGCACTGCTGGTGGCCGATGATGTGGGCAATGTGGTCTGGCGTGTGAGCGCAGAGCGTTAGCGGTCAAAAATGCCTGGATTTCAGGTGGACTGGCGGAACGCCATGATGGCCTGATTGCGCAGTGTTCTGAGCAAGGCCAGCTCTTTTTCATCGAGCACCAGCCCGCCCTTTTCTGCCTTGTCGGCGTAAATCAAGCCAAAGGGTCGGCCCTTGATGTTCACCGGCAACAGCAAGAAGGTCGGCGCGTTGAACAGTTCACGATACCAGGCCGGCAGACGAGAGGTGATGGTCGCTTCGCTTGCGTCCCGGATCATGGTGTCAATACCCTTGCTGCACACCACCGCAAACAGATCGGGCGGCGTGGTTTTGAGCGACACGTTAAATTGTTTGACCAGGTGCTCGACACCCTGTCCCAAACCAAAGCGACCGGACAGTGTCTCGGTTTTTGGATCACGCATGCAAAAGATGATGCGCTGAAAGCCCATGGCCCGGAACATGGTTTCCAGGATCATGCGCAAGACATCACTCAGTTGGAAGTCCTCCACCAGCGTGTTGGTGATGTCTTGAATGCCCGCCGCCAGAATCTGCGCCACCTGTTGGGTATCGCGCGCCTCAACTTCGTTCGCTTGAGCAAGGACCGCCTGGGTGGCTTGCAAGGCCATCGGATACAGCGAATCAGGCGCTTCGTCGCCTGAATTCTGGTACGAGCCATCAGGCTCTGCGGGCGCCTTCAGCAGTTTGGCGGCAGCCGAGCCGGGCAGCACCTTGATGTCCATGACGCTGGCCATCTCGATCAATTTTTTGCGTGCCACGGTTGTTGCCACCTGCACCTCGCTGCTGCTCACACCCAGGGCTCTGGCATAGCGCTTGCCGAGCTGCGCCAGTTGGCCGTCGACCGCCTGAGGATCGGCGTGCAGCATCACGTCGGCCATGTCATTGGCGGCCAGGGCCAGCCAGCGCTGACGTTCCACCCCGTCCACCAGCGTGCGCGTGGGTGGCTCGCCGCTGGGCTTGTGCATGCAGCGCTGCAGGTCCTCGGGCAAACCCCACGCTTTGGCGACCCCGACACCCAGCGCCTCAAAACTCAAACCCAGCACGCTGACGGACGCGGTCGTCTCGCTGACCGGCTGGTGGCTGGTTTCGGTAAGACCGCGTATGGTGCGCGCTTCTTCGGGAAAGTAAAACGCGGCCAGCAAGCGCCCCAGGTTATGAAACATGGCGCCAAGAAAGGCTTCCTCTGTGCCCTGCATCCCCGGGCAAAGCTCGCTGGCGATCGAGCCGGCCATCAGGGAACGCAAAAATTCTTCTCTCAGCACATGGGCATGGGCTTTGTCCTGCATGTGTTCCAACAGCACCAAGCTAAGCGCCATGTTGCGAATGCCGTTAAAACCCACCAGACTGACCGCCCGTGACACCGTGCCGATGCTGCCGCCGCGGGCGTAATGCGCGCTGTTGACCAGACGCAGCAGTTTGTTGGTCAGGGCCACGTCCTTCAGGATTTCATTGGTGACACTGTTGATGCTCTCTTTTTCTGAACTTGCCATGTTCTGGATGCGCAGCACCGCATCCGACAGCGCCGGAAAATCACTCTTGTGGCGCATGCGCCGCAACAAAAACGCCAGCGTGCTGTTGTTGCTGGCAGCGCCCGCCCCGGCGTTTTGTCCGGCTTTGGCGGCTGCCACGCCCGACCAGTTGGCCAACTCGTCACGAAACACCTGCGCGCTGGAATAACGTTGCAAAGGATCACGCGCCAGCGCCCGCATGACCACCGCACGCAACTGATCGTCAACGTCGCCGCTCAAGTCGGGCGACAGCGTGAACTGCTCGTGCAGCACCCGGTAAATCGCGCGATAGGGATCGCGTTCAGCATTGAGCGCTTGGCCTGAGAGCATTTCGGCCAGCACCATACCGGCCGAAAAAATATCCATCAATGGCGTGGGCGGCAGGTTTTGGGCTGCCTCGGGCGACATATAGCCCGGCGTGCCACCCGTTGGCGCCTCGGCGCTGTTGCCACCCTCCTCCTGTATGCGTGCGGCAATGCCAAAATCCATCACCCGCGCGCGCCCGGTTGGGTCGATCACAATATTGGACGGCTTCAAATCGCGGTGCACCACACCGGCGGCATGGGCCACCACCAAGGCATCGAGCACGCCCAACATCAAGGCCACGGCCTCAATCGGCAGCATGGCACCCTGTTTGGCCAGCCGGTCGGCCAGCGTTTGCCCCGGCACATACTCAAACACCAGATAAGGCTGCTGATCCTGTACGTCAGCCTCAAAAACCGGCACGATGTTGGGGTGCGTCAGGCGGCTGACACTGCGCGCCTCCTGCAGCCACTGGGCAAGGGCCGACGCATCCGAGCCGGCGCCAATTTTCATGAGCTTGATCGCGACGTCACGCTCCAGGCGCGGATCAAACGCCAGCCAGACCGTCGACTGCGCCCCCCGGCCCAGGATGCGGCGCAGCTCAAACCGCCCCAGCATGGCGGGCTGAACTGGTGCAGACAGGCCAGGCGCCAGCTTGCGGATGGTCTTCAACGGTGAAAAATCAACCATGGATCAATGAACAGAAAAAATATGCAAAAAATCAAATCGTGGCAGCAAGTATGACACTGACGCCATCGGCTGATCTTGCTCCGGCACAACGATGAACAAGGCGTTTGCGTTAAAGTGCAAACTCGCTGCATTGCAGCACATTCCCAGAACAACCATGGTCATTAAAAAGAGCATTGTTCGACGCTACCTGATCCTGTCGGTGCTCGCGTCGACGCTACCGGTATTGTCGATTGGCTTGCTCTATGACCGCTTTACCAGCAACGCACTTGAGCAATTGCTCGGCGAAAAGATTTCAACTCATCTGACCGCCACGACAAATCGGTTGAGCTCTTACCTTGAGGCGCGGCGCTATCAACTTGAAACCCTGGCCAACTATCCGGGAGTCGCAGGGTTTGCAACTGCAAAAAGAGGAAATGTGGACAGTGAGGTGGCAGCAGTTTTACAAATTGAATCCGACCTGCCCGATCTCTATGGCATTCTTTTTTTTGACGCTGATGGTCATCTGCAGCGTGCCGTGCCCGGCCAGGCCGCGGCTGGACCACCTTATTGGGCCGATCGCCCATTTGAGACTGAGCAGTTGCCGATGACGGCACTCGGCGAGACGCAGGTTATTGGCCCCATGCCCGCTGCCAATGGGGACCCCGGCTGGCTGTTGGTGCGTCATCCCATGCGTACGCGACAAGCCGATCATGTGACGGGCTATATTGCCTTGCACGTTCGTCTGGCTTCGCTCACCGAGCAACTCGGCGCAAACGCGATAGCGGGTACGCTCCAAACCCTGCTGCGCACGCCGGTCGGGAACTTCAATGCCACGGGACAGGCTACTGAGGTCCATGGGAAATTGATTGCGGGCCCGGAAATACTGCCTGGCTGGGGCTCAATGCTCGAAGTCGAATCAACGGGTGTCCTCAAATCTTTCGTGCTGGAGCAGCGTGCATTGTTGCTTGCCGTGCTGGTCAGCACCGCGTTGATCGTGTTTCTGTTTATTCGTCTGTCCAGGCAGTTGCGCTTGCGCATTGATCTGCTTTTAAGTGGCGCGGCAGCCATCTCATCTGGGCAGCTTGATCATCGCATCGCTGAACAAGGCAATGATGAAATAGCGTCGGTCTCGCACGCCTTCAACGCCATGTCGGGCCGGTTGCAAGAGTATCTTGAACGGGCTGTGCGAATGGAAAAGCTGGCCGTGCTCGGCGAATTTGCAACCGGTATTGCGCATGAAATTCGCAATCCGTTGGCAGCCATCAAGACCAGCGTTCAGGCCCTCGCCCGGCGTGAGCAAGATCCCAAGCGCACCCAGCTGCTCACCGAGATGGAACGGGAGATTGATCGGCTGGCGCGTGTGGTCAGCGATCTGGTGGACTTCGGCCGACCACGTCCCCCGCTGTTCGGTCTCATGCCGGTGCACGAGTTGTTTCGACGCATTTCCATGATCATCGAGCCCGAAGCCCGAGCGCGGAACATACATTTCAGTTGCCAGGGCAATCCTGACCTTGAATTGTGGGCCGATCCAGACCACTTGCAGCAGATCATCCTCAATTTGACCCTCAATGCCGTTCAGGCGACGCCTGCCGGAGGTGCTGTTGTCTTGCGCGCTTCAATCATTGCCGGACGAGCCGCCATAGAGGTAAGTGACACCGGCTGCGGCATCCCGGCTGAACTCTTGCAGCGGGTCAGCGACCCCTTCTTCACCACCAAGACCAAAGGTGTCGGTCTCGGGCTGAGCATTTCCCGTCAACTGTGTGAACTCAACGCAGGCGAGATGGCCATTGACAGCGCACCCGGACACGGCACTGTAGTTCGAGTTTTGTTCCCCTTAGCCAAGGCCATCAACCATGTCGACCCTCTTGATCATTGACGACGAACCCAGCCTTGTCAGCTCCCTCACCTTCGCTCTCGAAGAGGAAGGCTACAAGGTCTACGGCGCCGCCACTGGTGAAGCTGGGCTGCAAGCAGTGGCCGACTTGCACCCGGATCTGGTGCTGCTCGACCTGCGCCTGCCCGACAAGACCGGGCTGGAAGTGCTGGCGACCATGCAGCGGGAGAATGGTGAGCCTCAGGTGATCATGATCTCCGCTCACGGCGACACACGAGCGGCGGTCAAGGCGGTAAAAATGGGCGCTGCCGATTACCTGACCAAGCCTTTCGATCTCGATGACCTGCTGCACACGATTCGCACAACTCTGGAACGCGGTCAAATGAGCAGCGAAATCAATTTCCATCGACGCGTTGCGTTACGCCAAAGCGGGCTGGTGGGCGAAAGTTCGCCGATGCGCGATTTGGCGGCGACCATTTCCCGCGTCGCGGGCAGCGGTACCACTCGCATCCTCGTGCTGGGGGAATCGGGCACCGGCAAGGCCTTGGTGGCCCGCGCCATTCACGCCGGCAGTACGCGCTGCACGGGTCCGTTCATAGAGATCAACTGCGCCTCGCTGCCGGAACAGCTCATTGAGGCCGAGCTATTTGGCGCCGAGAAAGGCGCTTACACGGGGGCCTATCAGCGTCGCATTGGCCTGGTCACCCTGGCCGATAAAGGAACACTTTTTCTCGATGAAATCGGGGAGATGCCGCTGGCCCTGCAGGCCAAGCTGCTGCACTTCCTGGAGAACGGTGAATACCGGGCCATTGGCTCGACCCGTGCCGTGCATGCCGATGTTCGGGTGGTGGCCGCCACCAACCGGGATTTGGTTGCGGAAGTTGCCGCGGGACGGTTTCGCGAAGATCTTTACTACCGCATCAACGTTATTTGCCTGAAGATCCCCGCCCTGCGTAGCCGTGGCGAAGATGTGTTGCATCTGGCCGAGCACTTTGCCCAACAATATGCCCACGAGGAAGGTGTCTCCCCGATCCGACTCAACACTGTCGTGCGAAAACTGCTGGCAGCCTACCATTGGCCGGGCAATGTGCGTGAACTGAAAAACCTGATCGAACGCCTGACCATCCTGTTCCCTGGTCGTGACATCAGCATGGCCGAGTTGCCGCCTGAGTTCGGGGTCATTGGCTCGGATGTCAGGCGCATCGCGGATGCCCATCTGCAGGATGAACCGGTGCTGCGGGCCTCGAAGTCTTCCATCAGCGATACCTTGGACGTCACTGAGCGTGAATTACTGCTCTCGGCATTGCGCGAGTGCGGCGGGCATAAGGGCCACGCTGCCGATCGTCTGGGTATCTCCCGCCACGCGTTCAAGCGACGCTTGCAGCGCCTGGCCATTGAGTGAGCGGTTTCCGCGCATGCTGCGATTCGCATGATCGTTTTTGAGCGCTTCTCGCCCATTCCCTGCGCGCCGCTTTAGCCCGCGAGGGGGCTAAAGCGGCCTCGGCATCTCTTTTCTTCACTGCTCCAACACGCCATTTCTGTTTTCCATTGAAGAATTGGCACATACCTTGCGGTACAAGGCTAAGCTGGGCAATCAATTGCGACGGTAATTACCATCAAAGTTGTTCCACGACCCAAGCACAAGAGGAGACTATGTTTGCACTGATTGGCGCCACCCTGCGCCCTGTTGAGTCGCGGCTTACAGCTTGGCGTCGCTTCGCGCGGCGCAGTGGCTGGCTGGCCGTTGTGACAACGTTGGTTTGGCCTGTCACCAGCCAGGCACGCATCGAATTTGGTGCGTCCTCTGCGACGGCCGATGCGACGATCGGCTGCATGTTTCCCCTGGCTGGCCGCGCCGCCATTTATGGCCACGACAGTATCGCTGGCATGAAGCTGGCCATCGCTGATCTGGCGGCTGACGTGCCGCCCGGAACAGCGCCCAAGCTGCGCATCCTGGTTGAGGACGACCGTTCCAAGGCGTCCGTGGCAACACGCATCGCCGAAAACTACATCAACCATGACAAGGTTCGCTTTCTCTGCGGCATCGTGAGCTCTGGCGTCGCCCAAGCAATCAGCCGTGTATCTCGTGACCGCAAAATCATCATGATCGGCACCGATCACGCGTCTTCTCGATTGACCGTCGAGGACTTTCATCGTTACTACTTCCGGGTCTCGAACGACACCTACTCCTCCATGGCGGCCGGTGCCCGCTATCTTGCCGAACTGCAGAAGAAAAACCATTGGAAGCGGCTGGCTTTCATTGGACCCGATTACGACTATGGCCACATCTCCTGGCGCGACCTTGAAGAGTCCTTGAGCAGTCTGGGCGTGAACCATGAGGTAACCGGTCAACTCTGGCCGCGCCTGTACGAGCCTGATTACACCGCTTATATTGCCCAACTGATGGCGGCCAAACCGGATGTTGTGGTATCGGCATTGTGGGGCGGTGACTTCATCGCATTCCTCAAGCAGGCGCTGTCTGCCGGATTACTCGAAAAAACCAGGCTGGCCAACTTTGATACCGGCGGTAATTTCGATGTACTGGCTTCCCTGGGCGACCAGGCGCCGGCCGGACTGATCCTCTCGGCGCGACACCATAACAACTGGCCCGACACCCCACGCAACCGCAAATTCGTCAACGATTTTCATCGCCTCGAAGGGCGCTTCCCCACCTATGCCGCAGAAGGGGCATACGCCGGGATCATGGCCATCGGCCGCGCCCTGCTGCTGGCCGGACGGGGAGCCAGCAACGAACAGTTGATCCATGCCCTTGAGGGTCTGCACATGACACTACCAGAAGACCCGCAAGGCTACGTCTCTCATATTGACCCGGAAACCCACCAGATCATCCAGGCCCAGGCCATTGGCGAAGTGGTGCGCGACAGCGGCTATGCGCCAGCCCGGGTCATGCTGGGACGCTGGGTGGTCTATCGCGCCGAGGATCTGCGCCCGCCCCTGGACCTTATTCGTAGCCGCCGTGCCCGCGCACTCGGTGCTGTCAGCAGTTCTCTCGTCCCAAGCAAACCAAGCAACTAACCAGGAGCCATCCATGCAATCCAAATTGTGCATTTCACATCCAGTCTTGCGCGTGTCAGCTATCGCTACCGCCCTCGCGTTAACAGCAGCGCTTGGCACGTCTGCTATTGCGGCCGACAACGGCAAATACCGCATCGGCGTCGTTACCTTTCTTTCGGGTGCTGCAGCCGGACCTTTTGGGGTGCCAGCGGCAAATGGTGCCAAACTTGTAGTTGAGGCCTTGAACAGCGGCAAGGTGCCCGCCCCTTACAGCAAGAAGGGAATCAACGGCCTTGAGATTGAAATGATCGTTCTGGACGAAGCGGGCGGCGCTACCAAACAGACCGAGGAGTTCCGCAACTTGATACAGCGTCAAAAGGTGGATGCTGTCATTGGCTACATCTCATCAGGCGATTGCCTGGCTATCGCGCCAGCTGCTGAGGAGTTGGGCGTGCCAACCATTTTCTTTGACTGCGGCACCTCCAAGGTCTTCGAGGTGGTCAAGAACCCCAAATTTCTGTTTCGTACCGGTCTTGATGCGGTCGTAGATAACATCGCGGCGGCGCGCTATGTTGCCGAAAGCCGGCCCAATATCAAGACGGTCGCCAGCATCCAGCAGAACTATGCCTGGGGTCAGGAATCATGGGCTGACTTTGTTCTCGCCCTGCAAGGAATCAAGCCCGAAGTGAAGGTGGTTTCAGAACAATGGCCCAAGCTCGGACAAGGGCAGTACGGCGCCGAGATTTCTGCTCTTTCCGTCAGTAATCCGGATGTCATCCACTCCAGTTTCTGGGGCGGTGATATGGAGGCGCTGATGCTGCAGGGCGGAGCCCGCGGCTTGTTTGACAAGCGCACTGCCGTGTTGACCGCGGGCGAGACGGGCATTGAAAGCTTCAAGGACAATGTGCCCAATGGCACCATCCTGGGTGGCCGTGGCCCATTCGGTGCCTTTGCGCCGAAGAACGCTCTCAATGACTGGTTCCGTCCCGCCTTCCAGGCGCAATTCAAGGCTGATCCGACCTACCCGGCCTATAAGATGGTGCAAGCCATCCTTGGCCTGAAAGCGGCTGCAGAGAAGACCGCAAAGGCAGGCACCATGCCCACCTCCGATCAAGTCGTTCAAGGCTTGAGCGGGCTCAGCTTTGAAGCGCCCAGTGGCACGGTCATCATGTCCCGGGCCAAGGGTCATCAAGCAGTGCAAAGCGTCTCTTTCGGTGAATACCAATTTGATGCAAAAACCGGCAAAGGCATGGTTACCAAAGTCAAGACCTATGCTGGCGAATGTGTGATGCCGCCTGATGGTCGGACATCGGCCGAGTGGATCAAAGCCGGCTTTCCCGGCGCCAAGTGCAAATAGACCTACTTTCAATTGATCGTTGTCCGCGGGCGGGCTCGGTGTAGTCGGTCTCGCCCGCGCATGGAAATGCTATGACCACAATTTTCGCAATTCTGATTGATGGCGCCATTTACGCCTCCTGGCTGTTTCTCGTGGCCGCTGGACTGACCATCATCTACGGTGTCATGCGCGTACTGAACATGGCTCACGGCAGTTTTTACGCCATCGGCGCCTACTCCGCGGCATCGCTGGTGAGTTGGTATTTTTCGGGCAACCAAGGTAACGCCTATTGGAGCCTGCTGATGTTGCCCGCCTGCGCTTTGGTTGCGGGCGCCATTATTGGCATCGCCATCGAACAGGGCTTGCTGCGCTTTTTGCAAGGCCGTGACGAGATTCTGATGGTGATCGTCACTTACGCCCTGCTGCTTATCCTTGAAGACGCGACCAAGTTGATTTGGGGAGTCAACCCCTATTTCGCCTACCAACCCTACCGTCTGCTCGGGCGGACTTCCATTGGTGAGGGCTTGCGCTTCGCCAACTATGATCTGGCGCTGATCGCAGTTGCCATTCTGATCGGCCTGGTTGCCTGGTTCATCCTGAATCGGACGAACAAGGGCCGCTTGCTGCGAGCGGTTATTCATGATCGTGAAATCGCCATTGCGATGGGGGTCAACGTCAACGCCATGTTTGCCGCCACTTTTACGATCGGTGCGGTCCTGGGGGCGCTGGCTGGAGCGCTCACGGCGCCTGCGATTTCGGTCACGCCGGGCATCGGCGTCGAGGTCATCGTGCTGGCCTTTGCGGTGGTCGTGGTGGGTGGTCTGGGCAGCATTGGCGGCGCGGCGGTCGGCGCCATATTGGTCGGACTGTCGCGCTCTTTTGCCGTCCATATCGCGCCGGAGATTGAACTTTTTGTCATTTACGGCGTGATGTTTCTGGTACTGGCCATTCGTCCGCAAGGGCTGTTTGGGCAAGCCCTGGCCCGGAGAATCTAAATGTCACTTCGCAACTATTTTTCATCCCCGACCGAACCGGCGCTGCTGCTGGCCGCTGCCGTGTTCGTCGCGGGCGCTTGGGTCATGCCGGCCTGGCTGGCTTTCTTGCTCACCCTGGCCCTGGCCAAGGCGCTGGTAGTCCTGGGCGTCGTCATCCAGATGCGTGCCGGTCTGGTGTCATTCGGCCAGGCTCTGTTCTATTGCATTGGCGGCTATGGCGTCGGCCTCGCGAGTCAGTACCTGGGGGTTGGCGACGCCTTCGCCCTGCTCGCATTGGGCACGGTGGCGGCCCTGCTGATGGCGCTGGCCTGCGGCTGGCTGCTGACGCGCTATCGCGAGATCTTCTACGCCATGCTGACACTGGCCCTGTCCATGATTCTGTATGGCGTGCTGGTCAAGTCTTCTGCACTCGGTTCTACCGACGGCTTCAACGTGTCACCACCGAGCTTCCTGGGCTGGGTGCCCGAGGGCGATGCGAGAAAGCGCACGCTGTATTTGCTCACGGTGTTTGTCGCCGCCGCGGTGGCGATGGGCTTTCACCGTTTCATGGTTTCCAGCCTGGGCCGGGTGACAGAGGCCGTCAGGGAAAACGAAATCCGCGTTGAATACCTGGGCCTTTCGCCGCAACGGATGCTGTTCGCGAACTATGTCCTGGCAGCGGGCGTGTCCGGGCTGGGTGGCGGTCTGACAGCGCTGGCCAGCGGTCACATTGACCCCGACATGGCGATCTGGACCACCTCCGGCGAGTTTGTCTTCATTGCCATTCTGGGGGGTACCGGGCACGTGGTGGCACCCTTCATCGGGGCCATCGTGTTCTCGGTGCTGCGTACCTTCGCCATCCAGGAAGCGCCCAACACCTGGCAAATGACGCTGGGCATCACCCTGCTCGCCCTCATTCTGTTTTTGCCCAAAGGCCTGTGGAGCCTGGTCGATCGCAACAAGCCGGAGGTGTCGGCATGAGCGCCATCATTCTCGAGACACGCGGTCTGACCCGGACTTTCGGCGCAGTGGTCGCAGCACGGGAGCTCAATGTTCGCATTGCCCAGGGCGAAATCGTCGGCGTGATCGGCTCCAACGGGGCTGGCAAGACGACCTTCATCAACATGGTGACGGGCTACTTGCCGCCCAGCAGCGGTGACATCCTGTTCGACGGTAACTCGGTGCTGGGACGCAAACCGCGTGACATCACGCGCATGGGAATGGCGCGTTCTTTCCAGGTAGCGCAGCTGTTTCCGAAACTGACGGTCATGGAAAACGCCATGGTGGCCCTGGTGGCGGCCGAAGGCACGCAGCCGTCTTTCCTGCGTCCACTCGATACCCCACAACGGCGTGAACAGGCGAACGCGATTTTTGAAGAGTTCGGTGTCAGCCGGTATCGTGATGCCCTCGTCAATACTGTGCCACAGGGTGCACGCAAACTGGTGGATATCGCCATGGCGCTGGTGAGTCGTCCGCGCATGCTGCTGCTCGACGAACCCACCAGCGGTGTCAGCTCAGAGGAAAAATTTGCGTTGATGGACACGGTCATGGCCGTGGTGCGCCAATACGGCGTCACTGTGCTATTCGTCGAACACGACATGGAAATCGTGGCACGCTATGTGACACGCATCATTGCCTTCTACAGCGGCGAAATCATTGCCGACGGACCACCCAAAAGCGTGCTGGGCAACGCCCGGGTGCAAGAACTGGTGATTGGCCATGATCTGAATGTCAATTCAGCCGTTGGAGAAAACGCATGAACGCCGCTCTTGAAGTTCGGTCCCTCAATGTCGCTATCGACCGCGTACCGGTCCTGCGCGACGTATCGCTGGATGTGCCGGCGGGAAAGATGGTCGGTCTTATCGGCAGAAATGGCGCAGGCAAGACCACACTGATGCGCGCCATCATGGGCCTGCTGCCGTTCCAGGCCGAGCGCATTGCCGCCGCTGGCGAGAATCTGCAGGTATTGGCACCTTATGCGTTGGCCCGGCGTGGCATCAGCTACATGCCGGAAGATCGTCGCCTGATCCCGGCTCTGACCGTCGAGGAAAACATCCTCTTGCCGGCCTGGGCGAACCATATTGCGCAAGCCAAGGCGCGCCTGGAATGGATCTACGGTCTGATGCCTGAAGTCGCGGACTTCCGCGAGCGACGGGCCATGCAGCTTTCTGGGGGGCAACAGAAATTGGTTGCATTGGCCCGCGCCCTGATGCCCGGCAACAAGTTGCTGCTGCTCGATGAACCCTTTGAAGGGGTTGCACCGGTCCTCTCGCGACGCCTGGTTGAGGTCATCGGTGGCCTGCGACAAGCGGGGCTATCGGTAGTACTCTCCGAATCAGATCACACCCACAGCGCCCGCCTGGTTGATCTGGTTTACCGAATCGAACGTGGCGTGGTTACGCTCGGCTGAGCACAACAATACTTTCTTGAAAGGATTCATCATGTCGCAATTTAGCTTTGAAACCGCACCCAGGATCATCTGTGAACAGGGCGGGGCCAATCGTCTGGGCGAGATCGCCAAGGGTCTGGGGATTTCCCGACTCTTCCTGGTTACCGACGCGGGGTTGATCAAGGCCCGCCTCATTGACGGTGCCCTGGCCTCATTGGCCGCCGCCGGTGTTGCGGCGACCGTCTTTTCCGACGTGCTGGCGGACCCGCCCGAGCTCAGTGTGCAGGCTGCAGTGGACGCCGCGCGCGCCGCGGGCGCCGACGGCGTCCTTGGTTTTGGTGGCGGCAGCTCGCTTGATACGGCAAAACTCGTCGCCCTGCTGGTGCGCACGCCGCAGGCGCTGCCCGACATCTACGGCATTGGCCTGGCGCGCGGCCCGCGCCTGCCACTGATCCAGGTGCCGACCACTGCAGGCACCGGCTCCGAGGTCACGCCGATTTCCATCCTCACCACACCCAGCCACGAGAAGAAGGGCGTGGTCTCGCCGCTGCTTTACCCAGACGTGGCACTGCTCGACAGCCGCCTAACGCTGGGGCTGCCACCCGCTGTGACGGCCATGACCGGCGTCGATGCCATGGTGCATGCAATCGAATCCTTCTCCACCCGCTTGAAGAAAAACCCGCTCTCCGACGCGCTGGCAATCAAGGCGCTGCAGTTGCTTTACGCCAACCTGCCAGCGGCAGTGAACGACGGCAAGGACCCGACCGTGCGCGAGAACATGTTGCTCGGCTCGTTATTCGCCGGCATGGCCTTCGCCAACGCACCCGTAGGTGCCGTGCACGCGCTGGCCTATCCGCTTGGTGGTCACTATGGCCTGCCGCACGGCTTGACAAATTCCCTGGTCTTCGTGGCGGTGCTGAGGTTCAATCTTGTTGCGGCGCAAGGCCTCTACGCCGAGCTGGGCCGCGCCATCCTGCCGGAACTGGCCGCTGCTGGCGACAGCGAAGCGGCAGCCAGCTTCGTGGCGGCCATCGGCGCGCGCGTGGCGGCCATGCCCTACGCCCAGAGCCTGCGTGATGCCGGCGTCAAGCAGGACGACCTGCCGACGCTGGCGCGCGATGCCATGAACGTCCAGCGCCTGCTGGTGAACAACCCGCGCGATGTGAGCTTTGATGACGCCCTGGCCATGTACCAGGCTGCCTACTGAACGGTCGTGCCCGGGCACTGCCAACATTTAAACCTTAACCTGGAGCAATCTCATGATGCAACTGAAAGACCCTTCGCTGTTTCGCAGCCAAGCCTATCTGAACGGTCAGTGGTGCGATGCCGACAACGGTGAAACCTGTGCCGTCACCAATCCGGCGACCGGTGAAACGATTGGTACCGTGCCGAAAATGGGCGCGGCGGAAACCGGGCGTGCGATCGCGGCGGCCAATAGCGCCTGGCGCAGTTGGCGCGAAAAGACCGGCAAGGAGCGCAGCGCGGTTCTGCGCAAATGGAACGACCTGATGCTGGCCAATGCCGATGATCTGGCCATGATCATGACGGTCGAGCAAGGCAAGCCGCTGGCAGAAGCCAAGGGTGAAATCGGCTACGCCGCCTCCTTCATCGAATGGTTCGCCGAAGAGGCCAAACGTGTTAACGGTGACACACTGGGGTCGCCCTGGGCGGATCGACGCATCGTCGTCATCAAACAGCCCATCGGCGTCTGCGCCGCCATCACGCCCTGGAATTTCCCGTCCTCGATGATTACCCGCAAGGTCGGCCCGGCGCTGGCTGCCGGCTGTCCGATGGTGTTGAAGCCGGCTCTGGCCACGCCCTACTCGGCACTGGCCCTGGCGGTGCTGGCCGAGCGCGCCGGCGTGCCGCCAGGCATCTTCAGCGTGCTGACCGGATCGGCCAGTGCCATCGGCGGCGAGATGACCTCCAACCCCACCGTTCGCAAGCTCTCCTTCACCGGCTCGACCGAGATCGGAAGCCTGCTGATGCAGCAATGCGCCAAGACCATCAAGAAGCTGTCGCTGGAGCTGGGCGGCAATGCACCGTTCATCGTGTTTGACGATGCCGATCTGGATGCAGCGGTCGAAGGCGCGATCATGTCCAAATACCGCAATGCGGGTCAGACCTGCGCCTGTGCCA
>Ga0209343_10003034_pt1 | contig 21378 bp, 21 predicted proteins | sample RifCSPlowO2_02_FD_184026 | JGI IMG/M metagenome (GOLD analysis project Ga0209343, IMG submission 184026) | Groundwater microbial communities from Rifle, Colorado - Rifle CSP2_plank lowO2_0.2 (SPAdes) (version 2) | ecosystem: Environmental > Aquatic > Deep subsurface > Groundwater | place... | reverse complement strand
CGTGACGGCCTTTTTCTCCAGCGGAAATTCGCGGGCCGGCAGCAGCTTGACCGACTTGACCTTGTCGATCGAACGCTGGGTTTCCGGGTCGAAGGTGCGCAGGGTTTCGATCTCGTCGTCGAACAGATCGATGCGAAACGGCTGGTCACTGCCCATCGGGAACAGATCGATCAGGGCGCCGCGCACGGCGAACTCGCCGTGTTCGTAGACTGTGTCGACGCAGCGATAGCCCGCCGCTTCCAGGCGGGTGCGCATGTCGTTGACGTCGAGCTTCTGGCCGGCGTCCAGCACCAGGCTGCTGCCGAGCAGGAAGCGCTTGGGCGCCAGGCGGTGTAGGGCGGTGGTGATCGGCACTACCAAAACGCCATGTTTCAGCTCTGGCAGGCGATAGAGTGCGGCAATCCGCTGCGAGATGATGTCCTGATGCGGTGAAAACAGGTCGTAGGGCAGGGTTTCCCAGTCGGGGAAATGCAGAACCGGCAGCTCGGGGGCGAAGAAGCTCAGCTCCTGCTGCAGGCGCTCGGCGTTCTGGCTGTCGGCTGTCAGCAGCAGGGTAAAACGCTTGGCAGCGCTGGCGGCTTCGGCAATCGCCAGGCTCAATGCGGCACCGGGCAGGTTGCCCCAGTGCTGTTTCCCGGCGGTGGCGGGCAGGGACGGTAGACGCAGTACGGACACGGGCGGCTCACGGGCATGACGACATGGCCCGCGATTGTAACTATCCGCGCTGGTTGCTGTCAGTGTTTCGTCCGTTGCAGATTGCCGGCGATTGTCTACGCCGTCATAATGTAGCCCCTTTTTTCAGCCCCTACATGTGGAAGGTACTGCCCGTGAATCAGAAGCCCGACCAGTGTCTCGGTGAGTGGATCGATCGTGAAGCCCTCGCAGAAGCGATGATTCCCTTGATTGGTCAACTCTACCGCAACAACAACGTAGTCACCTCGATCTACGGTCGTAGCCTGATCAACCGTTCGGTCATTCAGATTCTCAAAGCCCATCGCTACGCCCGCCATCGTCTGGATGGCGATGCCGAGCTGTCGGTGCATGACACTTTCCCGATGCTCAAGACCATGAGCGAGCTCAAGCTGGGCGCCGCTTCCGTGGATCTGGGCCGGATGATGGCCAAGTACCTGGCAGAGGCCAATGGCCGCAGCATCGAGCAGTTCGTGCGTGACGAGCTGGAGCCGGTAGCCGGTCAGCAGAATGTCGTGGCCCGCAAGGGCACCGATGTGGTGCTCTATGGTTTCGGTCGTATCGGTCGTCTGCTGGCCCGCATCCTGATCGAGAAAACCGGTGGTGGTGATGGTCTGCGCCTGCGCGCAATTGTCGTGCGCAAAGGTGCAGATAACGATCTGGACAAGCGCGCCAGTCTGTTGCGGCGTGACTCGGTGCACGGTCCGTTCGACGGCACCATCGTTGTCGACGAGGAAAACAACACCATCACCGCCAATGGCAACCTGATCCAGGTGATTTATGCCAAGTCGCCCAGCGAAGTCGATTACACCCAGTACGGTATCAACAACGCGCTGCTGGTGGACAACACGGGGGTGTGGCGTGACGCCGAGGGCTTGAGCCAGCATCTGGCCTGCCCGGGCATCGCTCGCGTGGTGCTGACGGCTCCCGGCAAGGGCGCGCTGAAGAACATCGTGCATGGCATCAACCATGGCGACATCACCGACGACGACAAGATCATTTCCGCCGCCTCCTGCACCACCAACGCCATTGTGCCGGTGCTCAAGGCGGTGAATGACAAGTACGGCATCATCAATGGCCACGTCGAAACCGTGCACTCGTACACCAACGACCAGAACCTGATCGACAACTTCCACAAGGGCAGTCGTCGGGGTCGTAGTGCCGCGCTGAACATGGTAATCACCGAGACCGGTGCCGCCACTGCCGCTGCCAAGGCGCTGCCGGTGCTCAAGGGCAAGTTGACCGGCAACGCCATTCGCGTGCCGACGCCGAATGTGTCCATGGCCATCCTCAACCTGAACCTGGAAAAGCCCGCAACCCGTGAAGAGATGAACGAGTACCTACGCTACATGGCGCTGCACTCGGATCTGCACAAGCAGATCGACTTCGTCAATTCCCAGGAAGTGGTCTCCACCGACTTCGTCGGCTCGCGTCACGCCGGCGTGGTGGATGCCGAAGCGACCATCTGCAATGACAATCGCGTTGTCCTGTACGTTTGGTACGACAACGAGTTTGGCTACAGCTGTCAGGTGGTGCGCGTGATGGAAGACATGGTCGGAGTCAATCCGCCGGCTTTTCCGCGCTAAGCGCTGGCGGCAATTAAAAAAACGGGAGCCTCGGCTCCCGTTTTTTTATCCGGGCTTGCTGGTTGGCAGGTAGTTTTTCAACAGCCTGTTAGTCGTTGAGCAGGCTGCTGCGCAGAGTATCCGACAGCCCGTTGGGCGCCAGCCAGATGCCCAGGTAGACGCTGGCCAGTTCCGGGTCGGTGCTGGCAAAGGTGATTTTACCGTTGCGTTCCAGGCTCAAGCCGCTGGCAGCGGTGTAATTGAGGGCATAGCGATCGCCTGGGTCGATGTCCAGAAAGCTCGCGTGCAAGGCATCCAGGTCGCTGCGCAGGCGCGCGAGCGTGGCCGGGTCATGTTGCCTGCTCAGCGCGGTCCAGGCGGCCTCGATCACGTCGTCGCGCTGGATCTTGCGGAAATAATAGAGTTCCAGGCGCTTGCTGCGTTGCCGGTCAAGGGCCTGGGCGGCGCTGACGTTGGGTTCTGCATAGAGGGCGGCGGCGTAGACGTCGACCCAGAGGTAGCGCAGCACGCTTTGGTTCTTGCGCTCCAAGCTGGCTCGTTGCAGGGTCGTTTGGGCGGCGAAATTTGCCTCGTGCAGGCGTTCGTCAGGGTTGGCGAGCAGTGCGGGACTGAGCAGGAGCAGGCTGGTAAGCGCCAGTAGTTTGTGCATGCGGTGACTCCGGGCGGCGGGGTGACTGCCATTTCACCCGTGCAATGATTCCAGTCAAGTTCGGACTGTTGCGCCCTGTAACGAAAACCCAAAATAAGCAAGCGCTTGGGTGGTCAGTTGGGGGGCGCGTCTTTATAATCAAGCGGATTTTTTACCCGCGCTCGGCATCATTACCCATGTCAATTTCATTATTGGTGTGGATTTGGCTATTAAGCATCCAGATGCCGCCCGTATTCTAAAAAAAGCTTATAAATCAGTGGTTAGGCAAACCTATGATCAACTTGAAACATGGGCTTGATTTGCCCATAACAGGCGCGCCGGCGCAGCGTATAGAGGCTGCAAGGCCGGTACGCAGTGTCGCCATCGTCGGCTTCGATTATCACGGCATGAAGCCGACGATGCAGGTGCAGGTCGGCGATCGAGTCAAACTCGGTCAAGTGCTGTTCTCCGATAAGGGATCTCCAGGGGTTGATTACACTGCGCCAGGCGCTGGGGTGGTCAGTGCGATTCACCGCGGTGAGAAGCGCGTGCTGCAGTCGCTGGTGATCGACCTGGACGGCGATGAGCAAGTGACCTTTGCCAGCTATCCGCTGGCGCAGTTGGACGGGTTGAGTGATGCGCAGGTTCGCCAGAACCTGCAGCAGTCCGGTCTCTGGACCGCACTGCGCACTCGTCCGTTTAGCAAGGTGCCTGCGGTAGATGCGCAGCCCAGCTCGATTTTCGTCACGGCCATGGACACCCAGCCGTTGGCGGCTGATCCGGCTGTGGTCATCGGCGAATATGCCGCTGATTTCGAAAACGGTCTCAAGGTGCTGAGCAATCTGGCCAAGGTCTTCCTGTGCAAGGCCGATGGCAGCAGCCTGCCGGGTGAGCAACTGAACAAGGTGCAGACCGAGGCGTTTGCCGGTCCGCATCCGGCTGGTCTGGCGGGCACCCATATCCACTTTCTCGATCCGGTCAATGCCAGCAAGAGTGTCTGGTCGATCAACTACCAGGACGTGATTGCCGTCGGCAAGTTGTTCGCTACCGGGCAGTTGTGGGTCGAGCGGGTAGTCGCCCTGGCCGGTCCGGTGGTCGAGCAACCGCGTCTGCTGCGTACCCGCCTGGGTGCCAGCCTGGACGAGCTGACCGCCGGTCAACTGCAATCTGGTTATAACCGCGTGGTTTCCGGTTCGGTGCTGGGCGGGCGTACCGCCCAGGGCGCCTTTGCCTACCTGGGGCGTTACCACTTGCAGGTGTCGTGCCTGGCAGAGGGTAATGACCGCGAGATGCTGCATTACCTGCGTGCCGGGGTGAACAAGCATTCGGTGTTGAATGTGTTCGTTTCCAAGCTGGCGGCGGCGAAGAAGTTCGCGTTTTCCACCACGACCAACGGCAGCCCACGTGCCATGGTGCCGGTCGGCAACTACGAAGAAATCATGCCGCTGGACATCCTGCCGACGCAATTGTTGCGCTACCTGATCGTCGGTGACACCGAGATGGCCCAGAAGCTTGGCTGTCTCGAACTCGACGAAGAAGATCTGGCGCTGTGCAGCTATGTCTGTGCCGGCAAATATGAATACGGCCCGATCCTGCGCGATAACCTCGCCCGTATCGAAAAGGAGGGTTAACCCATGGGTATTCGCGAATTCCTCGACAAGATCGAGCACAACTTCGAGAAGGGCGGCAGGTACGAGAAGTGGTACGCCTTGTATGAGGCGGTTGACACCTTCCTCTATCGCCCCGCTAGCGTGACCAAAACCACTGCGCACGTGCGCGACGGTATCGACCTCAAGCGCATGATGATCATCGTCTGGTTGTGCACCTTCCCGGCGATGTTCTTCGGTATGTGGAACACCGGTTACCAGGCCAACCTGATTTTTGCCCAGAACCCGGAGCTGTTGGCGGCTCAGGAAGGCTGGCACTTTGCGTTAATCAGCGCGCTGGCCGGTTTCGACCCGAATAGCCTGTGGGATAACTTCATCCAGGGTGCTGCCTGGTTCCTGCCGGTCTATGCGGTGATTTTCATCGTTGGCGGTTTTTGGGAAGTGCTGTTTGCTTCGATCCGCAAGCATGAAGTCAACGAAGGTTTCTTCGTCACCTCGGTGCTGTTCGCCCTGATTCTGCCGCCGAGCATTCCGCTGTGGCAGGTCGCTCTGGGCATCAGCTTCGGTGTGGTGATCGGCAAGGAAGTGTTCGGCGGTACCGGCAAGAACTTCCTCAACCCGGCGCTGACCGGCCGTGCCTTCCTGTTCTTCGCCTACCCGGCGCAGATGTCCGGCGATGCGGTCTGGACCGCAGTCGACGGCTTCGCCGGTGCCACTGCGCTGAGCCTGGCTGCGTCCGGCGGGATCGAAAACGTGATCGGTCAGGGCATTACCTGGATGGACGCCTTCGTCGGCACCATTCACGGCTCCCTGGGTGAGACCAGCACCCTGGCGATCCTGATCGGCGGCGGTGTGCTGCTGATCACCAAGATCGCTTCCTGGCGCATCGTCGCCGGGGTGATGTTGGGCATGATCGGCCTCAGCCTGCTGTTCAACGCCCTGGGTTCGACCACCAATCCGATGTTCGCCATGCCGTGGTACTGGCATCTGGTGGTCGGCGGTTTCGCCTTCGGCATGTTGTTCATGGCCACCGATCCGGTGTCGGCGTCCATGACCAACACCGGCAAGTGGATTTTCGGTGCCTTGATCGGCGTGATGGTGGTGTTGATCCGCGTGGTCAACCCGGCTTTCCCGGAAGGCATGATGCTGGCGATTCTGTTCGCCAACCTGTTCGCACCGCTGGTCGACCACTTCGTCGTTCAAGCCAATATCAAGCGGAGGCTGGCACGCAATGTCTAGTCAAAAAGAATCCACTGCACGCACCCTGACGGTGGCTCTGCTGGTGTGCCTGGTGTGCTCGGTGTTCGTCGCCGGTGCCGCCGTGGCGCTCAAGCCGACCCAGGTGGACAACCGTCTGCTGGATAAACAGCGCAGCATCCTGGCGATTGCCGGGCTGGGCGAGCCGAGCATGTCGAGTGCGCAAGTCAAAGACATGTTCAAAGGCACCATTAGTGCCAGGCTCGTGGATCTGCAAAGCGGCAAGTTTTCCGATGCCCAGAACCCGATCACCTTCGATCCGTTGAAGGCTTCCAAGGATCCGAAGCTGTCCGCTGTGCTCAAGGGCAGTGACGACATCGCCGGAATCAAGCGTCAGGAGCGTTTCACCACTGTTTATGTGGTGGAGAAGGATGGTCAGGTTGAAACCCTGATCCTGCCGGTGCGTGGCTATGGCCTGTGGTCGACCCTGTACGGTTTCATCGCGGTCAAAGGCGATCTGAATACCGTGGTCGGCATGGGCTTCTATCAGCATGGCGAGACTCCGGGTCTGGGTGGTGAAGTCGACAATCCGAAGTGGAAAGGCCAATGGCCAGGTAAGACCCTGTTCGGCGATGACGGCAAGTTGGCCGTGGAAATCGTCAAGGGTGGCATCGATGCACAGAGCCCGAAGGCCGTGCATCAGGTTGATGGCCTGGCAGGCGCCACGCTTACCAGTAAGGGCGTGGACAACCTGCTGAAGTTCTGGCTCGGCCAGAATGGCTTCGGTCCGTTTATCGCTAACCTGCGTGCAGGGGAGGCTTGATCATGTCGCAACCGACTATTAAAGAAGTCCTGCTCAACCCGATCTTCAACAACAACCCCATTGGCTTGCAGATTCTTGGTATCTGTTCCGCATTGGCGGTGACCTCGAACCTGAAAACCGCCCTGGTGATGTCGGTCGCGCTGACCCTGGTAACCGGGTTTTCCAACCTGTTCATCTCGATGGTTCGCAGCCAGATCCCCAGCTCGATCCGCATGATCGTGCAGATGGTGATCATCGCCTCCCTGGTGATCGTGGTCGATCAGGTGCTCAAGGCCTATGCCTTCAGCCTGTCCAAGCAGCTGTCGGTGTTCGTCGGATTGATCATCACCAACTGCATCGTGATGGGCCGAGCCGAAGCTTTTGCCATGCAGAACCCGCCGGTGTTGTCGTTCTTCGACGGTATCGGTAACGGCTTGGGCTACAGCGCCATGCTGATCGTGCTGGGTATCGTTCGCGAGCTGTTCGGCGCGGGTAAGCTGATGGGTTACGAGATCATTCCGGTGGTCAACGACGGTGGTTGGTATCAGCCTAACGGCTTGTTGCTGCTGCCACCTTCGGCGTTCTTCCTGATTGGTCTGTTCATCTGGGCCTTGCGTAGCTGGAAAAGAGAGCAGGTCGAGAAACCGAGCTTCAAGATGGCCCCGCAAGTCTCGAACAAGGAGGCCTACTAATGGAGCATTACATCAGCTTGCTGGTCAAAGCGGTGTTCGTTGAGAACATGGCGCTGGCCTTCTTCCTCGGTATGTGTACCTTCATTGCCATCTCGAAGAAAGTCGAGACAGCGATTGGTCTGGGCATCGCGGTGATCGTGGTGCAGGTGATTACCGTACCGGCGAACAACCTGCTTTATACCTATCTGCTGAAGGACGGTGCGCTGGCCTGGGCCGGTCTGCCGGAAGTGGATCTGAGTTTCCTCGGTCTGCTCAGCTATATCGGGGTGATCGCGGCGATCGTGCAGATCCTCGAAATGCTCCTGGATAAGTATGTGCCCAGCTTGTACAACGCCCTCGGCGTGTTCCTGCCGCTGATCACGGTGAACTGCGCGATCATGGCCGGTTCGTTGTTCATGGTCGAACGTGACTACAACCTGGCGGAAAGTACCGTGTACGGCTTCGGTTCGGGGCTGTCCTGGGCGCTGGCGATTGCCGCTTTGGCGGGGATTCGCGAGAAGCTCAAGTACAGCGACGTACCGGCAGGTTTGCAGGGGCTGGGCATCACCTTTATCACCATCGGTCTGATGTCTCTGGGCTTTATGTCCTTTTCCGGCGTGCAGTTGTAAGGAAGGGATGAATAGATGATCAATTACGAAATCTTTCTCGCGATCGGCATGTTCACCGGCATTGTGCTGGCGCTGGTGCTGATCATTCTCGCTGCGCGCGCCAAACTGGTTTCCAGTGGTGACGTGAGCATCGAGATCAATGGCGAAAAAACCATTGTGGTACCTGCGGGTGGCAAATTGCTGCAGACCCTGGCGTCCAACAACATCTTCCTGTCGTCCGCCTGTGGTGGCGGCGGTACCTGCGCGCAGTGCAAGTGTGTAGTGGAAAGTGGTGGTGGCGAAATGCTGCCGACCGAAGAAGCTGCCTTCACCCGTCGCGAAGCCAAGGCTGGCTGGCGTCTGTCCTGCCAGACTCCGGTCAAGCAGGACATGAAGATCGAGGTGCCGGAAGAAGTCTTCGGCGTGAAGAAGTGGGAATGTACGGTGTTGTCCAATCCGAACGTGGCCACCTTCATCAAGGAACTGACGCTGAAACTGCCGGAAGGCGAGAACGTCGACTTCCGCGCAGGTGGCTATGTACAGCTGGAGTGCCCGCCGCACGAAGTGCGTTACAAGGACTTCGATATTCAAGAGGAATATCGCGGCGACTGGGACAAGTTCAACCAGTGGAAGTACGTGTCCAAGGTCGAAGAGACCACGATCCGTGCCTATTCCATGGCCAACTATCCGGAAGAAGTGGGTCTGGTGAAGTTCAATATCCGGATTGCTTCGCCACCACCGGGCAAGGACGATTTGCCACCGGGCAAGATGTCCTCCTGGGTGTTCGGCCTCAAGCCAGGCGACAAGGTCACCGTATACGGTCCGTTCGGCGAGTTCTTCGCCAAGGACACCGATGCCGAGATGGTCTTCATCGGTGGCGGTGCCGGCATGGCGCCGATGCGCTCGCACATCTTCGACCAGCTCAAGCGCCTCAAGTCGACGCGCAAGATCAGCTTCTGGTACGGCGCACGTTCCATGCGTGAAGCCTTCTATGTCGAAGAGTACGATCAGTTGCAGGCGGAGAACCCCAACTTCAAGTGGCACCTGGCATTGTCCGATCCGCTGCCGGAAGACAACTGGACCGGGATGAAGGGCTTCATCCACAACGTGCTGTTCGAGAACTACCTGAAGGAGCATCCGGCGCCGGAAGATTGCGAGTTCTACATGTGCGGCCCGCCGATGATGAACGCCGCCGTGATCAAGATGTTGGTCGACCTGGGTGTGGAGGAGGAGAATATCCTGCTCGACGACTTCGGCGGCTAAGCATGAAGTCAGCGCTTCTCCAGCCCGTTATCGCTGTCGCCTTGGCGACAGCCCTAGCGGGCTGTTTGCATTCTGAGCAGGTCGAAGAGTTCGGCGGCCCGACCATGGGCAGCACCTACTCGGTCAAATATGTCACCGGCGAGGGGGTCGCCGATACGCCGACCCTCAAGACTGAGACCGAGGCGATTCTGGCCGAAGTCGATCAGCAGATGTCCACCTACCGTGACGATTCGCTGATCTCGACGTTCAACCGGGCGCCGGCGGGCAGCTGTATGGCCGTTCCCGCCGGGATGCTCGAGGTGGTGCGCTTGGGGTTGGAGCTGGCCGAGGAAAGTGGCGGTGCTTTCGATCCGACCCTCGAACCGTTGCTCAATCTGTGGGGCTTCGGTCCGCAGGCGCGGGTCGAGCGTGTGCCGAGCGCCGAGCAACTGGCCGAGGCGCGGCTGCGCAGCGGTTATCGGCACCTGCGCATAGACGGGCAGCAACTGTGCAAGGACGTCGATCTGCAGCTGGATCTCAACAGTATCGCCGCCGGTTATACGGTCGAACGAATCGTCAGCCGCCTGACCGAGCTGGGTGTCGACAGCTACCTGGTGGACGTCACCGGGGAGCTCAAGGGCGCGGGCAAGAAGCCGGATGGGCAACCCTGGCGCATCGCCATCGAGGCGCCGCGCGACGATCAGCGGGTGGCACAGAAGATTCTGCAACTGGATGGTTACGGTATTTCCACCTCGGGGGATTACCGTAATTATTTCGAGGAGAACGGCGTGCGCTACTCGCATACGCTCGATCCGCAAACCGGCGCGCCCATTACCCATACGCTGGCAGCGGTGACGGTCGCCGATCCGTCGACCTTACGCGCCGATGGCTTGTCTACATTGTTGATGGTGCTGGGGCCAGAGCGGGGTTTGGCCTACGCTGAGCAAGCCGGCATCGCAGCATTTTTCGTGACCCGCGAAGGCGAAGGCTTCGTCACACGGGCTACCACGGCTTTCGAGCAGCTATTCGCTGCAGGAGAAGAGCAATGATTTGGTTGATCGTATTTTTCACCATGCTGTTGGTGGTGGCGTTGATGGCCGTTGGCGTGATCATGGGGCGTAAACCGATTGCCGGTTCCTGTGGCGGCATTGCCAATCTGGGGATCGAGAAAGAGTGCTCGATTTGCGGCGGTAGCCGCGAGAAGTGCGAAGAGATCAACAGCGCGCCGCAGGCCGGCACCAGCGCACTGGCCTACGACGCGACCAAGCGCTAATCGCCATTCGCCGGCCTGCATGTCAGGCTGTCGAATCACGTATCGATTGCCAGGCTGCCCTGATGCAGTGCTGGCCCTGCCGAGAGCGCGCCATAAGCGCTCCGGTGTGATCTGAAGGAGTAAACATGGCGGTCTACAACTACGACGTAGTGGTGTTGGGTTCGGGCCCGGCGGGTGAGGGCGCGGCAATGAACGCCGCCAAGGCGGGGCGCAAGGTGGCGGTGGTCGATAGCCGGCGCGAGGTCGGTGGCAACTGCACCCACCTGGGCACCATCCCGTCCAAGGCGTTGCGCCATTCGGTGCGGCAGATCATGCAGTTCAACACCAACCCGATGTTTCGTCAGATCGGCGAACCGCGCTGGTTTTCCTTTCCCGATGTGCTGAAAAGCGCCGAGCGGGTGATCGCCAAGCAGGTGACCTCGCGCACCGGTTACTACGCGCGCAATCGCATCGACCTGTTCTTCGGCACGGGTAGCTTTGCCGATGAGCAGACCATCGAGGTGGTCTGCGCCAATGGTGTGGTGGAAAAACTGGTGGCCAAGCAGATTGTCATCGCCACCGGCTCACGCCCCTATCGTCCGGCGGATGTCGATTTCCATCATCCGCGGGTCTACGACAGCGATACCATCCTCACCCTCAGTCATACGCCGCGCCGGCTGATCATCTATGGGGCCGGGGTCATCGGTTGCGAATATGCATCGATCTTCAGCGGCCTCGGTGTGCTGGTCGACCTGATCGACAATCGTGACCAATTGCTGAGCTTCCTGGATTCGGAAATTTCCGATGCGCTCAGCTATCACCTGCGCAACAGCAACGTACTGATCCGCCACAACGAAGAGTACGAGAGCATCGAAGGTGTGGATAACGGGGTGGTTCTGCATCTCAAATCGGGCAAGAAGATCAAAGCCGATGCCTTGCTCTGGTGTAACGGTCGTACCGGCAACACCGACCAGCTGGGCCTGGAAAACATCGGCATCAAGGTCAACAGCCGCGGGCAGATCGAGGTCGACCAGAATTACCGCACCGAAGTGTCGAATATCTTCGCTGCGGGCGACGTGATCGGTTGGCCGAGCCTGGCCAGCGCCGCCTACGACCAGGGCCGTTCGGCGGCCGGCAATATCGTCGAGAACGACAGCTGGCGTTTTGTCGACGATGTGCCGACCGGCATCTACACCATCCCGGAGATCAGCTCGATCGGCAAGAACGAGCGCGAGCTGACCCAGGCCAAGATCCCCTATGAGGTGGGCAAGGCGTTCTTCAAGAGCATGGCACGGGCACAGATCGCCGCCGAACCGGTGGGCATGCTGAAAATCCTGTTTCACCGCGAAACGCTCGAGGTGCTCGGCGTGCACTGCTTCGGCTACCAGGCCTCGGAGATTGTGCACATCGGCCAGGCGATCATGAACCAGAAGGGTGCAGCCAATAGCATCAAGTACTTCGTCAACACCACCTTCAACTATCCGACCATGGCCGAAGCCTATCGAGTGGCGGCGTTCGACGGCCTCAACCGGCTTTTTTGAACGGCTCCGACCGGTGGCCTGAGCCGGTCGGGGAAGATCCATTCAGTGACTCCCTGGCGTGGCGCTGGCCGAACCGGGAGAGTTTCTGACCAGGCAGCAATAAAAAACCGGCCTTGTGTGGCCGGTTTTTTATTGCCTGCTTGGTAGGCGGCAGTAGCCGAGGCGCAAGGTAGGGACGGGCCGCACAGGTTGATCAATTCAGCGACGAAGGCCAGCAGATCCATCCGGCGGCAGCAGGAGCGGCATGTTGGGGCTCGCGAAGCTCAGTCTAGGTGTTTGGCTGCAGTGTCTGCACCGCAAGGCCGGGAAAGTCGGTAATCAGGCTGTCCACGCCGAAATCGGCGAGTCGGCGCATCAGTGCCGGCTCGTTGACCGTCCAGACCGAGACATGCAAGCCGGCTTTCTGCGCTTTCAGCAGGCGCTCCGGGGTGCACAGGGTCCAGTTCAACGCCAGCAGGCTGCAGCCATAGTGCTGGGCCACTTTCAGCGGGTCGAGCCAGGCGTATTCGGCCACCAAGCCGCGGGCAAGTTGCGGTGTCAGCTGCTTGAGGGCGCTCAGCACTTCCCGTGAACTCGAGGTGACCGTGACTCTATCGGTCAGCTCATAGCGCGCGGTCAGCTCGGCAATCGCCTCGACCATCTGCGCGGCGCGGGCTTTGGAGGCGCTCTTGACCTCCAGTTGCCAGTGCTCGAAGGCGCATTTCTCGAACAGCTCGGCCAGGCGGGGGATCGGGCAGGGGGTTTTCCAGCCGGGTCCTCCTTTGCGCGCGTCATAGTGCACCAGGTCGGCGGCATCGTGTTCGACCACCTTACCGCGGTGGCCGGTAGTGCGTTTCAGGGTCGGGTCATGAATTACCATCAACTCGCCGTCGCGTGACTGGTGCAGATCCAGTTCGCAGCGGCGCACACCATGTTCCAGGCACTGCTGGAAGCTGGTCAGGGTGTTTTCCGGTGCTTCGCCTTTGGCGCCGCGGTGGCCATAGATCAGGGTCACGGTTGCTCCTTCGCAGGGTCGCTGGTGCGCGGTTGATGGTGGCGCACGCTGTTGATCACGTGGTCGTATTCGAAGTACACGCTGAACTCGCGGTAATCCCAGCGGCTAATCGGCGGGCTGCCGACCGCCGGGTGCTCTTCGTCGGCCAGGCCGAAGCGCTCCAGCACCGAGCGCTGCGATTCGCCGCGCTGCGGCAGTTGAGTGGTGGCGGCGCCTTGCTGGCCGAGGGGAATCTGCAGGGTGTCGGCGTTGGCGCCGAACGGCAGGCACAGGATCAACGCTAGGAAAAGGCGTGGCATGGGCTTCTCGTCACTAAGGCTGGGGCTGTTCACGGGCCTGGCGGCGCTCCAGGGCTTGGCGCTGGAGGATATGCCGGGCCAGTAACTGGCGCTGGGCATCGGTCAAGGCTTCGAACTCGGTGCCGATCTCGAACTGCTGCTCGGCGAGCGCCTGGCAGTGAATCACCTTGGCCCGCAACAGCAGGCCGAGTGCCTGCGGCATCAGCACTATCTTGATTGCCAGATGGCTGCCGATGGCCAGGTTCTGGCTGCTGGTGAAACTCACGCCGCCCTCGGACAGGCAGACCCGCCGCGGTGTGCCGATGTCGCGCAGCAGGCTCTGGGCGACGGCCTGGCCGAGCAGGTCGATGCGCTTGTTGATCACCTTGAGGTAGTTGGCCAGGGTGCGGTCGCGCTCGCTGATATGGCGCAGCAGGTGCTGTGACTCGAAGTCCAGCAGGTGCAATTCACTGAGCAGATTGAACAGCGGCGAGCTGTCGTGAAGTTCGTCACTGGCCAGCGCCTCGGCGCCCGACAGCGGGGTGAATTCCAGTGCGATCGTATCGTCGATACGATAGTATTCGCGGCGGTCATCTTCATCTTGAATCGACATGGCGAACCCATGGCAGCAGTAGTGGTCTGAGTGTAAGGCCGCTTGCCAGGCCCCGCCACAAGGACGTTCCTCTTTCCCGCGAATCAGCCCCCGACATGTTCAGACCCCTGTTCGTATATATAGGTACGCGTTACACACGCGCCAAACGCCGCAATCACTTCGTGTCCTTTATTTCCCTGACCTCGATGATCGGGCTGGCACTCGGTGTGCTCGTGATGATCGTGGTGCTGTCGGTGATGAACGGCTTCGACCATGAGATGCGCACGCGTGTGCTCGGCATGGTGCCGCACGCCACTGTCGAGTCGGCGACGGCCATCGATGATTGGCGCAGCCTCGCCGACAAGGCGCTGGAGAACCCGCAGGTGTTGGCCGTTGCGCCATTCAGCCAGATGCAGGGCTTGCTTACGAATGAGGGCAAGGTGCAGAAGGTGTTGATCAACGCCGTCGATCCGCTCGAGGAGGCGAAGGTTTCGATCATTGGCGATTTCTTTCAGCAGGGTCGCTTGCAAGACCTCGAACCCGGTGCCTTCGGCATCGTCATTGGTGACAAGGCCGCCGCCAAGCTGGGCGTGAGCCTGGGCGACAAGATCACCTTCGTCGCGCCCGAAGTAACGGTAACACCGGCGGGCATGTTTCCGCGGCTCAAACGTTTCACCCTGGTTGGCATCTTTCATGTCGGCGCCGGAGAGATCGATGGTTACGTGGCGATGACCCACGTGCAGGATCTGGCGCGCTTGCAGCGCCGCCAGGCGGATCAGGTGCAGGGCATCCGCCTGAAGGTCGCCGATCTGTTTCAGGCGCCGCGCACGGCCTGGGCGTTGGCCCAATCCCTGGGCGAGCGTGACTATTACGCCCGCGACTGGACCCGCACCCATGGCAACCTGTATCAGGCGATCCGCATGGAGAAGGCCATGATCGGCCTGCTGCTGCTGCTGATAGTCGCGGTTGCCGCGTTCAACATCATCTCGACGCTGGTCATGGTGGTGACGGACAAGAAGGGCGACATCGCCATCCTGCGCACTCTAGGCGCTACGCCCGGACAAATCATGGCCATCTTCATGGTCCAGGGCACGGTGATCGGCGTGGTCGGCACCCTTATCGGGGCGTTGCTGGGGATCTTCGCGGCACTCAATGTCAGTGCCGGTATCGCGGCGCTGGAGCGTGCGCTGGGCATGCGCTTTCTCAATGCAGACGTCTATTTCATCGACTACCTGCCATCGCAACTGATGCTCGCGGATGTACTGCTGGTCTGCGCCGCTGCGCTGGTTCTGAGTTTTCTCGCCACCCTTTATCCGGCCTGGCGCGCGGCGCGTACCCAGCCCGCGGAGGCACTGCGTTATGAGTGATCAGGTTATGCAAGAGAGTGCTGTGTTGAGTTGCCGCAACCTCGGCAAAAGCTACGAGGAAGGACCGCAGTCGGTGGTGGTGCTGGAAGGCTTGCAGCTGGAACTGCACCCCGGCGAGCGGGTGGCGATTGTCGGCAGTTCGGGCTCGGGCAAGAGCACCTTGCTGAATATGCTCGGTGGCCTGGATACGCCCAGCACGGGGAGCGTCTGGCTGGCGGGTGAGGAGCTGTCGGCGCTGAGTGAGAAGGAGCGTGGCCTGCTGCGCAACCGCTCGCTGGGTTTCGTCTATCAGTTCCATCACCTGCTGCCGGAGTTCACGGCGCTGGAAAACGTCTGCATGCCACTGCTGATCGGGCGCACACCGATTGCCGAGGCGCGTCAGCGGGCGACCGCGCTGCTCGAACGGGTCGGACTTGGCCATCGCCTGGCGCACAAGCCGGCGGAGCTGTCCGGTGGCGAGCGCCAGCGCGTGGCGATTGCCCGTGCCTTGGTCAATCGACCGGGACTGGTGCTGCTCGATGAACCTACCGGCAACCTCGATCATCACACCGCCCAGGGCATTCAGGACCTGATGAGGGAGTTGAGCAGCGCGTCGCGCACCGCTTTCCTGGTGGTGACCCACGACCTGGCCCTGGCTCAGCAGATGGACCGTATCCTGCGCCTGGAAGACGGCAAGTTGGTGGCCGCCTGATGTTTCGCCCTCTGAGTCTGTACATCGGTACCCGCTACACCCGGGCCAAGCGGCGTAACCATTTTATTTCCTTTATTTCCCTGACCTCGATGATTGGCCTCGCCCTGGGCGTGCTGGCGATGATCGTGGTGCTGTCGGTGATGAATGGGTTTCAGAAGGAAATGAGCTCGCGGATCCTCGGTCTGGTGCCGCATGCGGCGATCGCCGGGGTCCAGCCGCTGGATGATTGGCAGGCGGTGGCCGCGGCTGCCAAGCGCAATCCGCAAGTGTTGGCCGCCGTGCCCTTTGCCGAGCTGGAAGGCATGTTGTCCTACCGTGGCGCGATGCAGCCAATTCAGTTGCAGGGCATCGATCCCGAGCTGGAGTCGCAGGTGTCGATCATTGCCGAGCACATGACCCAGGGCCGTCTGGGCGATCTGCAGGCCGGCGAGTTCGGTGTGGTGATTGGCGAAATTACCGCCCGGCGTTTTCAACTGAAACTCGGCGACCGCCTGGCGCTGATCGTGCCCGAGGCCAGTTCGGTGCCTGGTGGTATCACGCCGCGGATGCAGGCGGTCAATGTGGTCGGGGTGTTCAAGGTCGGTGCCGAGCTGGATGGCTCGCTGGCCTTGCTGCATGTCGCCGATGCCGCGCAGATCCAGCGCTTGCAGCCGGGCCAGGTGCCCGGCATACGCTTGAAATTGCAAGATCTGTATCAGGCGCCGCAGGTGTCGGCCGCCATCGTCAGCGAGCTGGGCGAGGGCTATCGAGCCAGCGACTGGACGCTGACCCAGGGCAGCCTGTTCAGTGCCATGAAGATGGAAAAGACCATGATCGGCTTGCTGTTGCTGCTGATCGTGGCGGTGGCTGCGTTCAATATCATTGCCACCTTGATCATGGTGGTCGCCGACAAGAGGGGGGATATCGCCATCCTGCGTACCCTGGGCGCGACCCCCGGGCAGATCATGGGCATCTTCATGGTGCAGGGCACAGTGATCGGGGTGGTCGGCACGCTGATCGGTGCCGTGCTGGGCATCGTGGCGGCGCTGAATGTCAGCCAGTTGGTCGGCTGGATCGAGCGTCTCAGTGGTCAGCAGGTACTCAGCTCGGATGTCTACTTCATCAGCAACCTGCCGTCCGAACTGCTGCTCGCCGATGTGCTGCTGATCTGCGGTGCAGCCTTCGCCCTGAGTTTTCTCGCGACCCTCTATCCGTCCTGGCGTGCGGCGGGTATCCAGCCGGCGGAAGCCTTGCGCTACGAATGAGCTAGTCTCTCCGAAAGCAAAAAGCCGTTACTCGAGTAACGGCTTTTTGCTTTCAGAGGTTGTGGAAAAAACGCTCAATTATCCGGCTTGTTGTGGCGGCGTTGTTCCTGGCGCTTGCGCCAGCTGCGTCGTACCCACCAGTGCCAGTAGGTGTTGGTGGCCAGGTAGCCCAGAGCGGCGAACAGCACGCCGAGCACGAAAGAGCCCAGGAGCAGAGGCTGCCAGTGGGTTTGCAACATATGGCCGACCCAGCTCAGGGTGATCTCGTCGGGCATGCGCAGGGTGGGGGTATTGGTCATCCAGGCGCCGAATTTGTAGCTGCAATAGAACACCGGCGGCATGGTGATCGGGTTGGTCAGCCAGACCAGTCCAACGGAAATGGGCAGATTGGCGCGTGCGGGAATGGCGACCAGTGCGGCGGCGACCATTTGCAGCGGCATGGGGATCATCGCCCAGAACAGGCCAATGGCCACGGCGCGCGCTACCGAGTGGCGGTTGAGGTGCCAGAGGTTGGGGTCGTGAATCAGGGCGCCGAGAACGCGCAGAGATTTGTTGGCCTTGATGCGGTCCGGGTGAGGCATGTAGCGCTTGAAAAAACGACGCGGCATCGTGGCTCTCTGGCAGGCTAAAAGCGCCAATATTATGCACAGATTCGCCGTGGACCGCTTTCACACTTTGTCACAGCAAATAAGTGAAAGCCGCTGGATGGGTCAGATCCATGGAGTCGGGTCTCAAGGAGTGAGGCGTTATGCGCATAGGGATGTCAGCGCTGGTGGCGGGTTTGCTCCTGCTACGATTATTGCCGGTTTTGCCGCCGGTCTGGTTGTTATGGCTGCTGCCGATACTGGGGCTGATGTTGCTGCCATTTCGCAGCTATCCGCTGGCGTTCTTCCTGTTTGGCCTCAGTTGGGCTGGGATCTCGGCACAGTCGGCCCTGGACGACAGGCTGGCGCCGCAACTCGATGGTCGAACCCTGTGGTTGCAGGGGCAGGTGGTCGGCCTGCCCGATATGGGCGATGGGGTGGTCAGGTTTCAACTGCAGCAGGCCAAGTCACGGCGTAGCGAGTTGCCGCAGCGACTGCGCCTGGCCTGGTATGGCGGCCCGGAGCTGCGGGCCGGCCAGACCTGGCGCCTGGCGGTGCGTCTCAAGCGGCCACATGGCCTGGTCAATCCACAGTCATTCGATTACGAAACCTGGCTGCTGGCGCAACGCATTGGCGCTACCGGCACGGTCAAGAGTGGCCAGCTGCTGAGCGCCGCCAGCGGGCCTGGGAGCTGGCGCGATGGGGTGCGCCAGCGCTTGCTCGCAGTCGATGCCCATGGTCGCGAGGGGGCGTTGGCGGCGCTGGTGCTGGGTGATGGCTCTGGTCTGTCGGTGGCCGATTGGCGTGTGCTGCAAGACACCGGCACGGTGCACTTGCTGGTGATCTCCGGTCAGCATATCGGCCTGCTGGCTGGGTTGTTGTATGGCTTGATTGCCGGCCTGGCCCGTCTGGGCTGGTGGCCGCGTCAATGGCCGTGGTTGCCCTGGGCCTGTGGCCTGGCCTTCGTCGGTGCGCTCGGCTATGGCCTGCTGGCAGGCTTCGAGGTGCCGGTGCGGCGCGCCTGTGTGATGGTCGGCCTGGTGCTGCTGTGGCGTTGGCGCTTTCGTCATCTCGGGGTTTTCTTGCCATTGTTGGTCGCCCTGGTTGTGGTCTTGCTGCTGGAGCCCCTGGCCAGCTTGCAGCCGGGCTTCTGGTTGTCCTTCGGCGCCGTGCTGTTGTTGGTTCTGCTTTTCAGTGGCCGGCTGGGCGCCTGGCCGTGGTGGCAAACGCTGGGGCGGGCGCAGTGGGCGATGGCCGTTGGGCTGCTGCCGCTGCTGCTGGCCTTGGGTTTGCCGGTCAGTGCCAGCGGTCTGCTGGCCAATCTGCTTGCCGTGCCCTGGGTCGGCCTGGCGGTGGTGCCGCTGGCGTTGTTGGGAACCCTGCTCTTGCCGCTGCCCTGGCTGGGGGAGGCACTGCTATGGCTCGCCGGTGGTTTGCTCAAGCTGCTGTTCATGCTGCTGGCGCAGATTGCCACCTGGCTACCGGCCTGGTTGCCCGAGACATTACCGCTCTGGGCCTGGTTGCTGGTGGCGCTAGGTACTTTGTTGTTGCTGCTGCCGGCCGGAGTGCCATTGCGCAGCCTGGGCTGGGTTTTCCTGCTGCCACTGTTCTATACCGAGGTACAGCGGCCGGCCGATGGCCAGGCCGAGGTGTGGATGCTGGACGTTGGCCAGGGCCTGGCGGTCTTGCTGCGCACCCGCGAGCACGCGCTGCTGTATGACGCCGGGCCCCGCTTCGGCGATTTCGACATGGGCGAGCGTGTGGTGCTGCCGTCGCTGCGCGGATTGGGGGTGGCGCAGCTGGATATGTTACTGCTCAGCCATGCCGACAACGATCATTCTGGCGGTGCGCTGGCGATTCAACGGGGCATGGCGGTCACCCGGGTGGTGAGTGGCGAGGCCGCGGCACTGCCCAGGATGCTTCGGGCCGAGGCCTGTGAATCGGGGCGCAGCTGGCAGTGGGATGGGGTGCATTTCACGCTCTGGCGTTGGGCGCAGGCGACGGATGGCAACCAGGCCTCCTGCGTTTTGCTGATCGAGGCGGCTGGCGAGCGTCTGCTATTGACCGGCGATATCGACAGCAGCGCCGAGCGTGCGCTGCTCGACAGTGGCCTGGATGTTCGCGCGCACTGGCTGTTGGCGCCGCACCATGGCAGCCGCAGCTCATCCTCACAGGCCTTGCTGGATGCAGTAGCGCCGCGCGCGGCGCTGATTTCCCGCGGCCAGCACAATGCATTCGGTCATCCGCATGTCAGTGTGGTGGCGCGCTACGAAGCGCTGCCCGCGCGGCTCTATGACACGGTCGAGTACGGAGCCGTGCATATTCGTCTGGGCGCCTTTGCCCGAGGGCAAGGGTTGCGCGAGCGCGCACGTTTTTGGCGAGAAAAATGAGAACAGCGGCGGTCGGCGCCATGTCGCCCCTATGCTAGAGTGGCGCCACTTTTCCAAAGGGGATGTGCCACCGTGTGGGAACTGGTTAAAGCTGGCGGCTGGATAATGCTGCCGATCATGCTCTGCTCTATCGTAGCGGTCGGCATTATTGCCGAGCGTCTGTGGACGCTGCGGCCCAGCCGTATCACGCCGCCACACCTGCTCGGTCAGGTGTGGCGCTGGATCAAGGATAAAAAGCTGAACAACCAGAAGCTCAAGGAGTTGCGTGCCAACTCGCCCTTGGGACAGATTCTGGCTGCCGGCCTGGCCAACTCCAAGCATGGTCGCGAGATCATGAAAGAGTGCATCGAAGAGGCGGCCGCACGGGTTATCCACGATCTGGAGCGCTACCTCAATGCCCTGGGCACCATCGCCGGTATCGCGCCGCTGCTCGGTTTGCTCGGCACCGTGCTGGGCATGATCGAGATCTTCAGCTCCTTCATGGGCTCGGGCATGGCCAATGCGGCGCTGCTCGCCGCGGGTATTTCCAAGGCCTTGATCACCACGGCGGCCGGTTTGATGGTGGCCATTCCAGCGTTGTTCTTTCACCGTTACCTGCAGCGCCGGGTCGATGAGCTGGTGGTCGGCATGGAACAGGAAGCGATCAAGCTGGTGGAAGTTGTGCAAGGTGATCGTGACGTCGATTTTGCTGAGGGCAAGGCGTGAAATTCCGGCGCAAACCGCGGGAGAACGTCGAGATCAACCTGGCTTCGCTGATCGACGTGGTGTTCATCCTGCTCTTGTTTTTTGTGGTCACCACCACCTTTACCCGTGAGACCCAGCTCAAGGTCGATCTGCCCGAGGCCGCCAGTGGCACGCCGCCGGAGCAGACCGAACTCAAGCAGTTAGAGGTGCTGATCGCAGTCGACGGCAGTTATTCGCTGAATGGCAAGCAACTGCTGAAAAGTGACCTGGATGGCTTGATGGCGGCGCTGCAAAAGGAATCGGCGGGTGATAACAGCCTGCCGCTGACCATCAGTGCCGATGGCAAGACCCCCCATCAGGCAGTGATCACGGCCATGGACGCCGCCGGCAAGTTGGGCTTTGCTCACCTGCGCATCACCACGGTCGAGGCGCAGGCCGCGCCTTGAGGGACGTGCGCCGATGAGTCTATCCGACCGGCTGCTCGCGGCCTGGTATGCCGGGCACCCGGCGCTTGCGCTGTTGCGTCCGCTGGAGTTGCTCTACCGGCAGGTAGTGCAGCGCAAGCGTGCACGCTTCCTCGCGGGTGAGGGCGAGATATACCGCGCTCCGGTGCCGGTCGTGGTGGTGGGCAATCTCACCGTCGGCGGCACCGGCAAGACCCCACTGATCCTCTGGTTGATCGAACATTGCCGCCAGCGTGGCCTCAGGGTCGGCGTGGTCAGTCGTGGCT
>Ga0209343_10003029_pt1 | contig 21389 bp, 13 predicted proteins | sample RifCSPlowO2_02_FD_184026 | JGI IMG/M metagenome (GOLD analysis project Ga0209343, IMG submission 184026) | Groundwater microbial communities from Rifle, Colorado - Rifle CSP2_plank lowO2_0.2 (SPAdes) (version 2) | ecosystem: Environmental > Aquatic > Deep subsurface > Groundwater | place... | reverse complement strand
GGCCGCCGGCGTCCACCACGGTGGCGCCGGCCGGGGCCGTCAGGTTTTCACCCACGGCGACGATTTTTCCGTCCTGGGTCAATACATCGGCTTGGTAAGCGCGGTCAGCGTTCACCACGGTGCCGCCTTGGATCAGTATGCTGCTCATGTTTTGCTCCTAAAATGATAGCTGCTTGCGCAATAGGGGTATGCCGAAAGGCACTTTTTTGTTCTAATTTGCCACACGCATCGGGTTGTTGGGGTGCGTCGTCCAGTCCGCGTGTTTATCGCTCACATCCCGGCCGGTGCGCAAGTCTTTTTCGCCGGGGGCCAGGTCGCGCAGGGTGATGCACTCGGGCACGGGGCAGACCACGGCGCACAGGTTGCAGCCCACGCATTCGTCCTCTTTCACCTCGAAGTGGCGCTGGCCGTCCTTCTCAAAGGTGATGGCCTGGTGCGAGGTGTCTTCGCAGGCGATGTGGCAGCGTCCGCACTGGATGCAGCTGTCCTGGTTGATGAAGGCTTTGCTGATGTGGTTCAGGTTCAGGTAACGCCAGTCCGACACGGTGGGCACGGCCTTGCCGACGATCTGCTCCACGCTGGTGAAGCCCATTTCGTCCATGTAGTTGGACAGGCCGTCCGCCATTTCCTGCACGATTTTGAAGCCGTAGACCATGGCGGCGGTGCAGACCTGCACGTTGCCCGCACCCAGCGCGATGAAGTCCAGGGCGTCGCGCCAGGTGCCGATGCCGCCTATGCCCGAGATGGGCAGGCCGCGGGTGGCGGGGTCGCGCGCAATCTCGGCCACCATGTTCAGCGCAATCGGCTTGACGGCCGGGCCGCAGTAGCCGCCGTGCGAACCCTTGCCGCCCGTCGAAGGCGACATGGTCAGCGTGTAGGGGTCCACGCCCATGATGGAGTTGATGGTGTTGATGAGCGACACCGCGTCGGCGCCGCCGCGCTTGGCCGCCTGGGCGGGTTTGCGCACGTCGGTGATGTTGGGGGTGAGCTTCACAATGACTGGGAGCTTGCTGTACTGCTTGCACCAGGCGGTGACCATTTCGATGTACTCGGGCACCTGGCCTACGGCGGCACCCATGCCGCGCTCGCTCATGCCGTGTGGGCAGCCGAAGTTCAGCTCAATGCCGTCGGCGCCGGTGTCCACCAGGCGCGCCAGGATGGCTTTCCACGACTGCTCTTCGCAGGGCACCATCAATGACACGATCATGGCGCGGTCCGGCCAGTTGCGCTTGACCTCGGTGATCTCTTTCAGATTGAGGTCCAGGTCGCGGTCGGTGATGAGTTCGATGTTGTTGAAGCCCATCAGGCGCCTGTCGGGCGAGAGCAGCGCGCCGTAGCGCGGGCCGTTGACGTTGACGACGGGTGGCCCGGCCTCGCCCAGGGTCTTCCAGACCACGCCGCCCCAGCCGGCTTCAAAAGCGCGGTTGACGTTGTAGGCTTTGTCGGTGGGCGGCGCGCTGGCCAGCCAGAAGGGATTGGGGCTGTGGATGCCGGCGAAGGTGGTGTGCAAATTGGCCATGGTGTTTCCTAATTAGTTGGGGACAGGGCTGGTGCGCTTCGCGTCACTGCGGACTGTCCCGCAAGGTTTCACTGTTGTTGGGTTGGCTGCAGCGGTTCAGGCGCGGGTGAGGTGGGTGTGGATGGCCCGAGCCGACTGTTTGCCGTGCTCCACCGCCTCCACGGTCAAGTCCAGGCCGCCAGCACGGCAATCACCACCGGCCCAGACGCCGGGCAGATTGGTGAGTCCGGCCGCGTCGGTGGCAATGCGTCCGCCCTCCAGCGCCAGCCCGCAGGCGCTCAGCACCGGGTTGCCCAGGGTTTGGCCGATGGCTTTGAACACCATGTCGGCCTCCCAGGTGATTTCGCGGCCGGTGGGGGTGAGCTTGCCGCCCACCATCGCCTGGTCGGCAAAGCGCACGGCGCTGACGTGGCCGTCCTGCGCCACAATTTCCACCGGCGCCAGCCAGTGGTGCAGCACCACGCCATGGGTGCGCGCCCAGTCCTGCTCGGCCTGGGAGGCGGACATGGCCTCCGGCCCCCGGCGGTACACCATGTGCACCACCTTGGCCCCCAGCAGCTTGGCCTGCACGGCGGCGTCCACCGCGGTCATGCCGCCGCCAATGACGACCACGCGCCGCCCGATGGGCAGGGTGGACAGGTCCGGGGTCTGGCGCAGCGTGGCGATGAAGTCCACCGCGTCTTGCACCCCTGGCAAGTCTTCCCCGGCCAGCCCCAGCTTTTGTGTGCTGGACAGGCCCATGCCCAGAAACACCGCGTCAAAGTCCTGGCGCAGGGTGTCCCACTGGGCGGTGGTCTCCAGCTTCCAGCCGGTGCGGATCTCGATGCCGCCGAGGTCCAGCAGCCATTGCACTTCGCGCTGGGCGAAGTTGTCGGGCGTTTTGTAGCTGGCCAGGCCGTATTCGTTGAGGCCACCGGCTTTGGGCCGGGCATCGAACACCACCACGTCATGCCCCTGCCGTGCCAGCGTGTAGGCACAGGCCAGCCCAGCCGGTCCGGCGCCTATCACGGCCACTTTTTTGCCGGTGGCTGCCGCGCGGGTGAAGAGCTGGGGCTGGGCGCTTTCCATCAGCGCGTCCACGGCGTGGCGCTGCAGGCGGCCAATGGCCACGGGTTTGCCTTGCTGGGTGTTGCGCACACACACGGATTCGCACAGGTTCTCGGTGGGGCAGACCCGCGCGCACATGCCGCCCAGCGGGTTGGACTCCAAAATGGTGCGGGCCGCACCACGCAGGTTCGCGTCGGCAATGCGTTTGATGAAGGAGGGCACGTCGATGCTGGTCGGGCAGGCGGTGGCGCAGGGGGCGTCAAAACAGTAGAGGCAACGCTCGGCCTCCAGCACGGCCTGTGCCTGTGTGAAGCGGGGGGAGGCATCGGCAAAGGCTTGGGCGTAGTCGGCGGCGGCTAGGCGCCCGGGGCGGATATCAGGGTGGGTGGTGGACACGCGGGCAACTCCTGTTTGGGTGGGTAAAAAGCACACAATCCTAAAAAACTGACCATTTAGTCAAGTTCTGATGTGCATGCTAGCAACCCGCGTGCCACCGCGTAACTAGGGTTTATCCGGGGGCGTGGGCTTGCGTGACAAATGTCTCGAATTCGGCCAGCGGCAAAGGCCGGCTGAACAGGTAGCCCTGGTAGGCGTGGCAGCCCTGGCTGGCCAGAAAGGCCTTTTGCGCCTCGGTTTCCACGCCTTCGGCGATCACGGCCAAGCCCAGGCTGCCGGCCAGCACCACCACCATTTGGGCAATGGCGGCGTCGTTGGCATCGACCAGGATATCGCGCACAAAGCTCTGGTCGATTTTGAGCTGGTCCAGCGGCAAACGCTTGAGGTACGACAGGGAGGAGTAACCGGTGCCAAAGTCGTCCAGCGAGAACCCTACGCCCATGGACTTGAGTGAGCCCATTTTGGCAATCACGTCTTCGATGTTGGAGACCAGCAGCCCCTCGGTCAACTCCAGCTTGAGCCGCTGCGGATTGGCGCCGGTGGCGTCCAGCACCGCGCGCACCTGCTGCACAAAATCGTACTGGTGGAACTGGCGGGCGCTCACATTCACCGCGACGCTGAGCGGCGCCAGGGCCGGGGTGTGGGCCCAGTGCGCCAACTGGGCGCAGGCGGTTTCCAGCACCCATTGGCCCAAAGGCAAAATCAGCCCGGTGTCTTCGGCCAGCGCAATGAACTCGCCGGGTGACACCATGCCGCGTGTCGGGTGCTTCCAGCGCACCAGCACTTCGGCACCGGTAATTCGGCTGCTTGCTGAACAGGGGTCGGTGCTCACCTGTGCCTGGTAGTGCAAGAGGAATTGGCCGCGCACCAAGGCTTCGCGCAAGCCCGCTTCCAGCACGGCCCGTGCGGCCACCACGGCCTGCATTTTGGGGTCGAAAAAACGCAGGGTGTTGCGCCCGGCCGCCTTGGCCTGGTACATGGCCAGATCGGCCCGCTTGAGCGGCTCGTCAATGCCTTCGTGCTGCTCGCCAAACAAGGTCACGCCAATGCTCGGGGTGCTGTGGTGTTCATGGCTGGCGAGCTGGTAAGGCAGGTTGAGCACCTTGAGAATTTTCTCGCCCACGGTCTCGGCCTGGGTGGCGGCCTCCAGCGCACTTTCGCTCAGGTCCTCCAGCATCACCACGAACTCGTCGCCGCCCAAGCGGGCCACGGTGTCGTATTCGCGCACGCAGGTGCTCAAACGCTTGGCGACCTGTTGCAGCAGCAGGTCGCCCTTGTCGTGGCCCAGGGTGTCGTTGAGGGTCTTGAAGTTGTCCAGGTCGATGAACAGCAGCGCCCCTTTGCGCTGGTGGCGGGTGCCGGTGGCCAGGGCTTTTTCCAGCCGGTCCATCAGCAGCCGGCGGTTGGGCAGCTGGGTCAGGGGGTCATAAAAGGCCAGGTTGCGGATCTGGTCCTCGGCGGCCTTGCGCTGGGTGATGTCCGACAGGGTGGCCACGAAGTGGGTGAGCACGCCGTCGTCGGTTTTGACCGCCGTGATGATCAGCCAGACCGGGAAAACATCGCCGTTCTTGCGCCGGTCCCAGACTTCGCCTTGCCACATGCCGCCAGACAGCACACTTTGGTTGATCCGTTCATAAAACGTGCTGTCGTGGCGGCCGGATTTCAGCAACTGATGGGGCATCTTGCCGATGGCGTCCGGTGCGCTGTAACCGGTCATGTCGGAGAAGGCGCGGTTCACCCGCAAAATGGCCCCGGCACCGTCGGCCACGTACATGCCTTCCTGCGATTCGAAGGCGATGGCGGCAATGCGCAGCTCGGCCTCGGCGCGGCGGCGCTCGGTGACATCTTCTGCAGACGACAAACTGCCCATGACAGCGCCCTGCGCATCGCGCAAAGTGACATTGTTCCAGGCCAGCGTCAGCGCCTTGCCCGACGCTGTGACGACTTTGTTTTCGTGGTGTGCGGCCAGTTGCAGGTCCCCGCCAATGACTTGGCTGAATACGGTGCGGACGGCCACACGGTCTGGGGGGGGAATGAAGTTGTCAAACCAGTCCAGACCGATCAGCTCCGGTTCGGTTTTCCCCAGCAGTGCACAGCCCTGTTTGTTCACCATGGCAATGCGCCCCTGCACGTCCAGGGCCAGCAGCATGATGCCGGCGATGTCCAGGTACCCTTGCGCCCGGTCGCGCGCGTTTGCCAGCTCGGCCGTGCGGAGCTCCACCTGGTCTTCCAGGGTGTGGTGGGCTCTCTGGATATCCCCGGCCATGCCATTGAAGGCTTCGGACAGTGCGTGAATTTCAAGGCTTTCACCCGGGCGCGCCAGCATCCGCACATACAGGTCGCCGGCACCCAGTTGCCGCGCGCTCAGCGCCAGCAAATGCAGGGGGCGGGTGAGGTGGCGGGCCGCCAGGCGGATGAGCCCCAGCGACACCAGGGTGAGCACAAGGCCCATCAGTATCAAGGTGTTGGCGCTTTCGTTCAGCTCGCCCAGCGCCTCTTTTTTGCTGGCGTAGTGCACCAGTGTCCAGCCCTGCGAACCGCTGAGCATCAGATGGCGGTACACCACCACCCAATCGGTGCCCTGCGTGCCGGTCTGCAAGAGGGTGCCCTCAAACCCGCTGGCTACCTGGGGGCTGAGTTGAAAATTTTCTTCTCCCGCAGCCATCGGGGGAAAGCGGGCCAGGGTCTTGCCGTCCGCGTCAAACAGCAGGGTGGTGTTGCGCCCCTGGGTACCCGCTGCATCCTCTTGTAAACCCTCTCCCACCAACTGGTCGAGTTCCATGGTGGCCACCAGGATGCCCACCAGCTTTCCATTGGGGTAGCCACCCGCGTCGGGGGCGTGTATTTGGCGCACCATGGCCAGTGTGGAAGTTGCTTCGGGTGTGGCCAAGGGCTCCACCAGCTCGGTGACCCCCAACTGCCCGGCGCGTTGAATCAGCGCCGGGTCGAAAAACAGGCGCCCGACGTCGGCCGGGGTACTGCTGGCGCGGATGTGGTTGCTAAGGGGGTCAACCAGCCACAGGTGCGCATAACGGCCGGGGTAGGCCCGCTGCAGGCGGTCAAAGACGCGCTCCAGAGTTTTCTGAACGGAGGCCTGCTTGCGGAGCAGCAGATCCGTCAACGCGGTGTTTTCCGCCATCACCAAAACATCGCCGCGCCGGTTTTTGATGCCCTCGGTGATCAAGCCGTCCTGGTGGTCCGCCTTGGCCTCCAGAATACGGCTGGCTTCTATCAGCCGCTGCTTGCTGGCCCCATCGACTCCGAGTTGGGGCAGGCCGAAATACCAGCCATAAAACAGCACGCCCATGGCCGCCAAAAAAAGCGCGCCGAAATACCCGGTCACCCGGTTGGAAAATGAGGGGTGCGGGCCCGGCACTGCGGCTAATTCTCGTAGTCGAAGGTGTGGAGCTGAAAGGCCTGCGCCTCGGCCAAAACCCGGGCCATGCCGTCATAGGCGAAGGCGGCTTCTACCGCGCTCCAGGTGCCACCGGCGGGCAGTTTTCCCAGTTTCATCAAAAAGTCGAACTCCGGTTTGAGCGGCGGTGCACCGGGGCGCATCAAAATGGTGGGCGCCGAAGGCACCTCCAGAATGTCGCGGCGGGTAATGCCTGCGATTTGTGCCGCAGACAGGGCGGCCGGTTTTCCGGAAAAGGCTTCGGTATCTGCCATGGCCCAGCGTGCGGCTTTTTCCACATGGGCGGGGGAGCGCCGCATCCATTCAATGGCACGCAAAAAGCCAGCCACCACATGGCGTGCGGCCTGGGGGGCGCGTTTTTCAAAACGCTGCTCGATGACAAAATAATCGGTTGTCATCCCTTTGAAGACGATGTGGTTCTTGTCACTCTTGCCCAGCGCGATGGTGGTGGCGGGCTCCCACCCCGTGAAGGCTTCAATGTCCTTGCGTTCCAGCGCGTCGGGCATATCGTCCACACCGAGCGGCACCAGCCTGACCTGGGACTCGCCGATGCCGGCCGACGCCAGCCCTTGCAGCAAGGTGAGGTGGGCGCTGGAGGCCTCGACGTAGCCAATGCGCTTGCTGGCCAGCCCCGCGATTTGGGTATCCCCCTTGGCGATGACGCCGGTGGACGACTGTTTCACCAAACCAACGATCCAGACGCTGCCGGTGGAGGCGGCCAACAGGGTGGGCATGTCGCCGATCAGCCCGGCATCCAGCCGCCGGTCGGCCAGCAAGCCCACCATGTCGGCCCCGCGCCGAAACGCATGGCTTTTGAGCGGCTGTGCTGAATCCGCCAGGGCTTTTTTGAGAATACGGTCATGCTGCATGGCGGCGCTGATCACGCCGGAGGGGTAGCCCAGCGGCTGCACACCCAGATCGACCGCTGGGGAGGCGGGCACCAAACCGTAGCGGTCAAAGTACTCCTCGGCTGCACCGGTGCCCGGTAAGCCACTGGCCAAAAGTGCGAGCGCCAGGACGATGCGGGCCTTGGCAAACGGCAGTGTGGGAGCAGTAAAAGCCATGCAGGGGTCTCGGTGGATGGACGCCGTAGACCAGGCATCCTGCGGCATGGTACTACGGTTTTTGGCGGGCCCCGGTGCGCGGACAACCCTATCGGCGCATTGGGTCAGGCTTCTTTCAGGCTGTCGCTTGGCACCGGTCCGGCCACACAATTGCGGCCCTGATTTTTGGCACGGTACAACGCAGTATCGGCACGGTGCAGGGCGGTGGCGATCTCGGCGTCCTGGGGCCACAGCACCGTGCAGCCGATGGACACCGTGAACTGCAGCGTAGCGTGGTTGCCGGTGGGCAGCACGATGGTGGCGATGCGCTGGCGCAGGCGTTCGGCCGTTTCCATGGCCTGCGCCAGCGCGGTTTCCGGCAAAAGAATGGCGAATTCCTCACCGCCCAGACGCCCCACGGTATCGCTTTGGCGCAGCATCAGCAGACACTGTTCGGCCAGGGCTTTGAGCACGGTGTCGCCCACCGCGTGGCCCCAGCTGTCGTTGACCCGTTTGAAGTGGTCCACGTCCAGCATCAGCAGGGCGCAGCTGCCCTGGTAACGGTGTACACGCACCAACTCGCTTTGCATTTGCTCGTCGAAGCGGCGCCGGTTGGCCAGGCCGGTGAGCGGGTCGGTGCGGGCTTCGCGGGTCAAGAATTCTTCCAGGGTCTTTTGCGCGGAATGGTCGGTGACGATGCCTTCCACACAGCGCTGGCCTTGCGCATCTTGTGTCACCCGCCCCTGCTCGCCGACCCACAGGGTGTTGCCCGCCGCCGTGCAAATCCGGTAGGAAAACTGGTACACGTCCCCGTGTGGCAGGTCGCCGTTCAGGCTTTGCTCCACTTTCTCCTGGTCTTCTGCAAGGATGATGGAGCGCCAGCTGCGGCTGCCACCCACGCAAAAGTCCTCGGCCGGGTAACCGGTCAGGATTTGGCAGCCCTGGCTCATGAAGTCCATGGTGCGGAGGGCGTCGGCACGGCCCCGAAATGCAATGCCCGGCAGGTTGGAAATCAGTACCGAGAGGCGCTCTTTGCTTTGCTGGGCCTGGCTTTCCGCGACCCGCAATTGTTCGGTGCTTTCAATGAAGGCGTTGATCAAGTGGTGCAGCGCTGCCAGCACCACCGCACTCAGGGTCAAGGCCATCATGAACATGCTGAGCCAGGCGATGGGCGAGAGCGCATAGGCCGCGGCATCGTAGTCCAAGGGGTGTGCGCCGCTGAGCCAGCGCAGGGCAATCACCAGGGTGATCAGGAAATTGGCGCCAAAGGCCCACACCGCTGCGCGTTGGCCAAAATACAGGGCCGTCATGACCGGCACCATCATGATCAGGGCCCACATGCCGGCACCCAGGAGACCGGTGCGGTTCATGCCGATGGCCGATGCCAGGGTGGTAATGCCCAAAATGGAGGCCGCCCGTACAAAAAATGACAGGCGGCGGCGTAAAAAGTGGGCGCCAAAACAGACCACCGGAACCACCAGGGCCACCAGGGACAGAGGCCGAATGCCGCCCAGGGTGGTTGCAGCCCGCATCAAGACCGCCACCACCACCGCCAACGAGGCAATGCCATAAATCAGGCTGGTCGCGCCAAGCACCCGTTCCTGCAAGGTACGCAGGTAGCCGTCAGGGGGACTGGCGGCAGCTGGGGCGGGGCGTGCGGACATGTGGCAAATGATAAGCCTGTGGCCCGCCCTGGCCACGGCCCCACGCCAATTCCGTATCAGGGCGCGGTGGATTGGCCCAGCGTTTCCCAGCGCTCCATGGCGGCCAGCAGCTCGTCGTCGATCTGGGTGCCGCGGCTGGCCAGCTGCATGGCGCGTTTGTTGTCGCTGCTGTACAGGCTACCGTCGGCCAGGGCGGCGTGGATGGCCTGTTGTTCGGCTTCCAGCGCCGCGATGGCGGCGGGCAGACCGTCCAGCTCGCGCTGCTCCTTGAAGCTGAGCTTGCGGGTTTTGGCCGCAGGGGCTGCGGGGGCGGCCACCGGTGCGGGGGCGGGTGTGGACTTTTGCTCCTCTTTTGATAGCTGGCCCCGCCCGTAGTTAAAGGGCTTAGCGCCTTTTTGACCCTTGCTTTGGGCGATGTCGCTGGCACGTTTGGTCTGCACCAGCCAGTCGGTCACGCCGCCTTCGTATTCGCGCCACTTGGCATCGCCCTCGTAGGCAATGGTGCTGGTGACTACGTTGTCCAAAAAGGTCCGGTCGTGGCTGACCAGGAACACGGTGCCGTCGTAGTTTTGCAGCAGGTCTTCCAGCAGTTCCAGCGTGTCGATGTCCAGGTCGTTGGTGGGCTCGTCCAGCACCAGCACGTTGGCGGGGCGGGCGAACAGGCGCGCCAGCAGCAGGCGGTTGCGCTCGCCGCCGGAGAGGGAGCGCACCGGTGAATTGGCGCGGGCCGGGGAGAACAAGAAGTCGCCCAGGTAGCTCTTGACGTGTTTCTTCTGGTTGCCGATCTCGATCCACTCGGAGCCCGGGCTGATGAAGTCTTCCAGCGTGGCGTCCAGGTCCAGCGCGTTGCGCATCTGGTCAAAGTAGGCCACCGAGATGTTGGCGCCCTGGCGCACCGTGCCCCAGGGGCTGTGGCCGGAGTCGGGTGGCGGGGCGTTGGCGGGTGCGGGGTCGGCCTTGAGTTCGCCCAAAATGAGCTTGAGCAGGGTGGTTTTGCCGGCGCCGTTGGGGCCCAGCAGGCCGATCTTGTCGCCGCGCAAAATGGTGGCACTGAAGTCGCGGACGATGGGCTTGTCACCAAAGGTTTTGGAGACATGGGTGAGCTCGGCCACCAGCTTGCCGCTGGCGGAACCGCTGCTCACGTCCATGTTCACGCTGCCCACCACGTCGCGTCTCGCTTGGTGTTTGGCGCGCAACTCGCCTAGGCGCACGATGCGGGCTTGTGCCCGGGTGCGGCGGGCTTCCACGCCCTTGCGGATCCAGATTTCTTCCTGCGCCAAGAGCTTGTCGGCCCGGGCGTTGATCACCGCTTCTTGTGCCAGTTGCTCTTCTTTTTGCACCAGGTAGGCGGCAAAGTTGCCGGGGTAGGAGAGCAGTTGCCCCCGGTCCAGCTCCACGATACGCGTGGCCACGTTGTCCAAAAAGGAGCGGTCGTGGGTGATGGTGATGATGCTGCCCTTGAATTCGACCAGCAGGCCTTCCAGCCATTCGATGGAGTCCAGGTCCAGGTGGTTGGTGGGTTCGTCCAGCAGCAGCACGTCGGGTTGGGCCACCAGCGCCTGGGCCAAGGCCACGCGCTTCTTGGTGCCGCCCGACAGGGTGCTGACAATCGCGTTCGGGTCCAGGTGCAGGCGGTGCAGGGTTTCGTTGACCCGCTGCTCCCAGTTCCAGCCGTCCAGCGCCTCGATCTCGCTTTGCATTGCGTCCAGGTCGCCGTGGCCCAGGCAATACTCTTCAATCAGGCCGATCACCCGCGCCAGACCTGCGCTGACAGCTACGAAAATAGTAGCATCCGCATCCAGCACAGGCTCCTGCGCCACGTAGGAGATGCGGGTGTTGTTTTGCACCTGCAGGCTGCCGTCGTCGGGTTTTTCCAGTCCGCCCAAAATTTTGAGCATGGAGGATTTGCCGGCGCCGTTGCGGCCGATCAGGCCCACGCGCTCCGCAGTTTCAAGGGAAAATCCAGCGTGGTCGAGCAGGGCGACGTGCCCAAAAGCCAGCTGGGCGTCAAGTAGTGTAATTAGTGCCATGAGCCTGCGATTATCCCCCGGCGCGCCGGTTCTAGCAGCACAGCGCGGTGGAGACCTGCAAGCGGGTTTGTTCCGTCAGGTACTCCAGGAACACCTGGGTGCGCCGGGGCAAAAATTTGCGGCTGGGCAGCGCGGCATAAATGGTGAACTGCCCGGAAATCCAGGGGCGCAACACCCGCACCAGCTCGCCACTGGCCAGATAGGGAGCCACCAATTCCACCGAGGCGGGGGAGATGCCCGCGCCGTCCAGGGCGGCGCGCAGCAGGGTGTCGATGTGGTTGGCACAGAGCACCGGCGCCACTTCAATATCCACATGCACATCGGGGCGCCCGGCCTGCGTCAGATGCCAGGCGCGCGGGCGAAAACCAGTGGCCCGAAAACGCAGGCAATCGTGCTGCGCGAGCTCTGCCGGCTCCAAGGGGGTGCCCTTGCGCTTCAGGTAGGCCGGGGAGGCCACCAAAATCGCATCGGAAGACACCACTTTGCGGGCAATCACGTCGCCATCGAAATTGGAATCCGCCGCCAGCAGGGTGATGTCATAGTCTTCGATCGGCGGCTCTTTGAGGGACGCCACTTCAATGTCGAGCACGATTTTGGGGTAGAGCTGCCGAAAGCCCGCCACCAGCGGCGCCAGCACATGGGTGGCGAGTATGGGTTGCGCCATCAGGCGCAGCACACCGGCCAGCTCAAGCGTATGGGAGCTGGCCATGTCATGGGCCTCGTCGATGTCTTGCAAAATGGCGCGCACCCGGCGCAGGTACATCTCCCCCGCTTCGCTCAGCGACAGGCGGCGCGTACTGCGGTGCAGCAAACGGGCGCCCAGGTGCTCCTCCAGGTCCGCCACCAAGCGCGTCACCACGGCGGGCGACATGTCCAGCGCCCGTGCCGCAGCGGCAAAGCCGCCCTCGTCGATCACCCGCTGGAACACCCGCATCGACATCAACCGGTCCATAAAGCCCTTTGTTTGGAAATCAGGGTTTTGATTATTCCGTACTTGTCCATGGGTGCGTTTACGCCGTGGTGTCATAAGCGCGACATAAATTGGCAAGAAGATGTCCCGCTGAATGCAACAAACCAAGGGAAATCGGATGACAATTTTTAGACTCTGCGCCACTGCGGTGGCCACCATCACCCTGTTGGGCGCATGCGCCAACCAGCCCATGGCGGGCAAAACCGCTTCCCCATACCCCACGCTGCATGGCGCACAGCCTTTGGTCATTGGCCACCGCGGCGCCAGCGGCTACCTGCCGGAGCACACGCTGGCGTCTTACAAAAAAGCGATTGAGTTGGGTGCGGACTTCATTGAGCCCGATCTGGTGGTCACCAAGGACGGCGAATTGGTCGCACGCCATGAACCCAATATCACCGCCACCACCGATGTGTCGGCCCGAGCCGAGTTTGCCAGCCGCAAGACCACCCGCAAGGTGGATGGCGTGAACGAGACCGGCTGGTTTGTCACCGACTTCACCCTGGCCGAACTGCGCACGCTGCGTGCCAAGCAGGCCAATGCCGCGCGTGACCAGTCCTACAACGGCCAGTTCCAGATCCCCACCTTCCGCGAAATTCTGGACCTCGCCAAGTCCGAATCCGCCCGCACGGGCCGCACCATCGGTGTGTACCCCGAAACCAAACACCCCACCTACCATGTGGACGCCCATCTCCCCATTGAGCCGCGCCTGCTGGCCCTGTTGCGCGAATATGGCTACACCCAGAAAACTTCCCCGGTGATCATCCAGTCGTTTGAGGTGTCCAACCTCAAGCAGTTGCGCAAGCTCACCGATGTGCGTTTGGTGCAGTTGGTGGATGCCGATGACGTGGATGCCAAAGGCAACCTGACCCTGGTGGCGCCCTTTGACAAACCGTATGACTTTGCCGTGGCCAAAGACAGCCGCACCTTCCCGGACCTGCTGACGCCCAAAGGCCTGGCCGAGATCAAAACCTATGCCGATGGCATTGGCCCCTGGAAGCCCTACCTGGCCAGCGCCGCGCAAGTGATCGGCGCGGACGGTAAACCCAAGGACCTCAACGGCGACGGCAAGATCACCGACGCTGACCGCGTGGCACTCCCACCGACCGATGTGGTGAAAAACGCGCACGCCGCAGGACTGTTCGTGCACGCCTACACCTTCCGTAGCGAAGCCCCAGGCCTGTTGTCAGACTACCAGGGCGACCCCAAAGCGGAGTACAAGCGCTTCTTTGCGCTGGGGGTGGACGGTCTGTTCAGCGACTTCCCGGACACGGCGCTGGCCGCCCGTTAAGCCCAGCCAGCGTCAGGCGGCTTTTGCCGAAACGCGCGTTGTACGTTTGCGCGCGGGAGGTGCCGCCTGCGCCGCCGGGGGCACCAGGGACACGGTCTTTTGGCGCCCTGTGCGCTTGGGCGGCGTCACCGAGGCCGGCACGGGCGCGGGCTGCGCAAGCGGCGCGGGAGCTTGGGCCAGCGCCAGGTCCAGCAATGTGCGGTGTTCGGCCAACAGCGCATCGCCCAGCTCGTTCACATCGGGCACTGCGCGGCGGCAGGCAATCAGTCCGTAGTCCAGGCGCCCGTTGTAACTTTGCACCGTGACATTCAGCGCCATGCTGTGCGCCGGGATGGACACCGGGTAATAACTCACCACCTTGGCCCCCGCGAAATACAGCTGCACCGGAATCCCCGCCACGTTGGAGATCACCACGTTGGCCAGCGGGGGCAGGATATTGGCCAGCCGCGAGCGGCTGAACAGCGAGGCCAGTGCCGACATCAGCCACGGCGCCGCAGGCAGGGGAAAGTCGGTGGGAATGGCGGCCTTGAAGCGCCCCATCATTTGCTTGGTGTTGGCCGAGGACGCGTGGATTTTTCGGATGCGCTCCAATGGGTCCTTGATGTCGGTGGCCAGGTTCATGACGACCATGCTGACCTGGTTGTTGGAGGTGGTGTCGCCTTCCGGGCGCAAACTCACCGGCACCGCCGCACACAGGGGTTTGGTGGGCAGTTCGTTGTTGTCTTTCAGGTAGGAGCGCAGGGCGCCCGCGGTGGTGGCCATGACCACATCGTTGAGCGACACGCCCAGCAGCTTGGCGATCTGTTTCACTTCGGCCAGCGGCACGGTGCGCCCGGCAAAGGTGCGCTGGTTGGTGATGGCCACATTCAAAGAGGTGCGGGGCGCAAAGATCTTGAAGTCCTTGGGCAGCGACCAATCGCGTTTGCCGTGTTCGTCTTTTTCAGGCACCAGCACGGTTTTGGCGGAGCGCACCATCAGGGGCAGCGACTTGACCAGGCCCACGGACTGGTGCAGGGTGTTGCGCACCGCCGCGCCCAGCAACTCGGCCACGCCCAGCTGGTACTGGTTGCGCCGGGCCCGGGGGCGTGGGGGTTTGATGGGGCGCCCGCTGGGCTCCAGGTCAAAAATCGCCTTGGCCACCGCGACACCGGCCTGGCCGTCAATCCCGGCGTGGTGCACCTTGCTGTAGAGCGCCACCTGGCCGCTTTTGAGGCCGTCGATCACAAAAAACTCCCACAGCGGGCGGCTGCGGTCCAGCAGGCTGGAGTGCAGCCGGGCGACGTATTGCTGCAGTTGGCGGTTGCTTCCCGGCTTGGGCAGGGTGACGTGGCGCACGTGGTAGTCCACGTCGATGTCTTCGTCCTCCACCCACACCGGATTGGAGAGGTCCAGCGGCATCAGCGCCAGTTTGCGGGTGAACACTTCGGCCAGGTGCATGCGCTGCAGGATGTGGGCCTTGGTGTCCTCGTAAAAATCGCCGCTGTAGCCCTCGGGCAAGTCCAGCACATTGAGAGAACCAATGTGCATGGGCATTTCGGGGGATTCAAGGTGCAAAAATGCCGAGTCAATTCCGCTCAAGTGTTTCATGGGTTGGGTCCTCCGCTGATGTACGAAAAAACACGATAGCACGGGGCCGGACCTTTGTCCGCACCGCTGCAGGGCCAGCTGTCACCTGGAGCACAAGCGCCAAAAAACAGACCCAGAACCCGGGCGGTGCCAGCGTTCCATGTAAAGTGGTGTTCCTCCAAGCTGCAAGTCCTCGGGCACAACGTCTTTTCTTGTTCTGCACCATGAGCGGTCCCACCACAGTCATCCTCACGGCCCATCCGGTTGCAGTTTTGCTCGCCGCTGCCGCCGTGCGTGCGGCCCTGGCGGTCCAGGAGGGCTACACCCGGGCGGCCGATTTACAGCAAAGCCACCAAGACCAAAGGGATGCCTTGCACCAGATGCAAGCTGCATCCGAAGCCGCCGGGCAACACACCCTTGGCGACGAGGCCAGCACCGCAGAGGCGGCATGGGTCCACATCCAAACCCTGGCCACACGCCTGGGTATGGCAGAGCAAGTCCAAGCCACACGGCCCCTGCGGCCAGCCACGGGAGACCACTTTGCAATGGCGGCGTATGTGCGCGCCCTGCACGCATTGGCCGAGCAGTTGCGCAGCCTTTTGCTCACCGAGGCTGCCCGCCAGTCTGCCGAGTTCGCCGACATGCCGGAGTTTTCCCCGCAGGCCGCCGTCAGCGCGGCCCTGCCGCAACAGGTTTCGCAACGCCTGCTGGCACGCATCGCCCATTTGGGCGCGGCACCCGCACACCTGCAGAAGATCGCGCAGGAGCTGGACCACACCCCGCCGGGGGAGCGCGCCCAGCTGCTGGCCACCGAGCTGCGCGCGCAGGTGCAGGCGCACATCGAATCCGTGCAAAAGCAGCAAGTGCAAGAGGCCACCTCCGTGGTGGTTCTGCAATCGCTCAAGGACCTGGGTTACCAGGTCGAGGAAGTGTCCGACACCTTGTTTGTGGAAGGCGGGGTGCTGCATTTCCGTCGCCCAGGCTGGGGCAATTACATGGTGCGCATGCGGGTGGATGCCCGCGCCGAATCGGTCAACTTCAATGTGGTGCGCGCCGTGGCCCAAGGTGCCAATGAACGCAGCGTGCTGGACCACCTGGCCGAGGACCGCTGGTGCGCCGAGTTCCCCGCCTTGTTGCAGGCCCTGGAAGTGCGGGGCATTCAGCTTCAAGTGACGCGGCGACTGGAAGCCGGGGAAGTTCCTGTGCAGTGTGTGGACGCCGCCAAACTGCCCGCCTTTGCGGAGGAAGACGCCGGCCAACTCCGTAACCCCTTGTTAGCGAAAAAACTGCCATGACCCATCCCGTCGCCCGTTGGCTGCTCGACCTGGAGCGCCTGCTGCCCATCCGTTCGCAGTTTGTCATCTCGGGCAGCATCCGTGACAGCTTCATCACCCCGCTGGCGGGCGGCCCCGCGCTGGTGCCGCTGGTGCGGGCGCTGTGGGAGTCACTGAAAGCAAGCGACTACCGCTTCTTCCTGGTGGTCGATCCGGCCGATGGTTTGCGTGTTTACCCCGACGAACCCGCGCAGCGTGAATTGGCCACACGGCTGTTCGACCTCAAGCTGTCCAACGGCTACCAGGTCTTGAGCCTGGAGTCGCTGACCGGGGTGATGAAAAAATTGACGGCGGAGCGCGAAGCGCGGTGCGCCCTGGTGCTGGATTTCGCCTCGCGCATGGCGCGCCAGACCGAGCACCTGAGCGAGGCGGAGCACCGGTTTTTTGTGGCTGCTGAAAAGCTGTCCTTGCAGGCCGCGCCGGTGGTGCCGCGGGAAGGCGGTGGTGCGCCGCAATTCAACCCGGTGGTGTGGCTGGCCAATCGCCCGCAGGACCTGCCCTCGTGGTTCACCCTCGACAGCGAGCGTGTGGCCAGCCTCACCATCGGCAAGCCTGATTTTGAAACACGGCAAGCCGCCGCCAAGCAATTGGCGCCCTTGTTTGTGGGGTATGCCGAGGCCAGCGCAGTGGCACGAGAGCAATTCGTCAAAAATTTCACCGAGGGCACCGAAGGCATGCCCTTAACGGCGCTGTCCGACATCACCGAGTTGGCCGACCGCCAGCACCTGGGCCTGGCGGACATTGACGATGCGGTGCGCTGCTACAAGGTGGGCGCGCTCGACAACCCCTGGCGCAAGGACTACCTGCGCGAGAAAATTCGCGATGCACAAGCCTTCATCGAGGACCGCGTCAAGGGGCAGCACCCGGCCGTGGTCAAAACGCTGGACATCCTCAAGCGCTCGGTCATGGGGCTGACCGGGGCGCAGGCGCGCTCGGGCGGCAGCCGCCCGCGTGGTGTGTTGTTTTTTGCCGGCCCCACGGGGGTCGGTAAAACCGAGTTGGCCAAGACCCTGACGCAATTGGTGTTTGGCGATGAACGCGCCTACCTGCGTTTTGACATGAGTGAATTTGCCGAAGAACACAGCAGCGCGCGGCTGCTGGGCGCGCCACCGGGCTATATCGGTTTTGACGCCGGGGGCGAATTGACCAACGCGGTGCGGGAGAAGCCGTTTTCGGTGGTGCTGTTCGACGAAATCGAAAAAGCCCACCCGCGCATCCTCGACAAGTTTCTGCAAATTTTGGAAGACGGCCGTCTGACCGATGGCCGCGGCGACACCGCGTATTTTTCGGAAACCATTTTGGTGTTCACCTCCAACCTGGGCATTTATGGAGAAGACGCCCAGGGCCAGCGTGTGCAAAGTGTGCAGCCCGGGGACCCTTATGAAAAAGTCGAATCCACGGTGCGTGAATCCATTGCCAACTACTTCAAGTTCAAGCTGTCGCGCCCCGAGCTGCTGAACCGCATTGGCGACAACATCGTGGTGTTCAATTTCATCAGCGCCGAGGTGGCCGAGCGAATTTTTGACGGCATGTTGCGCAATATCGCCCGCCGCCTGAAAGAGGAGTTCAAGGTGCAGCTCTCCATGCCGGTGGCCGTTCGCAGTGCCTTGCTGGAACGCTGCACACGCGATCTAAGCAATGGCGGGCGTGGCATCGGCAACCAACTGGAGTCGGCCTTCATCAACCCCTTGTCGCGCGCCTTGTTTGCGCATGAGTTGGAAGGCAAGCAGCGCCTCACCATCACCGGCTTGACCGAGGTGGACAAAGTCGTGACGCTGACGCTGCAGAGCGCATGAAAATCGCCATCAACAAAGCGCATTTTCCCGTCACGGTGCTGGGGCCGGGGCGGCGCATTGGTCTGTGGCTGCAGGGCTGCAGCATCGGCTGCAAAGGCTGTGTGTCCCAAGACACCTGGGCCCGCGACCCCGGCCGTGAGATGACGGTGGCGCGGCTCCTCAGTTGGTGCCGCCAAACGACGGGTGGCGTGTTCGATGGCGTCACGATTTCGGGCGGCGAACCGTTTGACCAACCCCAGGCCCTGGCGGTGCTGCTGGATGCCTTGATCGACTGGCGTGCCGCTGCAAAGGCGGATTTTGACATTCTGTGCTACAGCGGTTACCCCTTGGCACGGCTGCAAAAAAAGCATGCCAAGCTGTTGGGCAAACTCGATGCGCTGATTCCCGAACCCTACCTCGACCACCAGCCGCTGACCCATCTGTGGCGCGGTTCGGCCAACCAGCCGCTGGTGCTGCTGTCGGAGCGCGGGCGCAGACGTTTGGGCGACTATGTGGATGCCGGCGCAGACAGCGCCGGTAAACGGATGCAGGCCATGGTGGATGGGGAGCGTGTTTGGTATGTGGGCATACCGGCACGGGGTGATATGGCGGCGTTGGAGGCGGCGTGCACCGAGCGCGGTGTTGCGTTTGGGCAGGTGAGCTGGCGGCAGTAAATGGACGCCGATTACGTTCGCCGCTGTCCGTCGTGTGAAACCGAGCATGCACCGCAGGTCATGCGCTGCGGGTGCGGGGCTTTGCTGGTCGGGGTGGATCTGGTCAGCAAGCAAACCGTGGTGCAAGCACCTGCACCCAAGCAAGCCGTGTCAGGCGATACCCCAATTACCTGCCCCTTTGACGACTGCGCACAGGCCAATCCGGCGGGTAGCACCCGCTGCCTGTATTGCAACCGCCCCTTGAACGCTGGCGCGCCTGCACTACAGGCCTCCCCCGGCCCTGTGCAAAGCCTGCTGACCCTGCCCACCCAATTGCGGACGCGTTACCGCATTCTGCATCCCCTGCCCACCCAGGGCGCTGAAGCCGAATTGCTGCTGGTCGAAGCGCACAGCGGTGGCCCGGCCTGCGTGGCAAAAATCTACCGCCATGGCATCCAGCCCCGGCCCGAAGTCCAGGAGCGCATCGCCCGCATCGCCCCCCACCACCGGGTGGAGGTGCTGGAGTTTGGCGTTTCGGAAGGCTATGCCTACGAATTGATGGAGTATTGTGGGCACGGCTCTTTGCGCCAACGCATGCAAGGGGGGCCATTGGCCCATGCCCTGTTGCTGGACTGGGTGCACGAGCTGTCCCAGGCCATTGATGGCGTCCATGCGGTCGGCCTGATCCACCGCGATCTGAAGCCGGAAAACATTTTGGTGCGCAGCCACCAGCCGCTGGACCTGGTGTTGACCGATTTTGGAATTTCCTCCGTGCTGGATGCCACCCAGCGGTTTACGGGCACCGCGCGTACGCTGCCCTATGCCGCACCCGAAAGCCTGTCGGGCGTGATCGATGGCAAGGCGGACTACTGGGCGCTTGGCATGGTCATTTTGGAAGGTGCACTGGGCCAACATCCGTTTGCGGGATTGTCGGAGGCTGTCATCCTGCACCACCTGGCCACCCGCAGCATGGACCTGGCCGGCATCACCGACCGCAAGCTTCGCAAGTTGCTGCGCGGTTTGCTGCTGCGCGACCCCCAGCAGCGCTGGGGCATGGACGAAATCACCCGCTGGCGCGCCGACGATCCGGGTCTGCCCGAACCCGCCGAACAAGGCGTGGGGGCCGGCTTCCATGCGCCCTACCACCTGGCCCGGGATGTTTGCCATAGCAAAGAACAGCTCGCCGTGGCACTGAGCCGCAATTGGCGCGAGGGGGTGGCCGACATGGCCAACGGACAATTGCAGACCTGGTTTCGCGAGGTGCAGAAGGACCAAAACACGGTGCGTCTCTTGCTGGAGCTGCGGTATGAAACACCGGTGCCCGTGGATGTGCAACTGCTCAAACTGATTCTGCACCTGGCGCCCGGTATACCGCCGGTTTGGCGCGGTGAAACGATTGAACTGCCCGCCATTCTCTCCCGCGCCAACCAGGCGCTGAAGGGAGACACCGACGCGGCGCAGTGGTTGCACACGCTGTACCAGCACCGCGTGCTGGAAACCTACGCCAGCGCCGGCAATGCGGCAGCGGCGGGCATCGTGCAGAAATGGGGTGCGGCGTGTGCGCAATTTGCCCGAGCCTGGGACGCGGGCCAAGCCTTGATTCGCGGCAAAGCACCCGCGCGCGGTCCCGATGAATTCGTGAATTTTGACCAGGTGGTTTATGGCAAAGACGATTCCGCGTGCCCGTCCATGGCGGGTATGCATGCGCGGCTGCTGGCGATGGCCTATGACGCAGCGTGGTCGCAGCGTCTGCGCCAGCGATTGACGGCAGAGCTGGCGGAGCCCATGGTGTATTGCCCCTGGCTCGCTGAATTGGGCGACCTGCGCACCATGGATGCGGCCACCGTGCTGGTGCTGGAGGCTTTGCTGCCAGAAGCCAAAAAGGTGGCGGACCGCCAAATCCAAGCCAATGCGCGTCACCGCGAAGCGCAGATGCAGGATTACCAAACGACCAAGCAGGAACTCTCCGCTGCACTCCTGGCCGTGCGCACCGCAGCCCAGCGCACTGGGGTGCTGCGACCCCATGCGTCTGAGGCGCTGCGCACCGCGCTGGACCACTACTTTGAGGTGCTGGCCAAAATCAAAGCCTCGGGGCGCGCGGATGCCGAATGGCAAACCCTGAGGAAGTTGGCCAGCCGCACGGAAAGAGTGGCCCTTCAAATGGGGCCGTTGGTGGACTCTCTCGCAGAGCGGCGGGAAGTCAATGCGGGATGGTTCAGTGCGCAAGTTCTGGGCTTCGCCGCACTGGCCCTGTTCTTGCTGCCAATTCTGTTTGGCAATGGGGTGGCTTACGGGCTGATGGCCGCCGCTGGCGCCGCCGTTGTGTGGCGGCTGGCGCCCCTTTATTCCCTGGCGAAGGACATCAGAGCCCTGGCGGCCAGGGTGTGAGGTTCCGTGCGGCGGGGGCCGCCCCTACTGGATGCGCAAAACCTTGCTGTGTGCATCCTTGCGCTTGGGCAGTGTCAGCGTCAGGATGCCGTCTTCCACCTTGGCCACGGCGGCCTTGTCGTCCACTTCGTGCAAGAGGGACATTTCGCGCGAAGCATGGTTTTGGTAAATCTCTTTGACCAGCGTGCGGTAACCATTGCCGGACTTCGCTTCTTTTTCGGGTTTGGCGTCGGTGCTGATGGAAATGCAGTTGCGGTCGATGCTGACCTGAATGTCGTCTTTCTTGACACCGGGTACGGCG
>Ga0209343_10003026_pt1 | contig 21392 bp, 17 predicted proteins | sample RifCSPlowO2_02_FD_184026 | JGI IMG/M metagenome (GOLD analysis project Ga0209343, IMG submission 184026) | Groundwater microbial communities from Rifle, Colorado - Rifle CSP2_plank lowO2_0.2 (SPAdes) (version 2) | ecosystem: Environmental > Aquatic > Deep subsurface > Groundwater | place... | reverse complement strand
GGTGACCAGGATGGTGTGCTCCCACTGCGCCGAGAGCTTGCGGTCCTTGGTGATCGCGGTCCAGCCATCGCCGAGCAGGCGGGTTTCCGCACGGCCCTGGTTGATCATCGGCTCGATGGTGAAGGTCATGCCTTCCTTGAGTTCCATGCCGGTGCCGGCGCGGCCGTAGTGCAGCACCTGCGGCTCTTCGTGGAACACCGCGCCAATGCCGTGGCCGCAGTACTCGCGTACCACCGAGAAGCCATTCTTCTCCGCGTGCTTCTGGATCACTTCACCGATGTCGCCCAGGCGGGCACCGGGGCGCACCAGCTGGATGCCTTTATACATGCACTCCTGGGTGATCTTGGCCAGGCGCTCGGCCCACTCCGGCACCTTGCCGACCATGAACATCTTGCTGGTGTCGCCGTGGTAGCCGTTCTTGATCACGGTGATGTCGATGTTCAGCACGTCGCCTTCTTTCAGCGGCTTCTCGTTGGGGATGCCGTGGCAGACCACGTGGTTGACCGAGGTGCAGATCGACTTGGGGAAGCCCTTGTAGTTGAGCGGCGCGGGGATGGCCTGCTGCACATTGACGATGTAGTCATGGCAAAGGCGATCGAGCTCTTCAGTGGTGACACCGGGCTTGACGTGTTCGCCGATCATTTCCAGTACGTCGGCAGCCAGGCGGCCGGCTACGCGCATTTTTTCGATTTCATCGGGCGTCTTGATGGTGACGGTCATATAGGCTCTCGGGCACAGACTGAAAAGAGGGCTATGTTAGCAGCTTCGGGCCGCAAGCCATAAGCTGCGCGCGCGGCTGCCCTGGCTTGCGCTTTGAAGCTGGTAGCTTGCGCCGGTCTTTTATGGTATAAAACGCGCCGCTTTACGGGCTGTATGCCTGGAAGCTTTAATCCACACACGTATCGACACGATTTCCTGGGTGCCTTTCGCCATGTGCGAGGGTTGGAGATTGGGATGCGTGGAGGCCTAACCCGACTTATCAAGGAACTATCATGTCCCAAGTCAACATGCGCGATATGCTGAAGGCCGGTGTGCACTTCGGTCACCAGACCCGTTACTGGAACCCGAAAATGGGTAAGTACATTTTCGGCGCGCGCAACAAGATCCACATCATCAACCTCGAAAAAACCCTGCCGATGTTCAACGAAGCGCTGTCGTTCGTTGAGAAGCTGGCTTCGGGCAAGAACAAGATTCTGTTCGTCGGCACCAAGCGTTCCGCTGGCAAGATCGTTGCTCAGGAAGCGGCTCGTTGCGGCTCGCCGTTCGTCGATCATCGCTGGTTGGGCGGCATGCTGACCAACTACAAGACCATCCGCGCTTCGATCAAGCGTCTGCGTGATCTGGAAGTTCAGTCCCAGGACGGCACTTTCACCAAGCTGACCAAGAAAGAAGCCCTGATGCGCACCCGTGATCTGGAAAAACTGGATCGCAGCCTGGGTGGTATCAAGGACATGGGCGGTCTGCCGGACGCTCTGTTCGTGATCGACGTTGACCACGAGCGCATTGCTATCACCGAAGCCAACAAGCTGGGTATCCCGGTTATCGGCATCGTGGATACCAACAGCAGCCCGGAAGGCGTTGACTACATCATCCCGGGTAACGACGACGCCATCCGCGCCATCCAGTTGTACATGGGTGCCATGGCTGACGCCGTAGTTCGCGGTCGCACCAACACCGGCGGCGGCACCGACGAATTCGTCGAGCAAGCCCCGGCAGCTCCTGCAGCCGAAGCGGCTCAGGGCTAAGCGGTAAGCGCCAAGCGTTACTCGCTGCGCAAAAAGGGGGCTAGGCCCCCTTTTTGCCACTTTGAAAACCATTGTCAGCCGGTTGCTGTTCGTCAGGTCCGGGCAATGTGTTTACAGAATTGATCGCCCGTTCAGGCGGGTGGAATGGCTAACAACCTATCCAAGAGGAATTTGAAATGGCAGAGATTACTGCGGCATTAGTCAAGGAGCTGCGTGAGCGCACTGGCGAAGGCATGATGGATTGCAAAAAGGCCTTGACCAAGGCCGGCGGCGACATCGAGAAAGCCATTGATGACATGCGTGCTTCCGGCGCGATCAAGGCCGCCAAGAAAGCCGGCAACATTGCTGCTGAAGGTGCCATCGCGGTCAAGGTTGCCGAAGACGGCAAGTCGGCCGTGATCCTCGAAGTCAACTCGCAAACCGACTTCCTGGCGCTGCAGGACGACTTCAAGAACTTCGTCAACGAAAGCCTGGAAAAAGCCTTCGCCGACCAGCTGACCGACGCTGCGCCGCTGATTGCCGCTCAGGAAACCGCGCGCGAAGCGCTGGTGGCCAAAGTCGGCGAGAACGTCAATATTCGTCGTCTGGCCCGCGTTGAAGGCGACGTGGTCGGCGCTTATCTGCACGGCAACAAGATTGGTGTGGTTGTGGTCCTCAACGGTGGTAACGCCGATCTGGCCAAGGACATCGCCATGCACGTGGCGGCCAGCAACCCTGAGTTCCTGCTGCCTAGCGAAGTTTCCGCTGAAGCGATTGCGCGCGAAAAAGCCGTGTTCATGAGCCTCAACGAAGACAAGATCAAGGGCAAGCCGGCTGAAATCGTCGAGAAGATGGTCGGTGGCCGTATCCAGAAGTTCCTTGCTGAGGCCAGTCTGGTTGAGCAAGCCTTCGTCAAGGATCCGGAAATCAAGGTCGGTGCCCTGGCCAAGAAGGGTGGTGCTGAAATCGTTTCCTTCACGCGCTTCCAGGTCGGCGAAGGCATCGAGAAGCCGGTAGACAACTTCGCTGAAGAAGTTGCTGCACAGCTGGCTGCCAGCAAGCAGTAAGACGCTCTATAGTTGTCGCCCCGAAGAGGCTGCCCGCTTATGCGCGCGGCCTCTTTGTCAAATTAGGGGGCTATCGGGCTGTGTGCTGCGCCGATGGTGGGCGTTGCACAAAGGGCTCCGGGTGTTGTCAAAGCGCTCGATAAATCCGTGCCGCAAGGCGCGTAAAGAATTCAAACGCCGCAGGAGAGACTGGTAATGGCTCAGCAGGTGAGTGGTCGTCAACCGCGCTATAAGCGCATTCTGCTCAAACTCAGCGGCGAGGCCCTGATGGGGTCGGAAGATTTCGGCATCGATCCCAAGGTGCTCGATCGCATGGCGTTGGAAGTCGGCCAGTTGGTGGGGATCGGCGTGCAGGTCGGCCTGGTCATCGGCGGTGGCAACCTGTTCCGTGGTGCGGCGCTCTCCGCGGCCGGCATGGATCGGGTCACCGGCGACCATATGGGTATGCTGGCGACCGTGATGAACGCCCTGGCCATGCGCGATGCGCTGGAACGGTCGAATATCCCGGCAATCGTGATGTCGGCGATTTCCATGGTCGGGGTGACCGATCACTACGACCGGCGCAAGGCGCTGCGTCATCTGAAAACCGGTGAGGTGGTGATCTTTGCCGCTGGCACCGGCAATCCGTTCTTCACCACCGATTCGGCCGCCTGCCTGCGGGCCATCGAGACCGATGCCGACGTGGTGTTGAAGGCGACCAAGGTGGACGGGGTGTACACCGCCGATCCATTCAAGGATCCGCATGCAGAGAAATTCGACCACCTGACTTACGATGAAGTGCTGGATCGCAAGCTCGGCGTGATGGATCTGACGGCCATCTGCCTGTGCCGCGATCACAAGATGCCGTTGCGCGTCTTCAATATGAATAAACCCGGCGCCCTGCTGAATATCGTGCTGGGCGGTGCCGAAGGTACTCTGATCGAGGAAAGTGAAAAATGATCAACGAGATCAAGAAAGATACCCAGGAACGCATGCAGAAGAGCCTGGATTCGCTGATCCATGCCTTCAGTCGCATTCGTACCGGTCAGGCTCACCCGAGCATTCTGGGTGGCGTGATGGTGCCTTACTACGGCACCGACACCCCCTTGAACCAGGTGGCCAACGTGACCGTCAAGGATTCCCGCACCCTGCAGGTGGTAGCGTTCGAGCGCGGCATGCTGGCTGCTGTCGACAAGGCGATCCAGAGTTCCGGCCTGGGCTTCAATCCGACCAACCTGGGCGAGTTGCTGCTGATTTCCATGCCGGCGCTGACCGAAGAGACCCGCAAGGGCTTCACCAAGCAGGCGCGTGATGCCGCGGAGGATGCCCGCATCGCCGTGCGCAATATTCGCCGTGATGCCTTGAGTCAGCTGAAGGATCTGGTCAAAGAGAAAGAAATCAGCGAAGACGAAGAGCGTCGCGCCGCCGATGATATCCAGAAGCTGACGGACAAGTTCGTGGCGGAAATCGAAGTGGCCGTGAAGCAGAAAGAAGCGGATCTGATGGCCGTTTAGCGGTCAGGAGATCCTCATGCACAAGACCATAGGCGGCGCTAAAGTGGCCGTGCCACGTCATGTGGCAATCATCATGGACGGCAATAACCGCTGGGCGCGCAAGCGTCTGTTGCCGGGGATTGCCGGGCACAAGGCCGGTGTCGATGCGGTGCGCGCGGTCATCGAGGTGTGCGCCGAGACCGGTGTCGAGGTGTTGACCCTGTTCGCCTTCTCCAGCGAGAACTGGCAGCGTCCGGCCGAAGAGGTGGGGGCGCTGATGGAGTTGTTCCTCGGCGCACTGCGTCGCGAGGCGAAGAGGCTCAACGACAACGGCATCAGCCTGCGCATCATCGGCGATCGCTCGCGCTTCCATCCGGAGCTGCAGGCGGCCATGCGTGAGGCCGAGGCCCTGACCGCTGGCGATAAGCGTTTTGTCCTGCAGATTGCCGCCAACTATGGCGGCCAGTGGGATATCGCGCAGGCGGCGCAGCGTTTGGCTCGCGAGGTGCAGGGCGGGCATTTGCAGCCTGAAGATATTACCCCCGAGCTGTTGCAGGGCTGTCTGGCGACGGGCGATTTGCCCTTGCCCGATCTGTGCATTCGTACAGGGGGCGAGCACCGCATCAGTAATTTCCTGTTATGGCAGTTGGCCTACAGCGAGCTGTATTTCTCTGATCTGTTCTGGCCGGATTTCAAGCACGATGCCATGCGCAAGGCCTTGGCGGATTACGCCAAGCGCCAGCGGCGTTTTGGGCGGTCCGCGGAACAGATCGATGCCGAGGCGCGTGCCTGATGCTTAAACAACGGATCATTACCGCGTTGGTGTTGCTGCCCATCGCCCTGGGTGGGTTCTTTCTGCTCGACGGTGCGGCTTTTGCGCTGTTCATCGGCGCCGTGGTCAGCCTGGGAGCCTGGGAGTGGGCGCGCCTGGCGGGCCTGGCCGGACAGCCGCTGCGCGTGAGCTATGCCGCCGGGGTCGCTGCGCTGTTATTCGGGCTCTATCAGCTGCCGACATTGGCGCCCTGGCTGCTGCTGCTCGCGGTCGTCTGGTGGGGGCTGGCCACTGTGCTGGTGCTGAGCTATCCGGCCAGTAGCCGCTATTGGGCCGGGCTGGCGGGGCGGCTGTTGATCGGCCTGCTGATCCTGCTGCCGGCCTGGCAGGGGCTGGTGCTGTTCAAACAGTGGCCACTGGCCAACGGCTTGATCCTGGCGGTGATGGTGCTGGTCTGGGGCGCGGACATCGGTGCCTATTTCACCGGCAAGGCCTTCGGCAAGCGCAAGCTGGCGCCGCGGGTCAGCCCGGGCAAAAGTTGGGAGGGCGCGATTGGCGGCCTGTTCACCAGTCTGCTGATCACCCTGGCGGTGGGTCTCTATCGGGGCTGGTTCGCCAGCGAGTTGCTCATGGCGCTGGCGGGTGCGGCGCTGGTGGTGTCGATTTCGGTGGTCGGCGATCTGACCGAGAGCATGTTCAAGCGTCAGGCTGGACTCAAGGACAGCAGCAATCTGCTGCCGGGGCACGGCGGGGTGCTCGATCGCATCGACAGCCTGACCGCCGCCATTCCGATGTTCGCCGTGCTGTTGTGGCTGGCCGGTTGGGGTGCCCTGTGAGCCAGTTGCAGCAGATTACGGTGCTCGGGGCCACGGGTTCCATCGGCCTCAGCACCCTGGATGTGATCGCCCGGCACCCCGCGCGTTATCAGGTGTTTGCCTTGACCGGCTTCAGCCGCCTGGTTGAGCTGGAGGCACTGTGCATGCTGTACCGGCCGCGCTATGCCGTGGTGCCGGATGAGCGCTCGGCGCGCCACCTGCAGGGCGGTTTGCAGGCGGCGGGCCTGGCGACGCGGGTGCTGTTCGGTGAGCAGGGCCTGTGCGAAGTGGCCGCCCATCCCGAGGTGGATGCGGTGATGGCGGCCATTGTCGGCGCGGCTGGGCTCAAGCCGACTCTGGCGGCGGTCGAGGCGGGCAAGAAGGTCCTGCTGGCCAACAAGGAGGCGCTGGTGATGTCCGGCGCCCTGTTTATCGAGGCGGTACGGCGCAGCGGCGCGGTCTTGCTGCCCATCGACAGCGAACACAATGCGATCTTCCAGTGCCTGCCCGGCGATTATGCCCGCGGGCTGGCGCAGGTCGGCGTGCGGCGGATTCTGCTGACCGCATCCGGCGGTCCGTTCCGCGAAACGCCACTGGCGCAGTTGCATGAGGTGTCTCCCGAACAGGCCTGCGCCCATCCCAACTGGTCGATGGGGCGCAAGATCTCGGTGGATTCGGCGAGCATGATGAACAAGGGCCTCGAGTTGATCGAGGTCTGCTGGCTGTTCGACGCCAAGCCGGCGCAGGTCGAGGTGGTGATTCATCCGCAGAGCGTGATCCATTCGCTGGTCGACTATGTCGATGGTTCGGTGTTGGCGCAGCTGGGTAACCCGGACATGCGCACGCCGATCAGCCATGCCCTGGCCTGGCCGCAGCGCATCGATTCGGGCGTGGCGCCGTTGGACCTGTTCGCCATCGCCCGGCTGGACTTCCAGGCGCCGGACGAGCAGCGTTTTCCCTGCTTGCGACTGGCGCGCGAGGCGGCGGAGGCGGGCGGCAGTGTGCCGGCCATGCTCAATGCCGCCAATGAGGTGGCGGTCGCGGCCTTTCTCGAGCGGCGCATTCGCTTTCCCGAGATCGCGAGTATCATTGAGGCTGTGCTGAACGCCGAGTCGGGCGTTGCGGTCGAAAGTGTGGAGGCAGTCCTGGCGGCAGATCGTCGAGCGCGTGAGCTTGCCGGGCAATGGCTGAATCGTCGTGGTTGATCAGCGCAAGCAGAACCCCGCATGGTTGGTCATTGGCTGCGAGCACAGCCCCAGTCGCGGAGAAGCTAGATGAGTGCGCTCTATATGATTGTCGGTACCCTGGTGGCGCTCGGGGTGCTGGTTACTTTTCACGAGTTCGGTCACTTCTGGGTGGCGCGCCGCTGCGGGGTCAAGGTTCTGCGTTTCTCCGTGGGCTTCGGTACCCCGCTGCTGCGCTGGCATGATCGTCAGGGCACCGAGTTCGTCATCGCCGCGATTCCTCTGGGCGGCTACGTCAAGATGCTCGATGAGCGCGAAGGCGATGTGCCGCCCGAGCAGCTCGATCAGTCGTTCAATCGCAAGAGCGTACGCCAGCGGATTGCCGTAGTGGCGGCGGGGCCGGTTGCCAACTTCCTGCTGGCCCTGGTGTTTTTCTGGGCGGTGGCGATGCTCGGCAGTCAGCAGGTGCGTCCGGTCATCGGTGCGGTAGAGGTCGGCAGTCTGGCGGCCGCTGCCGGGTTGCAGGTGGGGCAGGAAATCGTTGCGGTGAATGGCGAGCCGACCACCGGCTGGGCGGCGGTCAATCTGCAACTGGTGCGGCGCCTGGGTGAAAGTGGCACCTTGAGCGTGAATGTTCGCGAGCAGGGTTCCACTGCCGCTAGTCCGCGGCAAATCGTCTTGAAGGATTGGCTCAGGGGCGTCGAGGAACCCAACCCGATCGCTGCTCTGGGCATTCGCCCCTGGCGCCCGGCGCTGTTGCCGGTGCTGGCGCAGTTGGACCCGAAAGGCCCGGCGCAGGCGGCCGGATTGCGGGTTGGCGACCGTTTGCTGATGCTCAATGGTGAACCGCTGGATGAATGGCAGCAGCTGGTCGATCGCGTGCAGGCCATGCCGGGCGAACCGATCAGGCTGGTCGTCGAGCGTGACGGGCAGGAGCTGCAAGTGGCCGTGACCCTCGCCGCACGCGGTGAGGGTGAGACCCGCAGTGGTTATCTGGGCGCTGGTGTGGCAGGTGTCGAGTGGCCGGCAGAGATGCTGCGCGAGGTCAGTTTCGGGCCGTTGGAGGCCGTGGCTGAGGGCTTTCGGCGCACCTGGACGATGAGCCTGCTGACCCTCGATTCATTGAAGAAAATGCTGTTTGGCGAGCTCTCGGTAAAAAACTTGAGCGGGCCGATAACCATTGCTAAAGTGGCGGGCGCTTCGGCCGAGTCGGGCTTGGGGGATTTTCTCAACTTCCTCGCCTACTTGAGCATAAGCCTGGGGGTTCTCAATTTATTGCCAATCCCTGTGCTGGATGGGGGGCATCTGCTGTATTACCTGGTCGAGTGGGTGCGTGGTCGGCCACTGTCGGAGCGGGTGCAGGGTTGGGGGATGCAGATTGGTATCAGTTTGGTGATCGGGGTGATGTTATTGGCCTTGATCAACGACCTGGGTCGCCTGTAAACCGTTACTGAATTACAAATCTGCCGCCTCGGGCGGCAGATTTTTTATCGTCAGTTGGAATTAAGAAAGGACTTCATGAAACGTCTGCTGCTACCTGCGGTGCTTGCCGCATTGATGATCGCCGAAGTTCACGCCGAGTCCTTCACCATCTCCGATATTCGCGTCAATGGCCTGCAGCGCGTGTCTGCGGGCAGCGTATTCGGTGCCTTGCCGCTCAATGTCGGTGAAGAAGCCGATGATCGCGCGTTGGTTGAAGCGACTCGTGGCCTGTTCAAGACCGGTTTCTTCCAGGATATCCAGCTCGGTCGCGACGGTGACGTACTGGTCATTACCGTGGTGGAACGGCCGTCGATTTCCGGCATCGAGATCGAGGGTAACAAAGCCATCAGCAGCGAAGACCTGCTCAAAGGGCTGAATCAGTCCGGGTTGGCAGAGGGCGAGATTTTCCAGCGTGCGACCCTCGAAGGTGTGCGTAACGAACTGCAGCGCCAATATGTGGCCCAGGGGCGTTATTCGGCTGAAATCGAAACCGAAGTGATCCCGCAGCCGCGTAACCGCGTGGCGCTGAAGATCAACATCAATGAAGGTACGGTTGCCGCCATCCAGCACATCAACGTGGTGGGCAACAGCGTCTTTGCGGACGAAGACCTGATCGATCTGTTCGAACTGAAGACCAGCAACTGGCTGTCGTTCTTCAGGAACGACGACAAGTATGCCCGCGAAAAGCTTTCCGGCGACCTGGAGCGTCTGCGTTCTTACTACTTGGATCGCGGTTACATCAACATGGATATCTCATCGACCCAGGTCTCCATCACGCCGGACAAGAAGCACGTCTATATCACCGTCAACGTCGACGAAGGCGAGAAGTACAGCGTGCGTGAGGTCAAGCTCTCCGGTGACTTGAAAGTGCCGGAAGAGGACATCAGGTCACTGTTGCTGGTCAAAGAAGGCCAGGTGTTCTCGCGCAAGGTGATGACCACTACCTCCGAGCTGATCACCCGCCGTCTGGGTAACGAGGGCTATACCTTCGCCAACGTCAACGGTGTGCCGGAAGCCCATGATGAAGACAACACGGTGTCCATCACCTTCGTCATCGATCCGGGCAAGCGCGCCTACGTCAACCGCATCAATTTCCGTGGCAACACCAAGTCGGAAGACGAAGTGCTGCGCCGTGAGATGCGTCAGATCGAAGGCGGCTGGGCTTCGACTTATCTGATCGATCAGTCGAAAACCCGTTTGGAACGCCTGGGCTTCTTCAAGGAAGTCAACGTCGAAACCCCGCAAGTACCAGGCACCGACGACCAGATCGACGTCAACTACAGTGTCGAAGAGCAGGCGTCCGGCTCGATCACCGCCAGCGTCGGTTTCGCCCAGAACGCCGGCCTGATCCTCGGGGGCTCGATCACCCAGAACAACTTCCTCGGTACGGGTAACAAGGTCAGCGTCGGCTTGACCCGCAGCGAATACCAGGAACGCTACAACTTCGGTTTCGTCGACCCCTACTGGACCGCCGACGGGGTCAGCCTGGGCTATAACGCCTTCTATCGGACCACCGACTACGACGAACTCGACACCGATGTATCCAGCTATGCGGTGGACAGTTATGGGGTTGGCGCCAGCATCGGTTATCCGATCAGTGAAACGTCGCGCCTGACCTACGGTCTGACCGTGCAGCAGGATGACATCAGCACCGGCGTGTTCACGGTCGATGAGATCTTCGATTTTCTCGAACAGGAAGGCGACAGCTACCTGAACCTCAAGGCCTCGGTGGGCTGGTCGGAATCGACCCTCAATCGCGGCGTCATGGCCACTCGCGGTCATTCGCAGAGCCTGGTGTTCGAAACCACGGTGCCGGGCAGCGACCTGTCGTTCTACAAGATCGACTACCGTGGCCAGGTGTTCAAGCCGCTCAGCGAGAACTACAGCCTGCGCTTCCACACCCAGTTGGGCTTCGCCGACAGTTTCGGTTCCACTTCGGAACTGCCGTTCTACGAACACTACTATGCCGGTGGTTTCGGTTCGGTGCGCGGTTTCGAAGACAGCAGTCTGGGGCCGCGCAGCACGCCAAGTACAGGTGCCAATCCGGGCACTCAGCTTGATCCCGATCAAGATCCGCTGCCGTTCGGTGGTAATGTGCTGGTTCAGGGTGGTGTCGAGCTGTTGTTCCCGATGCCGTTCGTCAAGGATCAGCGTTCGCTGCGTACCGCGCTGTTCTGGGATGTGGGTAATGTGTTCGATACCAACTGCAGTGCCAGCCAGGAAGCCGTTAGCGACAGCTGTAGCTTGGATGCGTGCAGTCTCGCCAGCTCCGTGGGCGTGGGCCTGACCTGGATCACTGCGCTGGGTCCGTTGAGTTTCAGCCTGGCCATGCCGGTCGTCAAACCGGACGATGCCGACACCCAGGTCTTCCAGTTTTCCCTCGGTCAGACGTTCTAAGCGTCTGATTACCGAACAACGACAACAGTTTTTGCAGGAGTTGCACCGTGCGTAAGTTGACTCATCTGGTTCTGTTAAGCCTGGCCTTGCTGGCGACCCCAGCATTCGCCGAAATGAAAGTAGCGGTACTCAATTACCAAATGGCCCTGCTCGAGTCCGATGCGGCCAAGCGCTATGCGGTCGATGCCGAGAAAAAATTCGGTCCACAACTGAACAAGCTCAAGACCCTGGAAAGCGATGCCAAGCGCATTCAGGATCGCATCGTCAAAGATGGCGACAAGATGCAGACCGCCGAACGTGAGCGTCTGGAACTCGAATTCAAGCAGAAGGCTCGCGACTTCCAGTTCCAGTCCAAGGAGCTGAACGAGTCCAAGGCTGTTGCCGATCGCGAGATGCTGAAAAAGCTCAAACCGAACCTGGACAAAGCCGTGGAAGAAGTGATCAAGAAAGGCAACTTCGACCTGGTGCTCGAGCGCGGCGCGGTGATCGATGTCAAGCCTCAGTTCGACATCACGCTGCAGGTTATCGAGCGCATGAATCAGCTGCGCTGATCATGGCGGCTCCGGTTTTTACCCTCGCTCAGCTGGCCAAGCGGCTGGGTGCCACCTTGCGTGGCAGCGCCGACAAGGCGATCAGCGGTTTGGCCACCTTGCAGGAGGCCGGCCCTGATCAGTTGAGTTTTCTGGCTAATCCGCAATACCGCAAATACCTGCCCGGTTGCCATGCCGGCGCGGTCTTGCTGACCGCCGCCGATGCCGAGAACTACGGCGGCAACGCCCTGGTTGTGGCTAATCCCTACCTGGCCTATGCGCAGCTCTCCCATTTGTTCGATCGCAAGCCGCAGGCGGTGGCCGGTGTGCATCCGACCGCGCTGGTGGCGGCCGATGCCCAGGTGGATGCCAGTGCCAGCATCGGTGCTTGCGCGGTGATCGAATGCGGCGCGCAGATCGGCGCCGGCGTGACGATCGGTGCGCATTGCGTGGTCGGTGCGCGTTCGGTGGTCGGCGAGGGTGGCTGGCTCGCGCCGCGGGTCACCCTGTATCACGATGTGCGCATCGGCAAACGGGTGGTGATCCAGTCGGGGGCGGTGATCGGCGGCGAGGGCTTCGGCTTCGCCAACGAGAAGGGTGTCTGGCAGAAGATTGCGCAGATCGGTGGGGTGGTGATCGGCGATGATGTCGAAATCGGCGCCAATACCACCATCGACCGCGGTGCGCTGGCCGACACGCTAATCGGTAACGGGGTCAAGCTGGATAACCAGATCATGATCGCGCACAACGTGCAGATCGGTGACAACACGGCCATGGCCGGCTGTGCGGGTATTTCCGGTAGCACCAAAATTGGCAAGAACTGCATGATCGCCGGTGGCGTTGGCATGGTCGGGCACATCGAAGTCTGCGACGGAGTCTTCGTCACGGGTATGACCATGGTGACCCGTTCGATCACCGAGCCGGGTTCTTATTCTTCCGGTACCGCCATGCAGCCTGCAGGCGAGTGGAAGAAGAGCGCGGCGCGAATTCGTCAGTTGGACGACATGGCGCGGCGACTGCAACAGTTGGAAAAACAACTGGCTGCCGTGACCTCCAGCGGGAATGCCTCATCTGATGCCTGAGCCGGTTATGCCGTGCTCTTCTCTTTTTATTACAGGCTTCTCTGGACATGATGGACATCAACGAAATACGTGAGTACCTGCCGCATCGTTACCCGTTCCTGCTGGTCGATCGGGTGGTGGATCTGGATGTAGAGGGCAAGTGCATTCGTGCGCACAAGAATGTCAGCATCAATGAGCCATTCTTCAACGGGCACTTTCCCCAGCATCCGATCATGCCCGGCGTGCTGATCATCGAGGCAATGGCCCAGGCGGCCGGCATTCTCGGTTTCAAGATGATGGGCTTGAAGCCCACCGACGGTACCCTGTATTACTTCGTCGGCTCGGACAAACTGCGCTTTCGTCAGCCGGTGGTGCCGGGCGATCAATTGATCCTTGAGGCCCGCCACCTGAGCAACAAGCGCAGCATCTGGAAGTTCGAATGCAAGGCCAGTGTCGACGGCAAGGAAGTATGTTCGGCTGAAATCATCTGTGCGGAACGCAAACTATGAGTTTGATTGACCCTCGCGCCATCATCGATCCTTCTGCCAAGCTGGCTGACGACGTTGTCGTCGGCCCTTGGTCGATCATTGGGCCAGATGTGGAGATTGGCGAGGGCACCGTGCTTGGGCCTAATGTGATCATCAAGGGGCCGACCAGAATTGGTAAGCACAACCGTGTCTATCAGTTTTCCTCGCTGGGCGAGGACACGCCGGATCGCAAGTACAAGGGCGAGCCGACGCGTCTGGTGATTGGCGATCACAACATCATTCGCGAAGGTGTCACCATGCACCGGGGCACCATCCAGGACCGTGACGAGACCACCGTGGGCGACCACAACCTGATCATGGCCTATGCGCACATCGGCCACGACAGCGTGGTCGGCAACCATTGCATCCTGGTCAACAACACCGCGCTGGCGGGCCACGTGCACATCGGCGACTGGGCGATTCTGTCCGGCTACACCCTGGTGCATCAGTTCTGCCATATCGGCGCGCACAGCTTTGCCGGCATGGGCAGCGCGATTGGCAAGGATGTACCGGCCTACGTCACGGTTTCCGGCAACCCGGCGGAAGCGCGCAGCATGAATTTTGAAGGCCTGCGCCGTCGCGGCTTCAGCGCCGAGTCGATCGCCGCCCTGCGCCGCGCCTACAAGACGGTGTATCGCCAGGGCCTGACCATCGAGGCGGCATTGGCCGAGCTGGCTGAACCTTCCCTGCAGTTCCCCGAGGTCGCGGTGTTCCGCGACTCGATCCTGGCTTCCCAGCGCGGCATCACCCGCTAACCTATGGCGGATCTATTGCGCGTCGCGCTGGTGGCTGGCGAGGCTTCCGGCGACATTCTCGGCGCCGGCCTGATGCAGGCCTTGAAGGCCCGTCATCCACATATCGAATTCATCGGCGTCGGCGGCCCACTTATGCAGGCCGAGGGCCTGACATCCTATTTTCCCATGGAGCGTCTGGCGGTGATGGGCCTGGTCGAAGTGCTCGGTCGGCTGCCGGAATTGCTGGCGCGGCGCAGGCACTTGATCAAGACCCTGATCGACGCCAAGCCGGATGTGTTCATCGGCATCGATGCGCCGGATTTCAACCTGGGCCTCGAACTCAAATTGCGCCGTGGCGGAATCAAGACCGTGCACTACGTCAGCCCGTCGGTCTGGGCCTGGCGGCAGAAACGCGTGCTGAAGATTCGTGACGCCTGCGATCTGATGCTGTGCCTGTTTCCATTCGAGGCGCAGTTCTACGACGCCCATCAGGTGCCGGTGCGTTTCGTCGGTCATCCACTGGCCGATGCGATTCCCCAGCAGGCCGACCGGGCGGCGGCGCGCGCGGCCCTGGACTTGCCGCAGGACAGCACCGTGGTGGCCTTGTTGCCGGGCAGTCGGGGCGGTGAGGTGGCGCGTCTGGGTGCGCTGTTTCTCGATACCGCGGTGCGTCTGCGCACCCTGCGTCCGGGCATTCGTTTCGTCGTGCCGTGCGCCAGCCCCGAGCGCCGTGTGCAGCTGGAGCAGATGCTGGTCGGGCGCGACTTGCCCCTGAGCCTGCTCGATGGTCGCTCCCACGATGCCCTGGCGGCCTGCGATGCGGTACTGATCGCCTCGGGTACGGCCACCCTGGAAGCCTTGCTGTACAAGCGGCCAATGGTGGTGGCTTACAAGGTCGCGCCATTGACCTACCTGATTCTCAAGCGCCTGGTCAGCAGCGCCTATATCTCGCTGCCCAACCTGCTGGCCGGGCGCTTGCTGGTTCCCGAGCTGATCCAGGATGCGGCAACCCCGGAGGCCTTGGCCCAGGCGTTGGCGCCGTTGCTCAATGATGGTGAAGTACAGACCGAGGGTTTCGATGTGATTCATCGTGCCCTGCGCCGTGATGCCTCTGCTCAGGCGGCCGAGGCCGTGCTCAAGCTGGTAGGGCAGGCCTGATGCAGCTGGGTCTGGATTTCAGTCAGGTGCAGGAGCTGGTCGCCGGTGTCGATGAGGTCGGCCGCGGCCCGCTGTGCGGCGCGGTGGTGACCGCCGCGGTGATTCTCGATCCGTTGCGACCGATTCTGGGGCTGAATGACTCGAAGAAACTCAGCGCGGCACGGCGCGAGAAGCTTTTCGATGAAATCTGCGAGAAAGCCCTGGCCTGGTGCATCGCCCGCGCCGAGGTGGAGGAAATCGACCGCCTGAACATCCTCCACGCGACCATGCTGGCCATGCAGCGCGCGGTCGAAGGTTTGTCTGTCATGCCGCGCCTGGCCCTGATCGACGGCAATCGCTGCCCCATCCTGCAGGTGCCGAGCGCGGCGGTGATCAAGGGCGACAGCCAGGTCCCGGCGATCGCCGCCGCATCGATTCTGGCCAAGGTCAGTCGCGATCGTGAGATGCAGTTGCTCGATGCGCAGTACCCCGGCTATGGCATCGCCGGGCACAAGGGCTATCCCACTGCCGTGCACCTGGAAGCCCTGCGCCGCCTGGGGCCGACGCCGATTCACCGGCGCTCGTTCGCGCCGGTACGCGCGCTGCTGGACGACTAGTAGCGCTCTTCTGTCGAACGCCTGTTTGATGCTTCTTGTCTTGTCCGCGGCTTGCAGCTTGCCGCTGCGAAGACTGTACAATCCCCGTCCTGTCGTTTTTGTGTTTTGTATGGAACTGCCATGACTGCTTCGTTCGTCCATCTGCGTCTGCACACCGAATTCTCCCTGGTCGATGGTCTGGTGCGGGTCAAACCGCTGATCAAGGCCGTGGCGAGCGCGGGCATGCCGGCGGTGGCGGTCACCGACATGAGCAACATGTGCTCGCTGGTGAAGTTCTACAAGGCGGCCATGGGCGGCGGAATCAAGCCGATCTGCGGGGCCGATATCTGGCTGGCCAGCGCCGACGAAGATGGCCCGCTTTCGCGTCTGACCCTGCTGGCGATGAACCCCAAGGGCTACCGCAACCTGACCGAGCTGGTTTCCCGCGGCTGGACCGAGGGGCAAAGCAACGACCAGGTGATCATCCAGCGCGATTGGGTCAAGGCCGCCGCCGAGGGCTTGATCGCGCTGTCCGGTTCCAAGGAGGGCGAAATCGGCCATGCCCTGTTGAACGGCGAGCCGGCCGAAGCCGAGGCGTTGCTGCGCGAATGGCTGGAGGTGTTTCCGCAGCGCTTCTACCTGGAAGTGCAGCGCACCAACAGGGTCAACGACGAGGAGCATCTGCACCTGGCGGTCGAGTTGGCAGCCAGGGTCGGGGCGGCGCTGGTGGCGACCAACGATGTGCGCTTCCTCAAGCAGGATGACTTCGCCGCCCACGAGACCCGTGTGTGCATCGGCGAGGGCCGCAGCCTGGACGACCCACGGCGGCCGCGCACCTACTCCGATCAGCAGTACCTGAAGAGCCCGGAAGAGATGGCCGAGCTGTTCAGCGACCTGCCGGAGGCGCTGGAAAATACCGTGGAGATCGCCCGGCGCTGCAACATCGAAGTGCAGATGGGCAAGTACTTCCTGCCCGACTTCCCGGTGCCGGCCGGCATGACCATGGACGAGTACTTCCGCAAGGTCTCCTTCGACGGCCTCGATGAGCGCCTGGCAGTCCTCTTGCCCAAGGACACGCCGGACTACGACGCGAAGAAGCAGGTCTACATCGACCGGCTGAACTTCGAGCTGGATATCATCATCCAGATGGGCTTCCCCGGTTACTTCCTGATCGTCATGGACTTCATCAAGTGGGCGAAGAACAACGGCGTGCCGGTGGGCCCCGGCCGTGGCTCGGGTGCCGGTTCGCTGGTGGCCTACGTGCAGAAGATCACCGACCTCGATCCGCTGGCCTATGACCTGCTGTTCGAGCGCTTCCTCAACCCCGAACGGGTCTCCATGCCCGACTTCGACGTCGACTTCTGCATGGACGGCCGCGACCGGGTCATCGATTACGTGGCCGAGAAGTACGGGCGTAACGCGGTCAGCCAGATCATTACCTTCGGCACCATGGCGGCCAAGGCGGTGGTGCGCGACGTGGCGCGGGCCCAGGGTAAGTCCTACGGCCTGGCCGACCGCCTGTCGAAGATGATCCCCTTCGAGGTCGGCATGACCTTGGAGAAGGCCTACGAGATGGAGGAGCCGCTGCGCGACTTCCTCAAGGTCGACGAGGACGCCCGGGAAATCTGGGAAATGTCGCGCAAGCTCGAAGGCATCACCCGCGGCACCGGCAAGCACGCTGGCGGCGTGGTCATCGCGCCGACCAAGCTCACCGACTTCTCGCCGATCGCCTGCGATGACGAGGGCGGCGGCCTGGTCACCCAGTTCGACAAGGACGATGTGGAAACCGCGGGCCTGGTCAAGTTCGACTTCCTCGGCCTGCGCACTCTGACCATCATCAAATGGGCGATGGAGACGATCAATCGCGAGCAGGCCAAGCAGGGCCTGCCGGACCTGAACATCGACTTCATCCCGCTGGACGACAAGCCGACCTTCCAGATGCTGCAGAAGGCCGAGACCACCGCGGTGTTCCAGCTCGAGTCGCGCGGCATGAAGGAGCTGATCAAGAAGCTCAAGCCGGACTGCCTGGAAGACATGATCGCCCTGGTGGCGCTGTTCCGCCCCGGCCCGTTGCAGTCGGGCATGGTCGACGACTTCATCAACCGCAAGCACGGCCGCGAGCCGATTTCCTACCCGCATCAGGACTATCAGTACCCGGGCCTGGAGCCGGTGCTCAAGCCCACCTACGGCATCATCCTGTATCAGGAACAGGTGATGCAGATCGCCCAGGTCATGGCCGGCTACACCCTCGGCGGGGCGGACATGTTGCGCCGCGCCATGGGCAAGAAGAAGCCCGAGGAGATGGCCAAGCAGCGTGGCGGCTTTGTCGAGGGCTGCGCGAATAACGGTATCGATGGCGAACTGGCGGGTAACATCTTCGACCTGGTGGAGAAATTCGCCGGCTATGGCTTCAACAAGTCGCACTCGGCGGCTTATGGCCTGCTCTCTTACCAGACGGCCTGGCTCAAGGCACACCATCCGGCCGCCTTCATGGCGGCGGTGTTGTCGGCGGATATGCACAACACCGACAAGGTCGTGACCCTGATCGAGGAGTGCCGCAGCATGAAGCTGCGTCTCGATGCGCCGGATGTGAACATTTCCGACTTCAAGTTCACGGTCAACGATGAAGGCTGGATCGTCTACGGTCTGGGTGCGATCAAGGGGGTCGGCGAGGGGCCGGTCGAGGCGATCGTCGAGTCGCGCAAGGATGGCCCGTTCAAGGACCTGTTCGACTTCTGCTCGCGGGTCGACCTCAAGCGCATCAACAAACGCACCCTGGACGCGCTGATCCGTGGCGGTGCCCTGGATCGCCTGGGACCGTATTTCCACGAGGAAATCAAAGCCTACAAGGCCAATATCGATCGTAACCGTGGGGTCTTGCTGGCGGCGATGGAGGAGGCGGTGCAGGCGGCCGAACAGACCGCGCGCAGCCATGACAGCGGCCATATGGATCTGTTCGGCGGGGTATTCGCCGATGCCGATGCCGATGTCTATGCCAATCACCTGAAGGCCCGTGAGCTGTCGCTCAAGGAGCGCCTGAAGGGCGAGAAGGACACCCTCGGTCTGTACCTGACCGGCCATCCGATCGACGAATACGAAGGCGAGGTGCGGCGTTTTGCCCGGCAGCGGATCATCGACCTCAAGCCGGCGCGTGGCGATCAGACGGTTGCCGGCCTGATCGTCAACCTGCGGGTGATGAAGAACAAGAAGGGCGACAAGATGGGCTTCATCACCCTGGATGACCGCTCTGGCCGCATCGAGGCGTCCTTGTTCGCCGAAGCCTTTGCCAGCAATCAGGCGCTGTTGCAGAGCGACGCCCTGGTGGTGGTCGAGGGCGAGGTGAGCAACGATGATTTTTCCGGCGGCCTGCGCTTGCGGGCCAAGCGGGTGATGAGCCTGGAGGAGGCGCGGACCGGACTGGCCGACAGCCTGCGCTTGAAGATTGCCGGCAGTGCCTTGAAGGGCGACCGGCTGCGCTGGCTGGCGGATGTGTGCAAGCGTCACCGCGGCGCCTGCCCGATCACCCTGGAATACACCGGTGTGGATGCGCGGGCCATGTTGCAGTTTGGCGAAGGCTGGCGAATCGATCCGGCCGACAGTCTGATTCAGGCATTGCGTGACCAGTTCGGGCGAGACAACGTCTTCCTGCACTACCGCTGATTTGTGAGGCCCCGGCTTCATGGGTTGGTTGCGGCACTCCTGGGTGGGATTGTGAGTGAATCACCGGTTTGCGGTGACTTTTATCCAGCCCCGAGTGTCGACCTGAATGCGCCTGTTCCTATAAGGTAGGCGCGAAACGGATACAGCTCCCCGGCCGCATGGCCGTCGACGCAAGACGGATGACTATGAACCCGAATTTTCTCGATTTCGAACAGCCGATCGCCGACCTGCAAGCCAAGATCGAAGAGCTTCGCCTGGTCGGTAACGACAACTCGTTGAACATCGGCGATGAGATCGCCCGCCTGCAGGACAAGAGCAGTGCTCTGACCGAAAGCATTTTCGGCAACCTGAGCAGTTGGCAGATCGCCCAGCTCGCCCGTCACCCGCGCCGGCCTTACACCCTGGACTATCTGCAGCACATCTTCACCGAGTTCGACGAGCTGCACGGTGATCGACACTTCTCCGACGACCCGGCGATAGTTGCCGGGGTCGCCCGTCTGGACGGTGAGCCGGTGATGGTCATCGGTCACCAGAAGGGCCGTGAGGTGCGCGAGAAGGTCCGCCGCAACTTCGGCATGCCGCGTCCGGAAGGCTACCGCAAGGCCTGTCGCCTGATGGAAATGGCCGAGCGCTTCAAGATGCCGATCCTGACCTTTATCGACACCCCGGGCGCCTACCCGGGGATCGACGCCGAAGAGCGCGGGCAGAGCGAGGCGATTGCCTGGAACCTGCGGGTGATGGCGCGGCTGAAAACCCCGATCATCGCCACCGTGATCGGTGAGGGTGGTTCCGGCGGTGCCCTGGCGATCGGCGTATGCGACCAGCTGAATATGCTGCAGTACGCCACCTATTCGGTGATTTCGCCGGAAGGCTGCGCCTCGATTCTGTGGAAAACCGCAGACAAGGCCCCGGATGCCGCGGAAGCCATGGGCATCACGGCCGAGCGCCTGAAAGGCCTGGGTATTGTCGATCAGGTGATTGGCGAGCCATTGGGCGGCGCCCATCGCGATCCAGTCGCCGCCGCCGAATCGGTTCGTCAGGAGCTGGCTGTGCAGTTGGCCATGCTGCGCAAATTCGATACCGCCGAACTGCTGGCGCGTCGTTATGAGCGCCTGATGAGCTACGGCATCGCCTGACGGCTGCTGTAGGATGGGTGGACATTTCGCCCATCCTGCGTCCGTGTCGGTGGGCTGCAGCGGATCGCCGTACACCCACCCAGCCTGAATCTGTGCCTATGTCCCTCGAATCCCGCGTGCTGACGGCTCTGGCCCCCTGGCGCGATGCGCCGGCCTGGCATATCGCCCTTTCCGGCGGTCTGGATTCGACTGTGCTGCTGCATCTGCTGGCCGGTCTCGCGCAACGCGAGGCGTTACCGCCGCTTTCCGCTATTCATATTCATCACGGCCTGCAAGCGCTTGCCGATAGCTGGCCGGCGGCTTGCCAGCGGATGTGTGAGGCGCTGGGTGTGCCGCTGCAGGTGGACTATGTGCAGGTGCAGCCGGGCGCCAGTATCGAGCGCGCCGCGCGCCAGGCACGTTATGCGGCTTTTCGTGCGCGGCTTGGTCCCGGCGAGGTTTTGCTGGTGGCGCAGCATCGCGACGATCAGGCCGAGACCCTGCTGTTTCGCCTGCTGCGCGGCGCCGGTGTGCAGGGCTTGGCGGCCATGCCGGCGAGTCGACCGCTCGGTGCCGGGCACCTGCTGCGGCCGCTGTTGACCTGTTCCCGCGCCGAGTTGCAGGCCTATGCCGACGAACATCGGCTGTGCTGGGTGGAGGATCCGTCGAATGCCGATAGCCGCTTCGCGCGCAACTACCTGCGCCATCAGGTCGTACCGTTACTGACCAGGCGCTGGCCGCAGGCGACCGCCAGTATCGCGCGTGCCGCGGAACATCTGGGCGAGGCTGCGCAGTTGCTCGATGAGCTGGCGCAACAGGATCTGCAGGCGGCACAGGCGCCTGGCGGGTTTGCCTGGCTCGATCTGCCGAGTCTGTCCCTGGCGCCGTTGCGGGCGCTGAGCGATGCCCGTCAACGCAATGCCCTGCGCTACTGGTTGCGCCGCCTGGCCCCGATGCCAGACAGCGAGCACTGGGCTGGCTGGCAGGCGCTGCGCGATGCGGCCGGCGACGCCGCGCCGATCTGGCGTCTGGCGGCCGGCGAATTGCGTCGAGCCGACCAGCGGTTATGGTGGCTCAGCGGTGACTGGCTGCGCGTGCCGCCAGCACCCGACGTTCGGC